>Ga0255054_10001122_pt1 | contig 15746 bp, 19 predicted proteins | sample JV7_2_23_MG_FD_188634 | JGI IMG/M metagenome (GOLD analysis project Ga0255054, IMG submission 188634) | Seawater microbial communities from Jervis Inlet, British Columbia, Canada - JV7_2_23 | ecosystem: Environmental > Aquatic > Marine > Inlet | place: Canada: British Columbia | collected...
ATTACAAAGTCATTGGCCGCGATGCATGGCGAAAATATTCGGAACCCAAGGATATGAAAGCCAAAGGAATATGCGGTTCCGGTATTTTGGACCTGCTGGCTGAGCTCTACTGTTCGGGGATTATTACCAAAAGTGGCGCATTTAACAAAGAGGCTTTAGCCGGGCATTCACGTTTCCGATTAAACCCGGATACCAACCAGCCCGAATTCGTTCTGGCCTGGGCGGAGGAATCGAGCATTGAAAAGGACATCGTGGTGACTCAAAGAGATGTTCGCCAGATTCAACTGGCCAAAGGCGCGCTCTATGCGGGTTGCAAACTGATGGTCAAGCGTATGGGTTTGGAAAGGGTGGATACGATCAAAATTGCCGGGGCCTTCGGCACCCATGTGGATCGTGAAAAGGCGTTGATTATGGGACTGTTTCCGGACTGCGAGATCGAAATGATTGAAGGTATCGGCAATGCAGCCGGGGATGGTTGCCGCGCGGCATTGTTGAATAAAGACAAGCGGGAGGAAGCCAACTGGGTATCTCGAAATGTGGAATATATGGAACTGACGGTGGAAGAAACGTTCCAGCAGGAATTCATGGAGGCCATGCAGATACCGCATATGACAGATGAATTTCCGCATCTGGCAGGTATTGTCCCCGAGGAAATTCTAAAACAATAGACTGCGGTGGCATCTTGGCTTCTCCAAAACCAAAAAGGGTATGTGTGACGGTTGACCCGGGAATCTGCGGCTTTCCATGTGTCATAAAGGCCCGTAAAGCGGGTGCCCGCAAGGTTTTACTGGAAATTTCCGGCTCGGATTGTGAGCAGATTCAAAGACTGGCAGAACGCCTGGCAACCTTGTCGTTAAAAGAGATTTTTGCACCGCTGAGCCGCAATCCGGTTTATGTCTCAGCTGAAAAATCGGGTTGCCACCTGTCCTGTGCGATTCCGGTGGCGGTCATCAAGGCTGCTGAAGTGGCATTGGAACTGGCGCTTCCACAGGAAGTCCATATCAAATTCGAAGCGTGCTAGGAGCGCAACATAAATGCAAAAATTAAAAGTGGTTCCGTTTAAAGCCGGTGAAGGTATATCTCATACCCTCACCCAACGCCTCCTGGAAAAAGGCCGGTCGTATGGTCTAGATGCGATTTTTCCGTTTAACATTGATAAAATTGCTGTGGCCGAGTGGGTCCATCTTAAATGCCGTTACGGCTGTAACCAGTATAATACGAACTGGTGTTGCCCGCCGGCCACGCCGGATCCGGATAAAGTTCGTGCCATTCTGTCTGAGTATTCCACCGCTCTTCTTCTGGTGGGAACCACCAATTGTTCGGACTTTTATCTGAACAACGAACGCAAGAGAATCTCTCAAGTTCGCTGCTGGAAAGGGACGATCAGCCTGGAACGCATGCTGTTTCTCGAGGGGTATTACAAGGCGTTCAGCCTTGTGGGGGAGTCTTGCGCCCTTTGCAAAGAATGTACATACCCGGATGATTGCCGGTTTCCGCAAGAAAAAAGACCATCGGTGGAAGCATTTTCCATTGATGTCATTGGAACCTTAAAAAATCTGGGTACAACTTCAACGGTTGCCGCTAAAACCTGTGAAACCCACAGCTATTACGGCATTATTCTTTTGGAGTAAAATATTTTACAACAGGGCTTTACGTATGCCCGACTAAAATGCTATGGATTATTAAAATTTTTAACGCAACGTACCAATGGTTTCGAGAATCAAGTTGAAATGGCTCCCACCGGGGCTGCTGATGTGTATGCGGCAGCCTGTCGGTGAGCAAACAGTGAAATAACGCAACCGTATTGCAGTTGTCCGTTGAATCTTGGATCCAATTGGAATTATAAATTGAAAGGAGGTGATAGGTTATAACGTTTGTACAAGAATTGGTAGAAACGTTCATTGCAAATTTTAAGAAAGGAGACAAAACATGGCCAAACAAATGTTGATCGATGCCTATCGGGGGAAGAGAACGGAAAAACCCCCATGGGTGCCATACGCAGGGGTTCACTGCGCTTTTTTGATCAATGAACCTGCTGACAAAATGCTCCAGGACCCCGAACTTTTGGCGAAAGGGGTCGTTAATGCCGCCAAGAGATACAATGCGGACGGAATTCCGCTAGTATTCGATCTTTCGGTTGAAGCCAATTCCATCGGTTGTGACCTGAAATGGTGGGCCGACAATGTACCTTCCGTAACGAATCATCCCTGTTCCGATAAGACTCCCAAAGATGCCGGGCTCCAAATGCCCACCAAAGACTCCGGTCGCTGGCCGGTGCTTTATGAAGCCGCAAGAATTGCCAAACCACAGCTGGATGAACTCGATTGCGTCTTGATGGGTCTTTTTTGCGGTCCTTTGACCCTGGCTTCTCATCTGGCCGGTGTGCGCATCTTTACCGATGTTTACAAACATCCGGAGTTTGCTGCCGATGTTATCAAATTTGCCGGTGAAGTTGGCGCGGCAGCTGCAAAGTTCTATGCCGAGATGGGCTGTGAGATTATCGCCATCGTTGATCCGGTGGCCTCTCAGATTAAATCCGAGACCTTCCAGCAGTTTGTCACCCCCAATTGCCAACCGGCCATTAAAGCGATTCATGATGCCGGAGTGACCTCATCATTTTTCATTTGTGGTGACTGCACCAGAGTCATGGAAGATGTATGTAAGATCGGTACCCACGGCTTTGCCATTGATGAACAGCTCAACCTGCTGTTTGTACGGGATCTGGCGCGCAAACACGGGGTGGGCTTTGGCGGCAATTTGAAGCTGACGCTGGCCCTGAGCCTCGGGTTGTTGTCTCCCAGAGAGGATGCGATTGTAAGCCTGGCTGCAGGTGGGCAAGAAGGTTATACCTTCGCCCCTGGCTGAGATATGCCCTATGATGTTCCGGTGGAACATATGGATCAGGCCCTCGAAGTCAGAGATTGGTTTGAACAATATTATGCCAAGTATCCGGAATCTTGGTAAACTATTATAGAAAGGAGGATTCGGATCATGGCAGACAAAATTACCATTGATGTTCTGACACTTGACAGTGTGCAGTGCGCAGCCTGCGGCTACATGATGGAGTCCATCGCCGCCTTGCCATCTGATGTTCAGGATATGATCGTATACAAGGAATGGTCGATCAAAAACAAAGATGGGATTGGCAAGTTTATTGAGCTTCAGGGTAAGGTGTTACCGACCATCTGTATCGAGCGGGATCTGGTTTTTGAGAGTATCATTCCTCAATATGAGGAATTGATCGATGAGATGGCCAAACGGGCGCCGAATGACGATATACGTGATCGTATCGTGTCCCTGCGCGAAAAAGGATTTGAGTTCGATAAAATCCAGGAGAACCTGGCGAAAGCAGGAGCCGGTTTGGCGACGCGCACAGATTCCAAAATCGAATGATAACCGCATAAACATGCACAAGCCGGGCCCTGCAAAAGGCCCGGCTTGTTTAATTCTACAGGCCGGGAGACGTGTTCATATTGGAAACCAATGCAGCGGCTGAAAAACTGAAAACGTTTGTCCTTGCGCACGGCCTGCCTAAAACAGACATGGCATTGTTTGGCATTAAATGCCCCTATTGCGGAAAATCCGATCGCATCCGGGAACTGGAAGAACCGGATGCATTGACCCAGAAGATGGATTCAAAAAATATGGCAATCTATTTTAACCTCTGGGATCAACTTACCCGATCAAACGAATCACTGGGTGTCTGCAAATTTTGCCAGAATCTTCTATTGCTGCAAGATATGGCAAGTGCTGTACCCCTATATGAATGATCCATTTCTTTTGAGAGCTATAACGTTTAAAGGTTTCAGTGTTCAGGTGTCAGCCCAGCCGCTGGCCTGAAAAGTTTACCCGCCTTGGAGAGCGGCCAGTCTAATCTTAAAAGAAACATTGTCCTTGGCTAGTTTCATATGACGGGTTAACTAAAAAATGAACATCGAACATCGAACATTGAACGTCCAACATCGAATAATGTATTCTGTCAATTTAAAAAAAGACTAAGCAACACGCGGCGCAAGCGCCTGCGCTGCACGAGCGAAGCTACCCTTCAAAATTCGATTCGACTGAGCTCGTCGCAGGCTGCGGTTCGCTTGTTTTAAAATCGATAAAGCGTAGCGTCATCAATATTCGACGTTGGATGTTGGACGTTCGATGTTCGACGTTCAATCTATTCACTGTTCCGGCCAGGCGAAGTTTCATACGAGAAATGCTTAGGTTTCGGGTGTCAGGAGCCAGTCAGCTGGCAGGTGTTATATTTGTTTAATGGGTTCGATTCGTTAAATTGGTTAAGATTAAACCAATAAAACCAATAAGACCCATTCAACCAATGCAACAAAGTATCTGAACTGAACCCTGGAACCTCTGAACGTTGAACCAGGAGCCAACATGAAAGTAGAAATTTTAGGAACCGGATGCAAGCGCTGTGATCAACTGTATGAAAACACTAAAAATGCGGTGGCCGAATTGGATTCCCCCGGGCATGTTGAAATTGTAAAAATCGCGGATATCAATTACTTTGCCAAAATGGGGGTGTTTATGACACCGGGGCTTGTGATTGATGGGCAGGTCATTTCAACCGGTAAATTGCTCAGCCCCAATCAAATCAAGGAAAAGATCGAGGAGAAGTTGTAAGGCATGTCCGATTGCACTCACGTTTATCTGATTACCGGTTTTTTAGGCAGCGGCAAAACCACCTTGCTGAATCGCATTATTAACCGGTTCCCCAAAGATAAAAAACTGACACTGCTGGTTAACGAATTCGGTGAAGTCGGTGTGGATGGTACTTTGGTCGAAGGCGAAGACATCGATATGATGGAAATCAGCAAGGGTTCCATTTTCTGTGTCTGCGTTAAAACCGATTTTATAAAAGGTCTATACGAACTCAACAGCAAAGTTCAGCCCGATGTGATGCTGATTGAATCAACAGGTGTTGCCAACCCCTCTGATCTCAAAAAAGATTTAAAACTGCCCATATTCAATGACCGATTTCATTTCATGGAGCAATTTTGTGTGATCGATGCGGTCCACTTTTTGGATGCATACGGCGTCTATGCCTCTATAGAAAAACAGATTGCCACTTCCACCGTATTTATCATCAACAAGACTGATGTTGCCTCACCCGAAGCAATTGCAGAGACGAAGCGTATCATACGGCAGTTTCATCCCGATCCATTTTTTTATGACACCACGTATGCCGACATCCCGTTGGGAAAATTTTTCGATCTAGCAGAGCAGGATACGGTCGATTCAAAAGCGTTGAAACCTGAAACGGCTGAAGTGCCCTTACTTTCAGAGGAAGAGCTCGACAAATTCATAGACGATCTGCTTGATAGCCCCGATCTTGAAATTACGCCACCCGATACGCTCATGTCTGTTGCTTATGACTGGAACGGAAACAATTTGGAACAGATACGGGCTATGGCCAATGCGCTGCCCGCTTCTGTTGTCAGAGCCAAAGGGTTTGTTGAAGAAAAAGGCAAGATGCATTTGTTTAATTATGTGATGGGCGATTGGACCATAGAGGCAGCTGAAGTGGCACACGAGCGTATCAAAAACAAGAATATCGTCGTTTTTATTGGGCCTCCTGAATCCATGCAGGACATTGAAGCGGCATCCAAGACAGGCAATTGGACCGGTAAAGGCGTATTACAGCCCTATAAAGGAACTTAAAGATGCCTGAAGAACAATATGACCTGATGATCCTGGGAACAGGGCCGGCGGGGATGACGGCCGCCCTGTATGGTCAGCGGCTGGGCTTGGAAACAATTGTCTTCGGCGATATACCGGGCGGCAGTACATATATGATCGAACATCTGGCGAACTTTCCCGGATTCATCGAGGGAATAACCGGAACCCAATTCGGCACGATGACTTTCCAACAGGCCCAAAAGGAAGGGGCACACTTTACAATGACCCGTTTGGAAAGACTCAGCCATAACGACAACGTGTTTACGGGTGTGGATGTCGATGGCAAGGAATACAATGCGCTAGGTGCTGTTGTTGCCACCGGGCGGGTGCCCAAAAGATTGGCGGTTTCCAATGCCAATATGAGAGGTGTTCATTTTTGTTCAATTTGTGATGGCCCTTTATACAGAGGGCAAAATGCGACCTTGGCGGTTGTCGGCAGCGATAACGTCGCTGCACAGCACGCGCTCACCCTGGCTCGAATAGCCGATAAAGTTCTGCTCATCTGTCGCAGCAATACCCTGATAATGGATGCCGTCCATAAAGACCAGATCGAGCGGCAAAACAATATTACATTGATGGTTAACACGGAAGTCACCGGATACAGCGGCCAGGAATTTGTCGAAAGTATCGAGCTAACTGCAAAAGAAGATGGCCAACACAGCCTATCGGTGACCGGTATATTTTTAGCAATCGGGTGGCGGCCCAACATATCATCACTGGACATCGAGGCTCAACAAAGCTCAGAGGGCTACTTGAAAACAGATGACAAACTCATGACTTCGATTCCCGGTCTTTTCGCAGCGGGTGACGTTCGCGACACCGATATGTGGCAGGTGCTGACCGCCTGTGCCGACGGGGCCAGGGTTGCTAAATATGCTGCCGAATATTTGGAAAAATTAACCCAAGTTTAGAATTTTTGTTCCCGGATGCCTGAATAAACCGCCTTGCAAATGCCCGAAACGCCGCCCTGCAATCCTTCCGGATTTTTAAATCCCTCTGTACCTTTTAGGCTCTCAATGTAAGCTTGCGCATCAGACAATGTCTGCCAGGCGTCCTGCCCGTTGGCATCCGGTTTTATTTGGAAAAACCATCCTTTGCCGTATGGATCTTCTGAAGCAAGTGAAGGGTTTTGTTTTACTTCCGGATTAAAAAAGACAACCCCCGCAACTGGGCTAGAGATATATAAAATTTTGCCGGTAATCACAAATACCACTTCCTGACCCATTTGAACGGATTCTTCATCCTGAACCAGCCAGTCCAAATCATTGACGCCGCCGGCTAAAACCAGTGCCGGTTGGGTCAGGCCAAAGACGATATCCTGATCCTGCGCTTTGGCCCACAAACCCTGCTTTGCCTGGTATCGTCGATTTTCGGGAATTTCCACGCGTTTGCCTAAGAACTTTTCAATTACCGCCATTTTTGCCTCCATTTTAGAATGCATTCAGGAGCTGTCCTTGAGTTCGGCCATTAATCCTACTTTCAGCTTTAAATCAGAAAATGTCAAGAAGTTGGCATTAGAACCCGTTGCACATTTGCATCATATCATCTTCCGGTCGATTGACCTCATTGCAAAATTAGTATTATACAATGTAGAATAGTTTTTGATCCAATCGAATGCTTGAATTTTAGATCAACTCTCGCTTACCCAGAACAGGAGGTGATCAGATGAGTCCAAGCAAAACGCTTTCAATCACAAAACCCGTAAAGCTCATCTTTGCCGGCGGTTTTTTAGGTTCTGGCAAAACAACCGCGCTGGCATCCCTGGCAAAACGGTTGATTCAGCGCGATATGCGTGTCGGGTTCATCACCAACGATCAAAGTGAAAATCTGGTGGATACGGTTATTGTTCGACAGATGCTCACCGAACTTGGCGTGCCGGTGGAAGAAGTGGTCAAAGGCTGTTTTTGTTGCAAATTTGATGAATTGATCGAGCACGTTGAAAAAATTCTGACCCATGATCCCGATGTTCTCATAGGAGAACCGGTGGGCAGCTGTACCGATTTTGTCGCCTCCGTGGCCAATCCTATCAAAATTCAATACAAGGATGCCTTCCGTTTTGCGCCTTTTTCGATTATGGTGGATCCGGACCGCGTGCGGGAACTCATGCTGGAAGAAAGCGAAACAGAATTCCCCGAGGATGTGGCCTATCTCTTTCGCAAGCAAATGGAAGAGGCCGACAACATTGTACTCAACAAAATCGATCTTATTTCCCAAAACGAATCTGATCGTCTGCTTTCTGCTATTGGGGAAATATTTCAAGATAAAAAATTGATGGCCGTCTCTGCCAAAGAGGGTACCGGGATGGATCAGTGGCTTGACGATCTTCTTTCCGGCAGGCCGGGGGCCAATACGGTGTTACGACAGATTGATTATGACCGTTATGCCCATGCGGAAGCCGTTTTGGGTTGGTTGAATGCCGCTATATTGATGTCTGCGTCGGAACCGTTTGACGCTTCTAATTTTGCGCGAATATTGCTGATGGAATTGCGAGAGGCTTTTAAGCAAAAAGAGAGTGAAATCGGGCACCTGAAGATTGTTATTACCAGTGCCGGAAAATCCCTGTGGGCCAATCTGACCCATCTGGCAGCTGAGCCCAGCATCAGTGGTGAGACATTAGATCAGTTGTCAAAGGCGGCACTCATTATCAATGCGCGGGTGAGGCTTGAACCGGAAGATCTTGAAGCGATCGTGCGCGATGTTCTTAACAAGGTTTCTGGGAGCATGGGTGTTAAATCTGAAATCGACGACCTTCAATGTTTTAGCCCGGCCTATCCTGAACCGCCACATGTCATCCGGGAGTCACTTGAGTGACGCAAGGGAAAAACATAAACAGAGGTAAATCATGATCCGCATAGAAGTAATCGGCCTGGACCCCCCCTGCCAGAAATGCAATGAGCTTCTCGAAAATGCAAAAAAAGCGGCCAAGGACGCCGGAGTCGAGGCCGAGGTGGTCAAACTCTGGACGCTTTCAGAAGATGTGCGCCAAAAATATGGACTGCTGCTCAGTCCGGCGCTGGCCATTGAAGGTGTTGTCGTTGCCCAGGGAAAGGTATATAAACCGGAACGCATTGCCGGGCTTCTCCAAGGATCGTAGTACCCTAATTTAAGGCTTGAGTTTTGCGCCGGTTTCATCAAACAGATCGAGCATCCGGTCAAGCAGATTGGTATTTGCTGTATCAAAATTAACAATTAAATCCACACCGGCACGATATAATTCCTGACGATTTGACTGTAAGCCGGCGCCCCCGGCGACCAGTCGAATATCTGCGCCGCCTTCTGCCTGAAGCGCTTCGGCCAGCTGGACCACCAACGGTTGATTGGTGATATCGCCTATAGAGACGCACACCGCATGGACATCATTGTCAACTGCCAACCGGGCGGCTTGCAATGGTGCCTGGTGGGTAGGGCCGATATCAACATCAAATCCGAATTCGGCCAAAGTGACCGCTAACGGTTTTGTCCAACGGTCGGACTGATCGCTTTCCAAATGAGATAGAAGGATGCGCGGCCTTCTGCCCGCCTGCTGAACAATCGTACTTATTCTTTTCTCTATTTGTTTGATGTTCATAATCCCAACTTCTCATTAATTTTCATGCAAGATTCAGGTTGCAATCTATTTAAATTGTTTTCAGATGTCAAACGGATGCCGGCATCAATCGATGCGACACCCAACCTATTCGATAGGGCGCATTGAAAATCCATGGCGTATATGATATCTGTTTAGAACCCATTCCAAAAATGTCTTTTGGCCCAATATCTTTGTTGGTGCCTCGCTTCAAATCCTCGACATACAACAGTATGCCTCCGGTTTGAAACTCGGCTCCGCCGCGATCTTGAGCCAAAATCCTATTTTTGAGATGGGTTCTATAAATAAATAACTGCGATAAATTGGCGGTTCGTTTCGTACGTGTCGTACCGGGAAATTGAAAATGTACAGGGATCATTATGCCATCGAAACGCAAAGCGAAAATTATAATTGAGGTGATGTATAAAGCCGATTACTGTCTGCCGTGCTATTATATGGACGAAATGGTTCAATTGGTATTGCCCAACTATGCCGACCGGGTGGAATACCGCCGGGTTGACTTTTTGAAAGGTGACGGTAAAGAGCGCTTTTTAGAACTCTCTCGCTATCTTTTTGGTGAAGAAGGCGTTTACAAGCATTGCCGGATAGCGCCTGTGCCCTCTCTGTGGATTAATGGGGAATTGTTCTTTGACGCGATTCCGCCCCAATTTGAACTGGAAGAGGCCCTTGATGAGGTCCTCGACGAACACAGGGATATTGAGAAAAAGGAAGAATAATTCATATGGAAACAACCAAAATTCATCTGGAAGTATTTCACGAAGGTGAACACTGAATCCCATGCGTATACATGACCCGTGTGGTCGAAGCAGTTGCGGCGGAGTATGGCGACAGATTGAACTGGGAAAAAATTGTCACCAAGGATTTAGCGGGTGCCAAGAGATACGAAAATTTTTCAAAGTCTCTCGGCAGGCCGGCGCCCGTCCCATCCATTGTCATAGAGGGCGAGCTGGTTTTTGAAACCACTCCCGGCACCGAGGAGCTAAAAGCCTGTATTGATCGCTTTTTGAAAAATGTATATTAGAGTCTTAGTTGTGAATTCTTTGCATTTTATAAAAAAAGCTTTTTTATCACGAAAGCACGAAAGGAAGAAAACACGAAAGAAAAGAAAAATTTCGTGCTCACGCGGCGCAAGCGCCTGCGCTGCGCGTTCCAAATTTCGTGTTTTCGTGATTAATCATTTTCAATTCCGGCTCGTTCGGGTTAGGTTTTCGGAATTTACTTATTGGGGGGTGTCTTCCCCGTATTTTTCCAAGAGATCGGCTACCGTCTTATTCACTTTTTGGTAATCTTCTGAACCCAGCGGAAAGGACGGGCCGCGATCCATTATTTTTCCTTCATACACCATTTGAATCTTTACCACCGGTATGAAGCTGGAACTCCATTGTTCCAGGCCGATTGATATTTGATAGCCGGTACCCGGTGGATGCGGGAGGCTGGCCGGCACCGTCTCTGATACCTGAGGAAAAAACGATTCAAGCGGTTCTGTTTTAACCGGAACACAGGATACGCCCTTGCCTTGTTTGATTTGCTCAAAGCAATTATTGCATGAAATGCATTCTGCCTCCTGGAGATCACCGGCCTTCCAACGATTGATCAGGTCAGGATCCCGGATAAAAGGGCGTGACATGGAGATATAATCGGTCACACCTTCATCCACAAGTCGGTTGGCCATGTTGAAAGATCTTATTCCACCCACCAGAATCAGCGGAACCTTAATTTTTTCCTTAAAGGCCCGGGCCTCATTTTGGAAATAAGCCTCGACCGCTTCCGTATCAATTTTGCTCTGCATGATATTCGGATTATTTAAAAGTCCGCCGCTTAATTCGATGGCATCAATTCCTTCTTCCTCAAGCATCATCCCCACCTGAAGGGAATCTTCCAAAGTAAGGCCGTTATCTACGAAATCCTGGCAATTGAGTTTCACCAAAACCGGATAGTCGGAAGCGGTGTGATTGCGTACGGTCTGAAGCACTTCCAAAAGCGTCCTGGCACGATTTCGAATATTTCCGCCATATGCATCGGCGCGGTCGTTATATCTGGGGCAGAGCAGCTGGCTGAGAAAAAATCCGTGGGCTGCAAAAATTTGCACACCGTCGAAACCCGCTGTTTTGGCTCTCATTGCGGCAACGCCATAGGCTGCAGTCAGCTCCTGAATATCCTTAACGGTCATTTTCGCGACCCGCGATTTCGACAGGTAGGCGCCGCCATACCCCAGCTGTAAAACGATCTTAGCGCCGTTTTCATGGACCACTTGCGTCATGGCCTTTAGCCCGGGGATCAGCTCATCTTTGTAAATACCAAGCTGCCAGGGAGAGTGCTGCCCATCCGGGCGAACATAGGTATGGCCGGTTATGATCAGTCCCACACCTCCAGCCGCTAGCCTTGCCATTAAATCAACCAATTTGGAGGTGCAGGCACCATCATCCGTTGCCAGCCCCTCCCAGGTTGCCGAGCGTACAAATCGGTTGGATAGCACCATCCCATTAATTTCGCTTTGCTCAAACAATCGAGTCATTACTTTTCTATCCCCACTCTGGCGGGGACGCCTTTTTCGAAATAGTGCTTTATGGGAATCATCTCGGTAACCAGATCGGCGTTTTCAATCACTCGCGGGGAAGCATGCCTTCCCGTGATCACCAACTCTGCATCGTAAGGTTTATTTATAATAAGACCGAGAAGATCCTGTACCCGGATGAGTCCGTACTTGGCGGCCACATTGGCCTCTTCCAAAATGATGACTTTGTATTCTTCCGTAGCCATGATGGATTTAACCCGCTTAAGACCTTTTTGAGCCGCTTCAATATCCTCGGGCATGGGTTTCCCATCCGTAAAACGGCCGAGTCCGAATTGTTCGACCGTAATCAAATCGGAAAACCTTCTAAGCGCCTTGATCTCGCTGTAGTCACCCATTTTGATAAACTGAGCAATAAAAACCTTTAATCCGGCACCTGCGGCCCGAATGGCCAGGCCGATTGCAGCCGTTGTTTTACCTTTGCCATTCCCGGTATAAACCTGTATGTATCCTCTCGTTTCGTTTTCAGCCATTTGGGTTTCCTGTGTTCCCAGAATTAAGAATACATAACTATTTTTTGTTGATTATTCCAGCATTTTTCCAGGAATTTTAATGATGTATCTAAATGCTCATAAGCGAAAACTTCCATTGACACAATTCCATTAAATTTGGCCAATAATCTCATTATGGAGGCCATTTTTGTTTCGGGGAGCTGGTCCAGCGCGCCATGAAAGTGATTTTTTGCAACACCGTAAAGGTGGATGATAGCGGTTTTAGCCGTATAGGTGTTGAAAAACGTTAGAATATCATCGCCGTGTAGCATGAGATGCCCGCAATCCAGGCAGATCGAAAGATCCAGTTCGGAGATAATCGGGTCCAGGATCTCGAACGGATAATCCAGGTTTTCAACGGAAATGAGTTGAGCAGGTGTCCCGTTGGCCAGTACTTTGTCCAGATTTTTGATGACTCTTTCCTGCCAGCTTTTAACCTTATCCTCCGCAAGTAAATCATCATGATATGGCACGTGCAATGTTAGCGTCGTGGGACACAGGGGTGCCACGCGTTCGACCACCCGGATAATCGTTTCGACTGCAATGCTTTGTTGCTGTGGATCCCGGCTACTGATGGATATGTCGGTGGGCAGATGAACATTATAGGTCAGATTGAAATCTTTTGCCAAGTTGGCCAGCTCCCCGATGACATATTTTGAAGGCAGTGCATCGGTATGATTGCTTTCAAACAACAATAGCTCGATGTTTTCCAGATAGGGTCCCAGCATTTTTACATTGGGCACGTAATCATCCGGATAGATAAACGAGGTTGTTCCGATATTAAACGGGAATACACCTTTGTAAGATTTGCTTAATCTAGGATACATATGAGTTTTATAGTGGTTGTCAAAAAAACGTTGCGGTATTCAACCGTTTTTTTCTACAACCACTTATACCCCAATTCCGCAATTGGGTGTTTTCAAACCGGGTGCGAAGCACCCGGTTACACCCGCACCGATTAAGGCACTGCCGTGCCTTTGTATTTTCCAGCCTATGGCGGAAAAATCCAAGCCACCCGCTCTGCGTGTGGTCGGTGACCCGGAACATTATTATGGAAAGCGGTATAAAAATTCGTATTGCCTTTTTTGTAATTTCATCACTCAATCACAAAGCGTCTCCGAACGAAATTATTAAAAATAGCCCTGCTTCAGTAATTTCCACCATTGCTCCCAGCATGTCCCCTGTAATACATCCCATCCGCTTTTTATAGAATAGAAGAATCAATCCGATGATGATCGCAAAAGCAAGGTTGAGCACTATGGCCTCGAGGCCCAAAAGCAAAGAAAGGCCGACGGGGAAGACCAGGCCCCAGAAATGTTTTGATGATAATTTTTCATTAAAAAAGGGCTTTCCAGTGCCGTCCGTCCGGCCGTATGGTAAATACCGCATGCCAAATAGGATTCCGGCCCGGGCATAGGCGGGGATCAAAATCAATATGATACTGCGATGGGCATCCAGGTTTGCAATGCCACCCCATTTTAGGGCCAGGCCAAATAAAATCGCCACCAGACCCATGGTACCGAGCCGGCTGTCTTTCATGATCTCGAGCGCTTTGTCCCGCGAACGCGGCCCCAACAGACCGTCAGCGGTATCTCCCAGCCCATCGATGTGAAACGCACCGGTCAACACGGCCAAAAAAATTATATCCAGCAGGGCGGCAACTGGCGGTGCCCAGAACCGTATGACAACCGAGTCGAAAAGCGCTACCAGCAGGCCCAACAGGATACCGACCAGCGGGAAATAGGGAACCATATGCGGTGGATCATACGATTTTGCCTTTCCCATTGGAAGTATGGTGATGAATTGCAGGGCTGAGATTAAGTTGCGCATGAGCTTGCTTCTGGCTGATAGTGTCAGGTGTCAGGAATTATTAGGTTTCAGGTGTCAGTGTTCAGGTGTCAGCAATACGAGCCTGAAGACATTGGGAATTATCAGATTCTGTGTTCCATCTTCCGTCATCTGTCATCTGTTTTCTGACCTCTGTCCTCTGACACCCGACACCCGACACCTGACACATGATCCGCCGGCGGAACACCCGACACCCGACACCTGACACATGATCCGCCGGCGGAACACCCGACACCCGATTACCTTAATAACAATTAAAGCGAAATAACCGTTAAAAGCTACTTGCTGGATAGTGCCCGGCGGTTAACCCTTGACCGTTAACGGAATTCCCGCAACCATCCAGATCACTTTTCCGGCGGTTTTTGCCACGGCCTGGTTGGCCAGCCCGATGATATCTCTATATTGCCGGGCGAGCCTGTTCTCCGGAACAATACCGGTTCCCACCTCATTGGAGACCAGAACAATCGGGCCCGTCGCTTTCTCAAGCGTATCTATTAATTGGGAAATCATTTCTTCTAATTGTTTTTCATCATCGGTTTTCATCAAAAGGTTGCTCACCCAGAGTGTCAGGCAGTCGACCAGCATAACATCTGCTTTCGGGCTGTTTTCCAATAGTGCCTGCGGCAGGTGCAGCGGCTCTTCAACCGTTACCCAGTTTTGACTGCGCTCCTTTTGATGTCTTGCAACCCGTTGCTTCATTTCATTATCTTGCGGCACACAGGTCGCAATATAGATTTTCCGGTTTCCCGGCATTTTTTCAGCGGTTTGCAGAGCATGCTTGCTTTTTCCGCTTCTGCACCCGCCGATAATAAAAATTAACTCGTTCACCATTGTATTTTCCTATTTAGATTTTCTGAAAACGTCAGCAGGTTGGGCATACTTAAAATACTATTGGAGTAATGGAGCTATCTATATTTTGGATTTAATGTCCAACCCATTTGCCGGGCATCAACTTTTTGCAGTTTTAATCCGCAATCTAAATTTCAAAATCCAAAATCCAAAATCGAGGAGACTCCAATACGCTCATTTGTTGCTCGATTAGAATAAAAAATATTATCGCTGTCTACTAACGGCTGCCAATTTGACGACACTTTCCACATCGACATTTTTTTCAAAATATTCAGCCAGCAGATCATATTCTTTGTTGCGGGCTTCGATTCCGCCGACATCGGATACATCGACAGCGCGCAAACCGATATGGTTTAACCAGAATTTCAAGATCCCCGGGTTATCAAACAGACCGTGAATATAAGTGCCCATGATTTTCCAATCATTGGAAACACAACCCTCTTCATCCCGGCACGGGTTATGGTTGCGCTCCGTGATATTAAACAGGGGGGTTCCACCCGCTCTGATGGTTTGCCCCATGTGAATTTCATATCCTGCGCCATGCCGACCGTTCCAGGAAAACTTCGTCAAGGTTGTCGTTTTGGGCGCTTTTAATATGGTTTCAATTGGCAGCAGGCCCAGTCCCTCACTGGAGCCGGGCTGGCCTTCCAGGCCTGTCGGGTCATGCACGGTCTTTCCCATCATCTGATACCCGCCGCAAATCCCCAGCACATGT
>Ga0255054_10001126_pt1 | contig 15739 bp, 15 predicted proteins | sample JV7_2_23_MG_FD_188634 | JGI IMG/M metagenome (GOLD analysis project Ga0255054, IMG submission 188634) | Seawater microbial communities from Jervis Inlet, British Columbia, Canada - JV7_2_23 | ecosystem: Environmental > Aquatic > Marine > Inlet | place: Canada: British Columbia | collected...
GGCTGGGCACGGATCCACGGCTACGACATCGGGATCCTCGCCAACCACAGAGGGATCCTGTTCTCGGAGGAATCCCAGAAGGCAGCTCAGTTCATCCAGCTCGCCAACAAGACGGACACGCCGCTCTTGTTCGTCCAGAACGTCACCGGGTTCATGGTCGGGGCGAGCTACGAGCAAGGCGGCATCGTCAAGCACGGCTCGATGATGATCAACGCGGTGTCGAACAGCACCGTTCCCCATCTCACGCTCCAGGTGGGCGGGTCATACGGGGCAGGCAACTATGCGATGGCCGGTCGACCGTTCGATCCCAGGTTCGTCTTCGTCTGGCCGAACGCCAAGACCTGCATCATGGGCGCCGAGCAGCTCGCCGGGACGCTGTCGATCGTCGCCAGGGCGGCCGCCGAGAGGGCAGGAACGGACTTCGATGAAGAGGTCGACATTCAGCGGCGGACGATGATCAGGTTGAAGATCGAACAGGAGGAGCAGGCCGCCTACCTCAGCGGCCGTGTGCTCGACGATGGGATCATCGACCCGAGAGACACCCGTACGGTGCTCGGGATCGCTCTGTCGTCGGTGCATTCGGCACCCGTCGCCGGCACCGACCGCTTCGGCGTCTTCAGGATGTGACGTCGATGTTCTCGAAGATCCTGGTCGCAAACCGCGCTGAGGTCGCCAGGCGCGTCGCCCGGACCTGTTCCCGGATGGGCATCGCGACCGTTGTCGTGTTCGCGGACCACGACGCGGATGCGCCATTCGTCCGCGATGCAGAAGAGGCCGTGCCGTTACCGGCCGGATCGGCGTACCTCGATGGCGAAGCGATCATTGAAGCGGCGCAGCGTACGGGCGCCGCCGCGATCCACCCCGGCTACGGCTTCCTTGCCGAGAGCGCAGGGTTCGCGGCGGCGGTGGAGGCTGCCGGCATCACATTCATCGGCCCGACGCCGGAGACGATCGCATCGATGGGTTCGAAGCTCCATGCTCAGGCGGTGATGCATCGTGCGGGGGTGCCGGTCCTTCCCACGGCCTCCTTGGGCAGTGGCGACGCCGCGGCGGCGGCCGACGAGATCGGGTACCCCGTCCTCGTCAAGGCATCGAGCGGCGGTGGTGGGAAGGGGATGCGCCTGGTCACCGAGCCGGGCGACCTCGATGCAGCCATCGTGAGCGCCTCGAGAGAGGCAGCGTCCGCCTTCGGGGACGGCACGGTGTATCTCGAACGCTACGTGGAGCAACCGCGCCACGTCGAGGTCCAGATCGTCGGGGATGGCGCGGGAGACGTGATCCACCTCTACGAGCGCGAGTGCTCGATCCAGCGACGCTTCCAGAAGATCATCGAAGAGACACCGAGCCCCAACCTCGATCCGGAGCTGAAGGAGCGGATGTGGGATGCGGCGGTCGATGGCGGCAAGGCCGTCGCCTACAGGGGAGTGGGCACCGTCGAGTTCATCGTCGACCCGGCCGGGGGATTCGCGTTCCTCGAGATGAACACGAGGCTCCAGGTCGAGCACACTGTCACCGAACTCACAACGGGGATCGACCTCGTCAGGATGCAGATCGAGCTCGCGGCCGGGTCGCCGCTTCTCACCCAGAAGGAGGTCCCGCAGCAATCCGGGCACGCCATTGAAGCGCGCCTCAACGCAGAGACACCGGCCGACCGGTATCTGCCATCGGCCGGGACGATGCACCGGTTCTCGGTGCCCGGCGACGTGAGGGTCGACACGGGCATTGCGGACGGGGTTGCCATCACCCATCGCTACGACCCGATGGTGGCCAAGGTCATCGCTCACGCTCCAACGAGGACCGAGGCAGCGGCCCGATTGGCGAGGGCTCTGGCCCGGAGCCACATCCATGGTGTCGACACGAACCGCGACCTCCTGGTGCGGGTGTTGACCGATCCGGAGTTCCTGAAAGGTGCCGTCGACACCCATTTCCTCGAGCGGAAGGAAGCAGTGCTCACGGCGCCTCTGGCCGATGAAGGATCGCTCAGATCCCTGGCTGCAGCCGCCGCCCTAGCTCTGCAGGCCGAGAGCCGGGCGGGGGCGCCCGTGCTCGGTTCGATCCCTTCGGGGTGGCGCAACGTCCCCTTCCAGCGGCAGCGCCTCACCCTCGTCCATGGGTCCAGGCCGGTCGATGTGGCCTATTCGGTCGGTCGCGGGACCGTCGCGATTGCCGTAGACGATTCGGACGTGGCGATAGATGACGTTCATGGCATCGACTCGGGCTCGGTCGACATCTCGATCGATGGTGTGCGGCGGGTCTACTCCGTCAACATCGTCGGGGATCAGGTGTATGTGAACGGTCCGCTCGGCTCGATTGGCTTCGCCGTCGCTCCGAGGTTCCCGAAGACCGCTGCGGCCCTCGCCGTGGGATCCATGGTCGCCCAGACTCCTGGCATCGTCGTTGCCGTCCTCGTTACGGTGGGTGAGGCGGTGACGGCGGGCCAATCGCTACTGGTTGTCGAGGCCATGAAGATGGAGCAGGCGGTCACGGCACCCTACGCCGGGACGGTCACCGCAGTGCACTTCGATGTCGGCGACCAGGTCGATGCCGGTTCTGTTCTCCTCGAGGTGGAGAAGGAAGATGGCTGACCCGATCCGCATCGCCAACGCCTCCGGCTTCTTTGGAGATCGCTTCGCGGCCATGGTCGAGCAGATCACGGGTGGCCCGATCGACGTCGTCACGGGTGACTACCTCGCCGAGCTGACGATGCTCATCCTGTGGAAGACGAGCCAGAAGTCGCCGGAGGGTGGCTACGCAGTGTCGTTCGTCGAGCAGATGAAGCAGGTCCTCGGCGAAGTCTCCCGGCAGGGGATCAGGGTCGTCGCCAACGCAGGAGGGTTGAACCCCGCCGGCCTTGCAGACCAGTTGCGGGGCATTGCGCAGAGCCTCGGTGTCGATGTTTCGATCGCTCACGTCGAGGGCGACGATTTCCTGGGCCGCCTCGGCGGCATGGTCGAAGACGGCCACGAGTTCCGCAATCTCGACACGTCACGGAGTCTCGCCGACCTCGCCGCGCCTCCGCTCACGGCAAACGCGTACCTCGGCGCGTGGGGGATCGCCGCAGCGTTGAACCGTGGCGTCGACATCGTTGTGACCGGCCGTGTTGCCGACGCCGCGCTCGTCGTGGGTCCGGCAGCGTGGCGCCATGGATGGGGGCGCGATGATTGGGACCGCCTCGCCGGCGCGGTAGCTGCAGGCCACATCCTGGAGTGCGGTACCCAGGCCACCGGGGGCAACTTCTCGTTCTTCGACGAGATCCCGGATCTCACGCATCCCGGTTTCCCGATCGCAGAGGTGGCCGAAGACGGATCGTGCGTGATCACGAAACACGAGAACACCGGCGGCGCGGTGACCGTCGACACCGTGACGGCACAGATCCTCTACGAGATCGACGAACCCGCCTACCGGACACCGGATGTGGTCGCACACTTCGACACGATCCAACTCGACCAGGTCGGTAGAGACCGGGTGGCCGTCAGCGGTGTGCGGGGATCACCGGCGCCGCAGGACCTCAAGGTCGCGATCAACTACTTCGGCGGCTACCGGAACTCGATGACGCTCGTCCTCGTCGGCATGGACGCTGTGGGAAAAGCAGCACTCGTGGAGAACGCGCTTCGCACAGAGCTCGTAGGAGAACGACAACCCGAGGTCCTCGAGTTTGCATTGGCGGCGACCGGTCAACCCGATGCCGAGGCGAATGCCGAAGCCGCAGCAACGCTGACCATCACCGCCATGGACCCGAATCCGGGGAAGGTCGGACGGTCGTTCTCGAGCACGGTCGTCGAACTTGCGCTGGGCAGCTACCCGGGGTTCTTCGCGACCGCACCGCCGGCAGGGGAGTCGCCGTACGGTGTCTATTGGCCGGCGCTCATTCCCAGGTCCCTCATCACGCAGGAGGTCGTGTTCGACGACGGTTCTCGCGTCGTGGTCCCCGATCCGCCCCAGGGAGACGCAACCCCGGAGCACCATGGATCGGAGCGGGTCGCCCCGGCTCCCGATGGAGAGACACGTCGCGTACCGCTCGGCTCGATCGTTGGAGCACGATCGGGAGATAAAGGTGGCAACGCCAACATCGGTCTGTGGGTGCGTTTCGACGAGGCGTACGGCTGGCTCGTCAACGAGCTCACCACGGCGAAACTGCAAGAGCTCCTCCCCGAGACCGCAACGCTATCGGTCGATCGTTACGAGCTTGCCAACATTCGGGGTTTGAACTTCGTCGTCCACGGACTGCTGGGTGACGGCGTCGCCTCCTCCGCGAGGTTCGACCCACAGGCCAAGAGCCTCGGCGAATGGCTGCGAAGCAGGATGGTGGAGATCCCGACGGCGCTGCTGGATCGACCAGGAAGGGCGATCCCGGACCTATACCGGCGATAGCCTTGAAGTGCCGATGTGTGCCGCAACCAACCGAAGAAGGCGATGAGCGATCTCAGAGCGCCAGTGCGCGATGTCGTGCGGATGCCGGCGGTGTTCCTCAGCCACGGCGCCCCGCCCCTTGCCGACGACGCGGTCTGGACGAGCGAACTCGCCTCCTGGAGCGCTGTTCTCCCCAAGCCCACCTCGATTCTGGTGGTGTCGGCTCACTGGGAGGCAGCGCCGCTCATGGTCGGCGCCACCACCACGGTTCCGCTCTACTACGACTTCTACGGGTTCGCCCCGCGGTACTACCAGGCCACCTACCTTGCTGCCGGAGCGCCGGAACTCTCCGGTTCGGTGGCCAAACTCCTCACCGCCCCGGGGCGTTCTCTGCATCAGGACCCGGATCGAGGTCTCGACCACGGCGCTTACGTTCCGCTCGCCGAGATGTATCCGGACGCCGACATCCCCGTCCTTCAGATCTCCATGCCCACCCTGGACCCCTCCGAGCTGTTTCGGCTCGGGCGCTTGCTTGGGCCGCTGCGCGACGAGGGGGTGCTGATCCTCGGCAGCGGGTTCAGCACCCACAACCTCCAGATGGTGGATCTCGACGCCTCCCCCGCCGATCCGCCGCCGAGCTGGTCGAGCGAGTTCGACGACTGGCTCGACCGGACCCTGACCGCCGGCGAAATCGATGCCCTGATCGACTTCGAGAACAAAGCCCCGGCGGCATCACTGGCGCATCCCCGCACCGAGCACTTCGCTCCTCTGTTTGTTGCGTTGGGCGCCGTTGCAGACGGTCCGCCGCAGGTCGAAACCGCCATCGATGGCTTCTGGTACGGCCTGTCGAAGCGGTCGGTCCAACTGAGCTGAACACAGAGTGTGTGATGTTCCGTCGTCCAGATGTGTAACGCGGTTGCGCGGCACCTTCCTTGGTCGAGTTCCACCCGAGTGAACCGTCGCACCCAGCCGGGCGTCCTCGTGAGCCTGCTCGGTTTTGTCCCCGGTACGCTGGGATCACATGGAACGAGAGCAGCGGGATTCACGGCCGGCATCGGATGAGGACGCCGATCGTCTCGCGGGTCGGCTCGACCGGCTTTCGGCTCCCGAGGCCGAGGATGTGATCCGGCGGGCTATCGAGCTGCAAGATGACGAGGCCTCAGCGACGGAGTACGGATCGCTCAGCGCCGACATGCTGGCCAAGGTGGCAGGCGAGTTGGGGATCCCACAGCACCACCTGGATCGAGCGATGGCCGAACAACGTGCCGGCCTCCTGGAGAGCGCCCCGCCGGCGGGCCTGTTCGACCGCATCCTCGGTCTCAGTGATCTCGAGGAGGCGGTTGTGGTCGAGGGGACCAGGCCGGAGGTCGAGCACGCCGTCACGGGGTGGTTCTCGGCGCACGAAGGGCTGCGGGTACGCAAACGAACAGCCGACGGGGCTGTTTGGGAGAAGGACGCCCGGCCTCTGGCCTCGATTCGCATGGGGTTGGGCCTGACGGAGGGGACCAAGGTGCTTCGTGATGCGGGGTCCGTCGAGCACAAGGTGAAGACGATCGACGAGGACGAGCACCTCGTGTCGGTTGCGGTCGATCCCGGCAGGCTTCGCACAACCGGTGAGGTGCTGCTCGCGGTCGTGGCCGCATTGAGCGTGTTCGGGGCGATCGGGGTGGCCGCAGGAACGGGCAGCGTGCTTGGGAGCCTGGCTACTGCGTTTTGGACGGCGGCGGTATTCGGCACGGCGACCATCCTCGGGATCCGGGCTTGGTCGCGGCGCGTCAGCAACGCATTGGAGCGTGCCCTCTACGCGGTGCGTGATCCGCAGTCGGCGGGGGTCTACGAGCCGGTCCCTGGGTGGTTGGGGAGTGTCTTGCGTGGTATCGGGTTGATTCCGAGACGCTGGAGGTCGTGACAACGTATTGTAATTCAGCAGCATTGCATGCATAATGCAGACGATGCCGACGTCGATCACCATTAGGGATGTTCCGGACGAGACCCGGGACGAGTTGGCCGCCCGAGCGGCTCGGAGCGGACGGTCGCTCCAGGAGTATCTCCGCCTCGAGATGATCGACCTTGCTCGGAGGCCCGACGTCGACACCCTGCTGAGGAGGGTGGCTGCGCGTAAGCGGGCGACGCAGTCGAACCTGTCGGCGGAAGAGATCCTCGCTTACCGCGATGTGGACCGTCGGTGACGGCCGTCATCGACGCCTCGGTCGTCGTGGCCGCATTGGTCGATTCCGGTCCGTTGGGAAGCTGGGCCGAAGATCGATTGCGGGCGGGTCGTTTGGCTGCACCGCACCTGATGCCCGTCGAAGCGACGAACGTGCTCCGTCGAGCCGAACTGGCGGGGGAACTCTCTTCCGACGTCGCGACCCTCGCCGTTGCCGATCTTCTGGACCTGGCGGTCGATCTCCATCCCTTCGATCCGCTTGCCGAGCGCGTGTGGCAGCTGCGCGGGACGATCACGGCTTACGACGCGTGGTACGTGGCGCTCGCGGAATCGCTCGATGCGGCCCTCGCGACCTTGGACGAACGGCTCGCGACGGCACCCGGACCGGTCTGTCGCTTCGAGATCCCGCCGCCGTGACGCGGCTCTCCTTGCCAACGCCTCAGTCCGGCGTCACGCCTTGAACGTGCCCGGTCTGGGTTGCATCTCGCGAGCGATGTGGCCTTCTTCCCAGGGGAACCTGCCTTCTTCGTCGTCATAGCTGAGTTGAAGGACGGGAACCGAATACTCGTCAGGGCGCCGGTAGTACTGATTCGCCCGGAACACGATCTCGCCCGGGTTTGGGACTTCTTCAGGAATGATGCGACGCGGCCAATCGGCGTGGCCTTCGAACGAGATGACTCGTCAGGGGATGTGGTCGTTTCCCGCCTTGATGCCCCGGCCCAATGCGTTCAAAACGCCGAGCGCGATCTCGGGCGGCACGCCGAAAATGAGCAACTCCGGGTGGCGCAACCCGAAGAGCCCGACCGTGTACGCAAACGGGGGGCCGTCCGATTCCGGACAGTTACACCCCGGAGCGCTGCACGTGTCACCGCCGATGTATTGGATCGACCAACCGCGACGGCGGATCGTCGCCGCGAGATCGGCATCCTGTTGGTCGAGCCACGCTTGTGTGGCAGCATCCATGACCGCTCCCTTCGGTCTGTCGCGCCCTTGATGTGACCGTATTCCGGGCCGCCGACAGAAACGTGGTTCGGGGGAGGCCGCTGCGTCCGGCCCAGTCTCGTTACGAGTGGCCGAGCCGCACGTAGATACGTCCGAAGATCGCTCTCGTCGCCATCATGGCGACGATGAGCGCGATGATGTCGATGAAGTGGCCCAGCTCGACGTGGTCGCCGAAAACGAAGTTGACGACTTCGAGGATCGCGAACTTGGAGAGGAACAGGATCGAGAAGGTCGTCACGAGCCCGAGGATCTTGAAGAACGTGCCGCTCCGCTCATCGAAGTAGTCCCGGACGCGGTGTTCGAGGCCCACGACGACGTCGAGGAGGAGCTTGAGGAGCACCGCGGTCAGGATCGAGATCGTGAACGAGTCGATGACGATCGCATCGGAGTACTCGACGAACAGGTTCAACACGACGATGTAGACGAGAACGTCGGTCATCCATGACGCGAATCGCCGCTGGTTCCGTGTGATCGTCAGGGTGTCGCCGCGGTCGGTCATCGTGGCCTGCCGCCTCCCCGGTCAGGGCGACACATAGGTGCCGGTGCCGACGGCGATGAGGCCGCCGGGGTCCGTGTGGAGTTCCATGCGGGTCACGACGAGCCGATTCCCGACCCGGAGGGGGAAGGCGCAGGCGGTGAAATCGTCACCGATCCCTGGGCGCAGGAAGTCGGTACGCATGTCGATCGTGCTCAACCAGGGCGAAGGGTCGGCACCGTTCGACGTCTGCGGGCCGCGACTGAGGACGCCGAGGAGGGCGGCGAATCCTCCGACAGTGTCGAGCACCGAGGCGGTGATACCCCCGTGGAGGATGTTTCGCTCCGGGTTGCCGACGAACTCGTCCCGCATCGCGAAGCGCATGTACACCCGGTTATCCGCGATCGCGGTGAGTTCGAGCCCGAGCCACCGGGCGAACGGAACCAGTTCCATCGCGGTCTCGATTGCGGCGGCGACGGCTTCGGCGGCGCCGCGAGGTGCTTCATTGACCTGGCTCATGATGCTGTGTCTCCGGTGCGTGCGTCACGACGGTATCGCGGATCGGTTCTTCTGCTCGTTCGGCCTCGACAGTGTCGACGCCGGCGTTCGATCCGGTCGGCTCCGAAGTACTGTCTGCTCCCGGAGCCGAGGATCTCTGCATTGACCAAGCCGCCTTTCATCGATCTCGCATTCGCCCCGGCACGGGTGGACGCCAGGCCATCCGCCGATGGTGGTCTCGTGCTCTCCTCTCCCATGGCCCTCGAGCTGCCGCCGGCCAGCGTCGGCGCCATGCTGGCTCAGTGGGCGACGGCCGCCCCGCAGCGGCCGTTCCTCGTTGAGCGTGATCTGGGAGGCTCATGGCGAGCGATGACCTATTCGGAGGTCCACGCCGCAGTGCGAGCCCTTGGTCAGGCCTTGCTCGAGCGGGGCCTCGATCCGGAACATCCCGTCATGTTGCTCTCCGGGAACTCCATCGACAATGCCCTCGTCCAGCTGGCGGCGATGGAGGTTGGTATCCCGGTGGCGCCGATCTCGCCGGCTTACTCCTTGATGTCACAAGATCTTGCCAAGGTGCGCCTCATCAACGACCTGCTCACGCCCGGGGTGGTCTTTGCATCCGACGGCACCGCGTTCGACCGTGCACTGCAAGCGCTCGACCCGGAGAGAGTCGTCGTCGGCGCCAACCCTCGAAAGGGCGATGAGATGCTGGGCGACCTGCTTGCCGCGGCGCCGGGATCGGCCGTGGACGAGGCATCTGGATCCGTGGGACCCGACACGGTGGCGAAGGTCCTCTTCACCTCGGGTTCGACCGGGGCTCCGAAAGGCGTGGTGAATACGCAGCGGATGTTGTGCTCGAATCAGCAGGCGATCGTGCAGGCGTGGCCCTTTCTGCTGGATCGTCCACCGGTCATCGTCGACTGGCTTCCCTGGAGCCACACCTTCGGCGGCAACCACAACTTCAACATGATCCTGTTCAACGGGGGGACCCTCTACATCGACGGCGGCAAACCGGTGGCTGGGCTGTTCGAGACGACGATCGAGAATCTGAGAGAGGTTCCCGCCACGATGCATTTCAACGTGCCGGCCGGATTCAGCTTGCTCGTCCCTCGTCTTCAGAGAGACGCGGCACTACGAGAGACGTTCTTCGGCAACCTCGACGTCCTCTTCTATGCCGCAGCTGCCCTGCCGCAGCATCTCTGGGGGCAACTCGAGGAGCTGTCGATCGCGACCAGGGAGGCCCGGGTACGGATGCTCTCGGCCTGGGGTTCGACCGAGACGGCACCGCTGGCCACCACCGTCCATTTCACGATCGAGCGGGCAGGCGTCATTGGGCTGCCGGCGCCGGGAACCGAGATCAAACTGGCGCCCGTGGGGGAGAAGATGGAGCTGCGTGTCAAGGGCCCCAATGTGACCCCCGGCTACTGGCGCCAAAATGAACTCACCCAGACCGCCTTCGACGACGAGGGCTACTTCAAGATGGGAGATGCCGGGCGGCTCGCCGATGACGACGACCCGGCGCAAGGTCTCGTCTTCGACGGACGGATCGCCGAAAACTTCAAACTGGCCTCGGGTACGTGGGTCAACGTGGGTGAGATCCGCGTCGCCGCGGTGGCCGCCTGTGCCCCGATTGTGCAGGACGCAGTCCTCACCGGACACGACCGCGACGAGATCGGGCTCCTCATCTTCCCCAATATCGCGGCGTGCAGGGAGCGAGCCGCGGCGAACGACGACATCCCGACAGAAGAGCTTGTCGCGCATCCGGCCGTGCATGAAGCTGTGACCGCGGGCCTGAAAGCCTACAACGAGCAGAACCCGGCAGGGAGCCGCCGCATCTCTCGCGTCTTGCTCATGGCCGAGCCCCCGAGCATCGACGCCAACGAGATCACAGACAAGGGATACCTCAACCAGCGTGCGGTCCTCGACCGCAGGGCAGACCTGGTGGAGCGCCTCCATGGAACCGGAGGTCCCGACGTCGTCGTGATCTAGCCATCACGGGCTGTGAGCAACGTCAGCCGCTGCCGAGGCAGTTGCCCTCTGCTGCCGCCACTGACCGACGTGTCGCGCGAGCACGGGACGGAGCCGGACGGCCGCGATCGCGAACACCAGCACGACGATCTGGGCGAAGACCGTTGAGATGATGAACTGGAGGATGGCCAGTGAACCGCCGAGGACCAAGCCGGCAACCACGATTCCGCGCAGCGATCTCTTCCCACCGAGGATCACGACGAGAAACGAGTTGACGAGGAACAACAGACCGAACTGCGGATTGAGCGTGTTGATCGGGGCGAGGACGGCTCCGGCAATTCCGGCAAGCCCTGCGCCGATCGTGAACATCGCCGCCCGGTACCAGCCAATGTTCACTCCTTGGGTTTCCGCCAGATGCGGGTTGCGGACGGTCGCCCGGGCGCGCAATCCGAACCTGGTCCGCTCCATGAGGACGAGGATGCCGACGACGAGCAGCGCGGTGATGATCACGATCATCAACCGCCACCACGGAATGTTGAACCCGAGGAAGGAGAAGGACCCGCCGATCGGGTCCGGCACCGTACGCGGGTTGGCGCTGTACATCAGCTGAACGACCTGCCGGATGATGATCGCCATGCCGAACGTCGCCAGGAGCGAGTCGAGTGGTCGTTCATACAGGAACCGCAAGATGCCACGTTCCATGACGAGACCGAGCAAACCGGCCGTGAAGACGGCGGCGGCCATGCCGAGCAGAACGTTGCCCGTCCAGTCCGCCACCTGGAGGGCGGTGTATGCACCGACGAGGATGAGCTCGCCATGTACGAGGTTGACCACGTCGAGCAGTCCGAAGGTGAAATAGAGTCCGAGAGAGATGAGCACGAATACGGCCCCGAGCACAACCACGTTGAACGCATCGGTCGGCAAGAAGCCGAGCGCCCCCATCGCCGGGGTCACAGCGCCAACCTTCGTTCCAGCACACCAGACTCGTAGAGCCCGCGGACTTCACCGGTTTCCACGATCGAGCCCTGTTCCAGCACGAATGCGCGCGAGCCGACTGCGAGCGCGGTGTCTAGATTCTGTTCAATGAGCACGACGGCTGCCGTTTCGGCCAGCAGCCGGATCGCGGGGATGAGTTGCTGAACGACGACGGGTGCGACACCCTCGGTCGGCTCGTCCATGAGCACCACGCGAGGTGAGACGATGAGCGCCTGTGCCAGGCCGAGCATCTTGCGCTCCCCACCGGAGAGGGTCTGCGCCTCCTGATCGAGCCGATCCGCCAGCGGAGGGAACAGATCGGACGCGACCTCCACACCGGCATCGACGCCGCGGCCGCCGAGAGCGATGTCGAGGTGCTCGAGCACGGTCAGACCGGGAAAGACGGTGTCTTCCTGCGGCACCCACACCATCCCGGCGCGATGGATAGTGTGCCCCTTCCAACGCGAGATGTCGACGCCGTCGAGCTGCACCGTTCCCCTTTTCGACAACATCCCCATGAGCGCTCGCAGCAGTGTCGTCTTGCCTGCGCCGTTGCGGCCCAGGACGCATACCACCTCTCCCACCGCTGCCTCGAGGGACACGCCACGCAGCACCGTGGTGGATCCGTACCCGGCGGTGATGTCCTCGACCTGAAGCAGAGCGGTCAATGGAGCCTCCCGAGGTAAGCATCCTGGACCTCGCGGCTGGCCTGGACGTCGTCGATGCTGCCGTCGGCGAGCACCGCCCCGCGATGCATCACGGTGACACGATCGCTCACCAGGCGCATGAACTCGATGTTGTGCTCGACGACGATCATCGCTTGTGTCGCTCGCGCGTCGCGGAGATCACGCAACAGGGCCGCGGTACGCCGGCTCTCCGCCTCCGTCATGCCGGATGTCGGTTCATCGAGGAGCAGCAATTTGGGCTGGGTCAACAGCACCATTCCGATCTCCAACCACTGCTGCTGGCCGTGGCTCAAATGGGCAGCGTTACGGCGCCTGATGTCGGTGAGACCGATCTGTTCGAGCACCGATTCGACCTCGTCGAGGTTTCCAGCGTTCCTCTTCCCGGCTTCCTTGGGCAGCGCCCCGAGGTAGAGGTTCTCCTCTACCGTCAATTCGGGAAAGACGCTGGTGATCTGGAATACGAGACCCATGCCCCGACGTGCTCGCTCCGAAGCAGCCATCTGCGTTACGTTGGTACCGTCGAAGACGATCGTGCCCGCTGTGGCGTCCAGCCTGCCGTAGATGAGATGGAGCAACGTGCTCTTTCCTGCACCGTTGGATCCGATGAGACCGCGCATCTCACCTTGGGAGACCTCAAATGACACTTCGTCGACGGCTACGAAGCCTCCGAAGTTCTTGCCCACTCGGTCGAGGCTGAGGACGCTCACGACTCGCCCCGCTTGAGGAAGCCGAAGATCCCGGCGGGCAGGAAGAGGATCACGACCACGAGCGTGACCCCGACGACCACGAGCCATGTGTCGAGGAGACGCCCCGAGAGGCTCACGGTCAAGTACGACAGGAGGATGGCGCCAACGATCGGCCCGACGAGCGTCCCTCGGCCCCCGAGGACTACCCAGAGGAGAACGAGAGTCGACGCCGCAACACCGACCGCGCTCGGCGACACGATTCCGTCGTGTACGTAAAAGAGAGCACCTGCCAGCCCTGCGACCGCTGCCGATAGGACGAACGTGCGGCGTTTCACCCGCGGCACGTCGTATCCGAGGAGACCAACGCGATCCTCGTTCTCCCGCACCCCGCGGATCAGCAATCCGGGACGAGCGCGCAGAAAGCGTTTCAGCCCGATGTAGACGAGAACGAGGAGCAACGCGGTGAAGACGTAGAACGCAAAGCCCTTGTGGAAGGATATCACGCCGGGGATCTCGAGGCGGGAGTCCATCAGAATGCCGTTCTGTCCTCCGGTGACATTGCCTCCGGCGTTGGCGATGCGCTCGGCAATGACTGCCAGGGCGAGCGTGACGACTGCGAACTCGACGCCGCGGAGGGCTCCGCGGCCGTAGAAGACGAAGAACGAGGTGGCCAGCGCGAGGGCCGCCGCGAAGGCCACGCCTGCAAGCAACGCCGGCCAGAAGGGGATCGGAAGGAAACCCCACTCGCGTGTCGTCAAAATGCCGACGACGTAGGCCGCACCTCCGAAGAACACGGCATGGCCGAAGGTGAACAGACCGCCGTATCCCCAAATGAGGTCGACGGACATAGCGAAGATGGCGAGGAGGAAGAAGCGGCCCAGCCGATCGACGAGGAACGCATCGTTGCTGACCAGCGGCACGACGATGAGCAACGCCAACAGCGTCAACTCGACGATCATCAGGCGTCGGTTCCGCGGTCCCCGGCCGAGGCGGTGTCCTACCCCGGCCGGGGAGCGTGCAGCCTGATCGACGGAAGGCCTCTTCGTCGCCGGATCGTCAGCAGGGCCATCGGCCGGCGACACGGCGCTCCTCCCTCAACGTGCCGATTTCAGCAGGAGGATTCAGAGCGAGCAGTCCTCCTCAGGGTCCATGTTCGGGAAGGCATCGACGAGTACGTACTCGCCGTTTTGCGCCTGGACCAGGTTGATCGTCTGCTTGAGGTGGTGCGAAGGCATCATCTCGACCATGCCGGTCGGACCCTCGAACGTGAGACCCACCATTGCCGCGGCGACGGCTGCCGGATCGGTGCTCCCTGCCTGCTCCACCGCCTGCTTGTAGAGGTAGATCGCGTTGTACGCCCCGACGCCCTCACCACCCGAGGGGATCTCACCCTCGCCGAATTCGGCTGCATAGGCGGCGAGGTACGTGTCCACTCCCGGGCCCTGGGCAGCCGTGAAAAACGGCAACGCCGTGGCGGAACCCTCAGCGAGCTCCTTGATTCCCTGATAGTCGGGATCCCCGAGGAAGATCGTGCCGACGCCGACGGTGTCGAGCAGCCCCGCATCGTCGAGAGCCTTCAACGCGGCGCCCCACAGCGCGGGATACAACGAGAAGATGTAGTCGGGCTTCTTCTCACGGACCTCTTGCACGAACTCGCTGAAGTCCTCCGCGATGAGCGGCAGGTAGAGCTCAGAGACGACGGTTCCACCTTCGGCTTCGATGATCGGCTTGGCGATCTCGAAACTCCGGCGCGGCCACACGTAGTCGGCCCCGAACAACATGGCGTTGGCGCCGTACTCGTTCTGCAGGATCGGAATGAGCGGCCGGATCTGTTGGGCCGGGACGGCACCGAAGGAGAAGTACAGCGGGTCACACTTCCCGCCCTCATAGGTCTCCGTGTAGAACAGCAACGTGCCGCCGTCTGTCACGACCGTCTTGAACGCGGCATCGTTGGCGTCGGAGCCGATCGGACCCACGACCAGGTCGACGTTGTCGCTTTCGACGAGCTTGCGGGCCTTGTCCACCGTGGCGGTCACATCGGTCTGGATGTCCTCGACGATCACCTCGATCTGTCGCCCGGCGATCCCGCCGGACTCGTTGATCTCCTTGATGGCGAGTTCGGCGCTACGCGACAGGCTCGTCCCGTACGTCGTGAACGGTCCGGTCAGGTCGGCGATGATGCCGATCTTGATGGGCTCGGCCGGCGCCGCCGTGGTCGTGGCCTGTTCTGCAGTCGTCGTCGTGTCGTCTTCCGTGTCGTCGCTGCTGCAGGCCGCGGCCAGCAGCGCGAACACCAGACCGATGATCAAGACGTGTTTGTTGCGCATCATTCCTCCGTGTCTTCCCTGTTTCCGATGATTGGGCTCAACCTTGCCTGCAGCGTTGCGTTCTTCAAGGTGCATCTTCGAATGCTGGGTCCACCGCGGTCTGCTGGGTGGTGTCGACGTGCCACGTGCTGACCACGACCTTCTTATCCGTGTAGAAATCGATGGCGTCGTTGGCGCGGCCACGGTGTGACCCGTAGAACGACCGCTTGCGCCCTCCGACGGCGTAGAAGGCAATTGGAGCAGGCGTTCCAACATTGATGCCTACCTGGCCGACGTCGGCGCGGCGGCGGAACTCGCGGGCGACCCCGCCGTGCTCGGTGTAGATCGCCGCGGTGTGCCCGAAGGTGCTGGCGTTCACGACGTCAATGGCCTCGTCGAGATCGTCGACCGCCATGACGCACCGCACCGGGCCGAACAGCTCCTCGTCGAAGACCGCCATGCCGGGTGCGGCGGAGAGAACGGTCGGTCCCATCCAGTGCCCGTCGGGGTACCCCTCGACCGTGGCACCGCGGCCGTCGAGCAGCACGCCGGCCCCGCCGTTCTCGGCTTCGCCGATAGCAGCTTCGAACCGTTCGAGGGCGGATTGCGAGATGACCGGTCCCAAC
>Ga0255054_10001129_pt1 | contig 15720 bp, 12 predicted proteins | sample JV7_2_23_MG_FD_188634 | JGI IMG/M metagenome (GOLD analysis project Ga0255054, IMG submission 188634) | Seawater microbial communities from Jervis Inlet, British Columbia, Canada - JV7_2_23 | ecosystem: Environmental > Aquatic > Marine > Inlet | place: Canada: British Columbia | collected...
ACCAGGCCGGTAACTTCTTCGGCCATTCCCTTACGGCCAAGGCGTGCCGAGTGTGTGGCTAAGGCGCGAATCTCCTTGGAGTAGCCTCGGCTCACCAGCACAAATATCCCCAGCAGCACGCACATGCAGCCCAGGATAAATGCCGTGGTCGCGATGATCATTTGCATATCAATTGTCGAAAGAGGAATCATGTCTGCCTCCAGAATTGGGATCTGAAGGTCATAGATGCAATGATCGTGCCATACCCTGCACGATCATCGGGCCAAAGGGGCCACGATCACACGCAGGGGGATTTGGCTTATGAGGAAGCTAGGTCTTGGAATTCAGGTGAGAGATGGCCGAGGTCGATCTGCTCGTCATCACAGAACAGCATGGCGCGTTCGATAACATGGCGCAGTTCCCGCATATTGCCTGGCCAATCGTGAGCTTTTAGCGCTTCAATGGCTCGAGGGGTGATGCCGGTCACCGGATTTCCGGTGCGTAAGCTCTCCTGGCGAATAAATGACCCAACCAGCGCAGGAATGTCCCCTTTGCGCTCTCGAAGAGGCGGTAAGTGCAGGTCCACGACTTTCAATCGGTAGTACAGATCCTCGCGAAAGCTATGCTCCTCCATCATTGCCTGCAAATCCCGATTGGAGGCTGCGATGATCTGCACGTCGACGATGATTTCATTTACGCCGCCGACCCGGCGGAATTTTCGCTCATCCAGCACCCGCAGCAGCTTGGCTTGCATATCCGGCTTGGTGGACGAGATCTCGTCTAAGAACATTATTCCGCCGTCGGCGACTTCCAGCAGTCCCGGCTTGCGTTTAGTAGCACCTGTGAAGGCACCAGCCTCGTGGCCGAAGAGCTCCGACTCAATCATAGTGTCCGGCAGCGCAGCGCAGTTGATCGGGACAAACGGCTTATCGGCGCGCGGTCCAGCCATGCGGATCACGTTAGCCATGATCTCTTTGCCGGTGCCGGTCTCTCCGGTGATCAGCACCGAGACAGAGGCAGCCGCGGCTCGTTCCGCCTCGTCCGCAATGCGCGCCATCTCCGGGGTATCTCCCTCAATCCATTCATATTGGTCTTGAGATGACTTGCGCAGCAGAGCCAGCTCACGCCGAAGGGAGACCACCTCACTTGCGCGCTCGACAGCGCCAATTAGCTGCTCTAAATCGAGCGGTTTTTGCAGAAAGTCCAGCGCCCCTTGCTTCATGGCCTGAACCGCGATGTCGACTTCCCCAAATGCCGTAATGAGAATCACGGGAGGGCTGGGGTTTTCACGCTCAATAAGCTCCAGAAGCGAAAGCCCCGAACCGTCCGGCAGGACGACATCCAAAAGGACGATATCTGCCGCGCCAGTTTCAATCGCCTGCTGAGCCTGAGCAAGGTCGCCGGCCTCGATCGCTTCGTATCCGGCGTCGCTCAGCGCGCCGTTGACAAAGCTTCGTGCTGCATCTTCGTCGTCAACGATAAGGACAGTCGAACTCATGAGGGTTGCGCGATGGGGAGCTGCAGGGTGAATACCGTACCTGCGTCGGGGAAACTTTCGACCGTGATGTTCCCTTGGTGGGCATTCAATATGCGTCGACTGATGGCCAACCCCAGTCCGGTACCGGACTTCTTCGTCGTGAAGAAGGGGTCAAAAACACGCTCCAGCTGTTCTTTTTGAATGCCGGGGCCGGTGTCGGCAAATTTCATTTCCACGTTCTTGGGGTCCTTCAGAGAAATGCTAATTGAAAAAGTGCCTCCCTCGGGCATGGCCTGGATTGCGTTTGTGATCAGGTTAACGATGACCTGCTCTAATGTCCGTTCGTCAGCTAAAACCGGCGGCAATTGCGTCGCATAGTTTGTCTGGGTACGGACCCGGGCTTGAACAAAGCGGGGCTCCCATCGAGCAAGGATTCGATCCAGAAATTCGGCGAGATCGAGCGCAGCAAACTTGAGCTCCAGCGGTCGAGCGAAGAACAACACATCTTCCATCAATTGATCCAACCGACTGCACTCGCTGCGCACCCGTTCCAGGGAAGCGTACTGTGGATGGTCGCGCCCCAGCCGAGAGGCGACAAGCTGCAATCCGGTGCTGATGTTGTTGATCGGATTGCGGACCTCGTGAGCAAAGATTGCGGCTACTTCCCCAAGCAGGGCCCGTTGAGCCAGAGTCTCGGTTTGGTCTTCGATCGCCTTTTGTTCGGATTGGTCACTCAGCACAAGCACCACGCGAGTGCGTGCAGTGTCCTCCTGCGGTACGGCTCTTACATTCACAGGAAAGGGTGTGCCGTCCCGCCGATGCAGAGTGACATGTGGGCGATCCGCTGGCCGCTGATGACCCACGACATCTAGCAGCGTGGTCATGAGATCAGAGGGCCCCACGAGCACTTCCTGAATTTCCATTCCGATCAGCTGGTCATATCGATAGCCCAACATTCGGGAGGCGGCCTGGTTTGCGCGCAGCACTCTCAACTTCGAATCCAGGGTGAGTACGGCGTCATTAACCGCCTGAAACTGCAGCTCATGTTCGCTCTTGGCTTGATCGAGAGTTTCATCCAGCTCGGACACGACCTGGCGCTGCATATTCATGAGAATTCGAGCATGGCTGAGATTGGCCAGGATCTCCATCAGGCCAATGGCGTCTGCCGGGACATCTTGAAGCTCGCGCCATCCGACAACCAGCAATCCCACCCAGGCGCTCGCAGTCCCCAATGGAGAGGTGCGCAGGGCTTTCAGGCCAAGCGAGCGAGCCGCCCTTTGGAGCGGATGCTCTGGCCGCGAGCCAATCGACCATTGGCTTGGACGGTCGAGAGGGTCGAGGTCGGTCGAGGGCAGAGAAGTCGGGAAACCGTCGGGTAGGTGGCCTTCAAGCTCGTAGTCCGGGCCAATCGACGAGACCCGATAGACACCAACCGCCGCAGCTGAAAGGAGTTTGCCAGAAAGCTGAATAATGTTGTCCAGTGCGCCAGGCGTCGAATCGAGCAGCACCTCGGTGATCTCAATCAGTGTCGCAAGCTGCTCCTTTTCGGAGAGCGAACGCTGCTCCACGCGCAGTCGATCCGAGGTCGCTCCAACCCGTAGCAAGATGGCTTGTGCAGGGCTGCCGACCGGGTAGGCGCGCAGATCTACGAGCAATTGCTCGCCGTCGCGGGTAACTGCCGGGACGGATTCGATAGTGCCATCGCTAGAGGCTTTTGCACGAGCCAGGGCAACCACGCCCTCATCACCATAGAAAAAATCGGAGGGAGAGATGGATTCCAATTCGGTGTGGGTAAAGCCGCTCAGGAGCAAGAATGCATGATTGGCGGCGAGAATCATTCGAGCCTCGCCGTCAATAACCAGCACTGACTCGCTGAGCGAGTCAGCGAGTGCAGCGAATAATTCCTTATGCGGTTGAGGTCTGAGCAGTCTCGTAATTGGGTTAGTTGTCAAGCGTGTCCTTCATCAGGCTGCGGCTTCCTGCAGTTTTCGCAGCCGGGCAGGGAGGATTCCCTCTATCGTCCGATATTTCGCCACCGTTCGTCGTGCGATCTTAACTCCCTGGCGCCGAAGTGCAGCAGCGATTTGATCATCGGTAAGCGGTTTCTTCTCTGTCTTCACAATTTCCTTGATGCGATCTCGAACCGATAGGCTTCGATCAAAGAAGCGAGCCAGAGGGATGATGCGTCCGTCTGGCAGCGCCACTCCCTTATTGGCAACTGCGCGAGAGACAGTGGATTCGTGCACCCCGAGTCGATCCGCCAATTTAGCTCTCGTCATCGGCTGCAAATAGCGGTCGCCGTCCAAGATGAAATCGCGCTGATTGCCCACCAAATCCTCCATCAGCCTCCGCATCGTATTGTTGCGCTGTTGCAAGCATTTGACAAATAGCGCGGCCCGCTCTAAATGTTTCTTCCACTCTTCGGAGTGATTTTCGTCGGCATCGGCAAGCGCTTTTCGAAAATGAGGGTTGACCCGAAGCCAGCCAGGCATGGACGAGAAAATCTCGACTACGAGCGGCCCTTCAGTCCGTCGCGTGATCTGAATGTCCGGAGAGTGGTACACGTTGGGATCCGCGGTGGCCGGCGTGCGTCCAGAACCCCAGAAAGCGCGAGCGGGGTATGGGTTCAACTTCTCCTGAATAAAGATGGCTGCCTTACGTACCGAAGCTACCGTTACATCCAGATCGCTGGCGATCGATTCGTAATCGTGCCTGGCCAAGCGTTCAAAATCGGATTGCAGGATCTGGCGTGAAAGAATCACCTGTGGGTCGTCCTCGCGCAAAAGATCAAGCTGTGCAAGCAGCGCTTCCCGTGGGCCAGATGTGCCAAGACCGGGTGGATCGACGTGCGCAATCAGCTCGATAACCCCATGAATCTGCTCCATCGAGGCGCGGAACTCTCGGGCGATCAAAACCGGCGCGTTTGGCAGGAAACCATCGTCGTCCAAGCTCGAAAGAATATAGGCTGCGATTGGTCGATCTTGCGCGTCAAGATCTGCTGCAATTTGCTCGAGCACATGCACTGCCAGGCTCTCGGGCGCAGCGGGCTCGAGTTGGTCTTGGTCGTCCTCGTAACGCGGTGAATCTCCGCTGTGTCGAGGCGAAATAAAGACCACTGAATCTTCGTCAGTACGGGGTGTGCTGCATCTGGGGCATGGCCCATGGGCTGGCAGACGTTTTTTGCATGTGGGACAGACCAGATCCTCCAGCATTTCGAGGGCTGGATTCTCGGCCAATTCCTCAAGTACCTTGTCCTGCAACTCCTGGTTGGAGAGGGCCAGCAGGCTCATGGTTTGCGCCAGGTGGGCGGTTGCTACGTGTCGGAGCGATTGATCGTGTATCTGAAGCATTTTTTCGCCTCAAGCGGGACAGTATACAGTGATGTGCAAGATGCGTGCCAATTTGCCCAATGATAAAATCCGGCTATGTCAGAGGTAACCATAGTGGGCGGGGGACTGGCGGGTTCTGAAGCTGCTTGGCAGCTAGCGGAGCGTGGGCACCGCGTCGATTTGTTCGAGATGCGGCCAGATCGCCCCACAGGAGCCCATGCAACGCAGCAGCTGGCGGAGCTTGTGTGCTCAAATTCGCTAGGATCTCAGCTACCGGATCGTGCGCCAGGTGTACTGCTTGCAGAATTGGAACATCTGGGTTCCCTGTTGATCGGGTGCGCGCGGCAGACAGAGGTTCCCGCGGGCGGCGCCCTGGCCGTCGATCGGTCCGCTTTCGCGAGCATGGTCACTGAAAGGCTCGAAAAGCACCCGCTGATTGACATCGTGCGCGAGGAGGTGCGGTCCATTCCGGACGGCGTCGCGATCATCGCGACCGGTCCACTGACCTCACCAGTGATGTCGGATGAACTGGCCAAACTCAGCGGGGAGCAGCATCTTTATTTCTTTGATGCGATTTCTCCGATCGTCGAAGCGGAAAGCATTGATCGCTCGATTGCCTATCGGGGCTCGCGCTATGGTCGCGGCGTCAGAGACGAAGGCGATTACATCAATTGCCCGATGACCGAGGACGAATACAGCGCATTCGTTCGAGCCTTGATATCCGCCGAGCGAATCCCACTAAGGTCCTTTGAAAGCGCGATTTCAAGCGGTGTGCGCGCCGGAATGCACCGATTCTTTGAGTCATGCCTCCCGCTTGAAATTCTTGCCGAGCGGGGAGAGAAATCCTTAGCGTTTGGCCCCCTACGTCCAGTCGGCCTCGATGATCCAAAGAACGGAAGGCGACCGCACGCGGTTGTGCAATTGCGCCAGGACGATCTCGCGGGTGACCTGTACAACTTGGTCGGGTTCCAAACCAATTTGAAATATGGTGAACAACGCCGCGTGCTGCGTATGATTCCTGGACTTGAGCAAGCTCAGTTCGCTCGCTACGGACAGATGCATCGGAACACCTTTATGAACTCTCCTCAGCTGCTCGAGCCAACCCTTCAGTTTCGCGGCAGAAAGGATTTGTTCTTCGCCGGACAGATCACCGGAGTAGAGGGGTATATGGGAAACATTGCTACTGGACTCCTGGCGGGTGTCAATGCGGCGCGACTGTTAGATAGCAAAGAGCCGCTCGAGCTGCCGCCAGAAACGATGCTGGGAGCCCTCTGCCACTACATAACGCATGCCGCTCCAAAAAACTTCCAACCGATGAAGGCAAATTTCGGAATATTGCCCCCATTGCCACCAGGCAAGCGCATGAATCGGCGCGAACGGGCTCAAGCGCATGCCGAGCGAGCTCGCAGTTCCATCGTGGAGGCCTGGCCTTCCCACGACGAGAAACTGCGCATAGCCATTGCTTAGCCTAAGAAGTTCCCGGCGTCGGAAGGATCTACGCTACGAACCCTAATCACAGCTTTATTGGGAACCTAATGCCGAATGCTATACTGTTTTTTCAGGGTGTTCTTGAGAGCCGCAAGGCATAGTGAAGATATGATCTATGCCTTTTGCATAAACAAAGGTAAGGAGTAATTGTCGTGGATTTCTTATTGGTAATAATATTTGGTACCGCACTAATCATACTCGTCGCTATTCTGGCTTCAGGAATTAAGATCATTAGACCGGTCGAAGTAGGAGTTGTAGAATTTCTTGGAAAGTATTCAAGAACTGCGAATTCAGGACCTAACTGGATTTTTCCCGGTTCTCAAAAAATGTACAAAGTTAATATCACCGAACGACGAGTAGACATTGATCCCCAATCGATTATCACAAAAGACAAACTAAATGCTGAAGTTGACGGAGTTGTCTATTACAGGGTCGTTGATGCGAAAAGCGCCATTTATGAAGTACATAATTTTGAGTTGTCTGTCCCTTCTCTAGCTAAGACAACATTGAGAGCGGTTATTGGAAAAATGACTTTAACTGAGGCTAACGAGAATAGGGACACGATCAATGAAGAAGTGGAAAAAATATTGGATCGAGAAGTTTCCAAGTGGGGAATTAATGTCGTAAGAGTCGAATTACAACGTATTGAGCCTCCGCCAGATGTTCAGACGGCAATGAATCAGGTTGTGAAGGCAGAAAACGAAAAAATTGCAGCGCTTGATTTGGCACACGCAATTGAAACTCAAGCGGATGGAGAGAGGCGAGCAGAGATTAAAAAGGCCGAAGGTATTGCCGCGGCGATCAGGCTAAAGGCAGAAGCAGATGGAGAAGCGATAAAGATCGTAAATGAAGCCGCCGAAAGATACTTTGTGGGAAATGCGCAGCTACTTAAGAGGCTAGAGACGGTAAGTGAAGCATTGAGGGATAATTCCAAAATCATTGTTCCCTCCGACAGCGATTTGGTCAATGTTATTGGCGACTTGGCGGGCGCTGCCGTCCCATTACCCTAAATCATAATGATGCAATTGAGGGTTGTTCCACGCTTCTCGCGGATACTTCCTGTCGCTATTGATCGGCAGTCCTCCCTCGGGATAGCCCAGGCAGCTTAGAGTTCTATCCTCCAATGCTCCAGCTATAATGGCGCCATGGGAAAACATGCGCTGCCTACCGAACCTCCGCGTGAGCGAGCGCTGCTGGTTGGGGTGGAGATACGAGGAGCCGACAACATCCTCTCTTTGGATGCTTCGCTTGAGGAGCTGGCGCTCCTTGCCGACACCGCCGGATTGGCGGTAGTTGGCGAAACCAGGCAGAGGCTTCAGAGTCCGCACCCAAAGACCTATATTGGCTCTGGCAAGGTGAAGGAGATCCGTGCTCTTGCGGAAGAGACTCTGGCCGATGTTGTACTCTTTGACGAAGAGCTGTCGCCTCGACATCAGCGCGAGCTGGAGAAGGAAGTCGAAGAAGATGTGCGGATCCTGGATCGGACCGCGCTTATTCTCGACGTGTTTGCGCAGCACGCACGTACTCGAGAAGGCGCTCTGCAGGTTGAGCTCGCTCAATACGAATACCGACTTCCCAGATTGACAAGAGCCTGGACGCATCTTGCGAGGCAGGCCGGTGGTGGAGCGGGGCGAACAGGAGCGGCTGGTGGTGTCGGGTTGCGTGGACCTGGTGAAACTCAGCTCGAGGTGGATCGCAGGGACATCAGTCGGCGGATAGACCATCTCAAGGCTGAGATTGAGAAGGTGCGCGCGCATCGGGGAAGACATCGGACTAGGCGCCAGAGCTCCCAGATCCCGACCGTAGCCCTGGTTGGCTACACTAACGCCGGCAAATCCACTCTCTTAAATCAGCTAGCGGACGAAAAAGTGTTTGTCGCCGATCAGCTGTTTGCTACGCTGGATCCGACCACGCGGCGTGTTGAGCTGCCGGGTGGAAAAGCCATCCTGGTGACCGACACAGTGGGCTTTATTCAGAAGCTTCCAACGACGCTCGTCGCCGCGTTCCAGGCTACGCTGGAGGAGATCTCCGAGGCCGACTTGCTTCTGCACGTGATCGACGTTACGCACCCCGAGGCGGTCGCTCAAGCGAGAAGTGTGAATGAGACGCTGAAAGACATCGGGGCCGATGAAAACCCCATATTGATCGCAGCCAACAAGATAGACGCACTTCCAGATAATGCATCGCCGCTGGCTCAATTTCCGGAGGCGGTTCCAATCTCAGCTCGCACTGGCCGGGGGATAACAAAGCTTCTGGCTGCGGTTGAATACGAGCTGTATATCGTCATGGTACCTGTAAGGGTTCGTCTCCCCTATGAGAAGGGGCGATTGATAAGCCTTTTTCATGAGCACGGCTTGGTTGAAAGCGAGCAGCATATTGATGGCGTGGTGAAGATGGAAGGCAGGGTGCCTAAGCGCCTTGCATGGGCTTTCCGGCCCTATGAAGAGGACACTGAAGGTAGCCCTGCTGGATCCGCTTCTGGTCCCCAAGGAGAGGACCTAGAGGAACCTGCGCTTGGTTGATTCCCGAGCGCAAACTGAGCTTCAGGAGCTTCTGGCACAACGACTGCACGGCGAAGCCCGCTTCGACGACTATTCGCGTGCTCTGTATTCCACGGACGCATCTAATCATCAAATAATGCCGCTAGGCGTAGTCCTCCCAGAGACTGAGGAGGATCTATTCGCGGTCGTTGAAGCCGCAGCCGAGCTTGGCGTCCCGCTGCTGCCGAGGGGTGGAGGCACCAGCCTTTCGGGAGCTGCAGTTGGCGAAGCCTTGATCTTGGATTGCTCCAGGCACCTCACACAGATTCACCACATTGATGTCGAATCCCGGACGGCTGAAGTAGGCCCAGGCGTGGTCTGCACGCAACTCAATTTAGCGGCTGCAGAGCATGGCCTCATGTACGGTCCGGATCCAGCCTCTGCAGACCGAGCGACCTTTGGCGGAATGATCGGTACCAATGCCACCGGCGCACACTCCATTCGCTATGGAATGACTGCCGATCACGTTGTCGCAGTTGAATCTGTGCTCTCGGATGGCACAGCCGCCCGCTTTGAGGAAATGAGCATCGAAGGAGCGAAGCTGAAAGCCAGTGGTGGAAGTTTGGAGGCTCAAATCTATGCCTCGGCACTTGCTGCAAGGAGCATTTACGCAGTAGTTGTGGAGGAGCGGTGGCCTCGTACCTGGCGAAGATCCTCAGGCTACAGCCTGAATTACTTGACTCAATTCACACCCGATCGCCCTGCGGCCTGGTATCAGGACGAATACCCGCCGCAGTCGGAATTCAATCTGGCTCCAATGCTATGCGGCTCGGAGGGGACGCTCGCTATCCTTCGCAGAGCCGAGGTGCGCCTGGTAGCCAGACCGAAGTTCACGACGCTGGTGGTTCAGGGATTCGAGAGCGTGGCTCTGGCCTGCGAAGCCACTCCCGCTATTCTCGAGACCGAACCGGCGGCGGTGGAGCTGATCCCCAGGATGCTGATCGAACGGGCTCGTGCCGTGCCTGCATATGCAAGGCGCTTGGGCTTTGTGGAAGGTGATCCCACAGCGCTGTTGGTAGTTGAGTACACGGGAGACACCGCCTCGGAGGCGCTTGCGGCGGCGGAGAAACTCGGGCGACGAGGAAGAATACTGGCTCAGCCTGAAGAACAGGCCGATCTATGGGCGGTGCGAAAAGCAGGGCTTGGGCTGTTATTGTCGGTGCCGGGCGATGCCAAGCCCATCACATTCATGGAAGATGTCGCGGTTCCGGTTGAGCAGCTGGGTCGATACGTCCGAGACGTGGATCGAATTCTAGAGGAAAACGGAACGCACGGAGAGTGGTATGCGCACGCCTCCGCGGGCTGTCTTCACATGCGACCACTCATCAATCTAAGGGGAGCCGAAGGTGTGGAGCGAATGCGAGCGATTGCCGAGGCGGTGGTGGATCTAGCGATCAGCATGGGCGGCAGCATTTCTGGAGAACATGGCGACGGTTTATCTCACACCGAATACAACGAGCGGTTGTTTGGCCCCGAGATAATACGTGCTTTCAAGGAAATCAAGCAGGCGTTTGATCCTGCAGGGATACTGAACCCAGGCAAGGTCGTTAAATCTGCAGATGGAGAAGCTCGGCTTGATATGGACCTCCGATTTGGTCCGGAATATATGACGATCGAACCAGAAACGGTATTCGCATTTCGGGAGCAGGGCGGATTCGTCGGCGCGGTGGAGGCCTGCACAGGTGTAGGCATCTGCAGGAAGGCAGAGGGAGTGATGTGTCCGTCATTTCAGGCCACGAAGGATGAAACCCACTCCACACGGGGCCGCGCAAATGTGCTCAGGGCTGCGATTTCAGGACGACTGCCGGACGACGCAATGAGCAGCCAGGAGATCTACGAGATCTTAGACCTCTGCATCGAGTGCAAAGGGTGCAAATCGGAATGTCCGACGCAGGTGGACATGGCGCGATTGAAGGCGGAATTCCTACGTCAATATCAGGCCGTTCACGGGGTACCCATTCGCAGCCGATTGTTTGGCGAGATCGCGGTGTTCTTCAGATTGATGCAATCCCTTGCGCCGCTCACCAACCTTGTGGCGAGCACCAAGCCGTTTCGATGGATACTTGGTCAGACTATGGACATTGCACCGCAGCGCATCTTGCCGGAACTGGCTTCGCGCCGCTTTAGCAAGGTGTTCAAGCCGGCTACTGGAGCTTCTACCGGAAAGCAAGTAGTGTTGTTTCTGGATACATTTACGGAATTCAACAGCCCGGAAATCGGCGAGGCTGCGGTTGGCGTGCTGCGTGCAGCAGGATTCGAAGTCACGTTTGTTCCAGGCCAAGTTTGCTGCGGGCGCCCGCTGATTTCAAAGGGAATGTTGACCAGAGCGAAAGAGAATGCGCTGCGAAACATAGGCGCGCTTGCCCCGTACGCACGGGAGGGTGTGAAGATTGTGGGGCTGGAGCCATCCTGTGTATCGGCCCTGGAGGACGAATACCCAGATCTGCTTCCAGACAATCAGGATGCAACGCTCGTTGCAGAGGCCGCAATTCTGATTGAGGAATTCTTGATCGCCGAGAATCGGCTCGATGAGGTGCAATTTGTGCCGGGAAATGAGCCAATCGTGCTCCACAATCACTGCCATACCAAATCGCTGCATGGCAGTATGGCCACAATAGAAATGCTGAGAGCTACCGGCAGGCCGGTAGAGGAAATCCGTTCTGGCTGCTGCGGAATGGCAGGCTCCTTCGGATATGAAGCCGAGCACTACGATGTTTCGATGCAAATTGGGGAGTTGGCGCTGTTCCCTGCCGTTCGAGAAGCAACCAGGCGGGAGGGCGAGAAGCATGTTGTGGCGCCAGGGACGTCGTGCAGAGCGCAAATCCGGGACGGCACGGCAGTCGTAGCGCAGCATCCCATCCAGCTTCTGGCCGACCTGCTGGCTCACGAACCGCTCCACTCGTCACCGTAGCCGTCGTATTGTGCGTATAGCCAATATTGCTGGCTTCATTTTTTGCTTGAGAAGACTAATTTTTGAGTTCATTACGCCAAGATAGGGGATTGATCACTCAAAGAAGCGCAAAAAGGGTTTTTGTAGGCTGATTACTGGTCTTCTTCGAAGATTTCGTGATAGCCGCGATCCAGCTCATTGTCGGAAAGATGGGCATAGCGCTGGGTGACGGCGATGCTTCGGTGTCGCGCAAGCTCCTGGGCCAGTTTTAGATTGCCGCCTGATCCACGGAGCACGGCGGTGACGAAATAGTGCCGAAATGAGTGTGGTGTGATCACTGCGCTTTGGCTCTCTCCAAGCGCTTCGCTGGCTCGAGCGTGGACGATCGATCGAGCGGTGGTGGTAGAAATGGCGACAACGCGCTTTCCAGCGCCTTTGTCGTGGCGGGCAAACATCGGCAGCGATCCCATGGGGCGTCCAGAGCCGCCATCGAGAGCCGCTCGGCGGCTCAGATAGGCCTTCAAGTACCGTAATGTTCGACTGGAGAAGCGCACTACCGCTTCGCGATCGCCTTTTCCGATCAATATTGCGCGACCTTCATTCCAGTCGATGTCTCCACGGCGTAAGCCTACTGCCTCGTGAACACGCAGCCCGGTGTCAGCAAGGGTGAACAAGAGGGCGCGGTCCCGCATGGCACGCAACCAATCCTTTTCGTCAGTTTCGTCACGCGGGCTCAAAGTACTTGCATAGTCCAAAATGGCTTCAATGTCGTTGCGGGGAAATTGAGGCAGGCGCTGTCCGGGGCGCCTCGCTCGCCGCCTAATCAGCAGGCGCAGCCTAGGGAGATTGATCTCGGCCTGTTTTTCGGCAGCAAGATATTCATACCAGCCGGTTAGCGCCGTCAGGTATAGTCTTTCGCTGGCGGGAGCATAGGAAGATAAATAGCGTACGAAGTCTACGATCCAGTTTTCCGTAGCCGTACGGACATCGGTGGAATCAGGATCTCGATCCTGATCCCGCATACTGGCGCTGAAGGCATTGACAGCATTCGTATAGGTACGTGCAGTATTCGGGCTGCGGGAGATCGCAACGCCTTCCAGATAGGCTTCAAGCGTGTCCTGGACGCTCATTTCACTCATTGATGGTGTATGTTAGTCACTAGGCTAATTTCACGAAAGCGGCACGCTACAAACAAAACATGTTTACGATAATATAACTTATCATAACCATAAAGAAGTATAGGGGCAATTCCTTCAAAGTCAATCCCCTCCCCATGGCTCAGGTGGAACGGTGCAATCGCAGTGCATAACTTCCCGATTTGCACAATAGCTTGATGACAGCGCTCGTGACACGTTCGGTTTCGTGTGACCACCCCTGCCCTCAGACGCGAAAGACATCTTCACGAGCTGGGAGCTATTTATCTTTTGATTGGGAAGATTTAGCTGCGGCGCTTAGGCTTCGCGGTGATGATGCTGTCGTCTTCTGCAATTGATTGAACGCTGGAGTGGATCTTAGCGATATCGCCGCGATGCCAGCAACGCTCGAAGGCTTCCACTATTTCGGGATCAAACTGCTGACCCGACTGGGAAAGAATCTCCTCGAAGGCCTCTTGATTGGACAGAGCCGCCCGATAAGGCCTATCGGAGGTCATCGCATGAAAGGTATCTGCAACGGCTAGCAATCTAGCGCTGATGGGAATGTCTGCACCCGCCAGCTTATCGGGGTAGCCCCCGCCATCCCATCTTTCGTGGTGATGTCGCACGACTGGCAGCGCGGAGTCCAGGTATGGATTGCCTTCAATCATGTGCGCGCCGTACACCGGGTGCATACGCATTTCTTCCCACTCGTCATCGTTCAACGGCCCGGTCTTTGAGAGCACCTTTTCAGGGACACCGATTTTTCCGACATCGTGCAGGATCGCACCAAACTCAAGCGCCTCGAGGTCGACTTGATCCCAGGTTAGTTCCAGGCCAAGTGCCTGGGCATAGGCATTGACGGCTTCAACATGCCGCAACGTATACTCACCTGCGCGCGCTTCGATGGCATTGGCCATGGCCCGTAAGACCGCTTTGAGTTGGACCAACATCAGCTCATCCGAGCGCTGAAGGCGCGCCCGTACGGCAGACAGCAGCTCGTGGCTGGTTACCGGCTTGGTGATATAGTCGTCCACCCCCAGCGCTTTTGCGGCGAAGACATCTTCGCGAGTACCCCGAGCGGTTACAAAGATGAAGGGAATGGCCGCTCCGCTGGGACGCTGCCGAACAGCCTTATAAAGTTCAATCCCGTCCATGCCAGGCATGGAGATATCCGACATGATCAAATCCGGTTGTTCTTCCTGGATCGCAACCAACGCATCGTTTCCGTTCGAGGCGGTGCTGACCGAATACCCGGACCCTTCCAAGATTTCTCGGAAAGCGATGAGCATGGCCGGGTCATCCTCTACGACGAGCAAGGTAGAGCCGTTGGCATGATTTTCGGTCATCAGATGGGTACCCCCACTGCACAGCCTCAAACGCGAGTTGCAGGACCAATTATTGTCAGGACCGAATTTTGGCGCAATATTACGCTGGTCTATCTTGGAGGTTTATACTCACCTCTGCTAGCGCAGAAACCTGCGCGGAGACACATCTAGTGAGCAAACGGATCGTAGCAAAAAACCGTAAAGCCGGTCGCGATTTCATACTTGAGGATCGGTTTGAAGCGGGAATCGCCTTACTCGGCTCAGAAATCAAGGCCGTTCGCGCAGGGCAAGTTAGCCTGAGCGAGGCGCATGTTTCTATTGAGTACGGCGAAGCATGGTTGTTGAATGCGCATATCGCAGCCTATATGCCTGCAAGCCAGCTGAATCATGAGCTGCGTCGGCCTCGGAAGCTGCTTCTCCATCGGCGCGAACTGGATAAAATCTCATCGAAAGTAAAGCAGCGCGGGTATACGTTGATACCCGTTCAGATGTATCTTATCCATGGTCTTGCAAAGGTGGAGATCGCGCTGGCCAAAGGAAAACGACAATATGACAAACGACGAGAAATCGCGGAACGAGATGCGCAGCGCGAGATAGAGCGGGCTCTTCGGCGGAAAAATTGACCCCCCGCTCCATTGCCGCGATCAACGAGCTACCTGAGTCTCAGAAGCGTGAAATCTACAGCCGCTTTATCCCGCCTCAATTGCTCGATCAGTTTGAAATTAGCCCATCTCTCGAAGACGAACAGGGCCAGGAGCTTGCCAAATTCAGATACCGGCCAGGTTCGACAGATTTCGTAATCGATCTCCGGCACGAATTTGACGCGGAGGATCCCCTATTCTTTGCACATCTGACCGACACCATGAACGGTCAGATCCATGTCTTGCTGTACATCGTGAACGACCCCCACTCCGAACGATTTGACGTCGATCGCACGCCAGACGGTCGTCGAACGCAATTTGGGCTGGAATTCCGCAATCTTCAAGCCGAGCAGGCTGCAATGTTGGCGGGGCTAGCGCCCGGTCAGGTCCGCCGCGGCCTGCGATCCCTGGCCCACGCTGTTCCAACGTTTGAAGCATTTGTCGAATCGATGGGACACTCGGTATTTTTCATCGAGCCGCTTTTCTATCACAACGCTGTGATATTCGAACGATACGGATTTGCATATCTCGTCGGCAAACGCCGGATGGAGGCGCTCCATCGCGGATTTCAGCCTGATGGGCCGATCGCGGAGAGGCTGGATGGCTCTACGCCCTTCCGTGACGGCAATAATGCCAATTCCATTCGAGGCCGAAGCTGGGCGATTCACGACGGAGTTGCAGACGAACCGTATTCAGGAGTCACCATGTACAAGCGAGTTGGAGAAAACGCGTTAATCAACACATTCCCCGACTCAGCTTGGTAGGATAATTACCCGCGTACACGCAGCGAATCCCCGATCCTGCTCCTATCTCATCCAAATCCAGTAATTCGCCCAACAACACGTTATGTAAATTGCGTATAGCCTAGTTGTTCGTTAGTGTAATTATGTTGGTGAATTATGCGTAGTCTAGTTG
>Ga0255054_10001132_pt1 | contig 15704 bp, 11 predicted proteins | sample JV7_2_23_MG_FD_188634 | JGI IMG/M metagenome (GOLD analysis project Ga0255054, IMG submission 188634) | Seawater microbial communities from Jervis Inlet, British Columbia, Canada - JV7_2_23 | ecosystem: Environmental > Aquatic > Marine > Inlet | place: Canada: British Columbia | collected...
CGATAACCGCGCCTGCGAAACATTGCCCCGACACCATGCGGGACAATGATGCGCGTCTCGCGGTCCAATCTACGGAGGGAGCGGAGGTCGAGGTGATCCCAGTGGTTGTGTGAGATGAGCACCGCGTCGATATCGGTGTAATGCTGCGCAGCGACCGGCGGTGATCGCCGATAGAGATGCAGCACGCGGTTGAGCAGCAGCGGGTCGGTGAGTATGCGAGTGCCTTGCAGCTCCAGCAGTACGGAGGCATGACCGAGGGTTACGATGCGATCTTGGCTCAAGTTCGATCCACCATCGTGCGCATGACGGGCTGGAATTTGGGCTACCCCTGCTCGCCCTTAACGTATCGATCGAAGAAATCGATAGACCGCTGCATAGCGAGCGTGAAGTAATTTGCGAGGTTGTGGTTATCACCCGGGTACTCATAGAGCTCCGCAATTCCGCCGATATCTTCCATCTGCTCGTACAGGATCTGCGAGAACTCAAGCGGGACCGTTGAGTCAGCGGTGCCGTGGTGAAGCTGTATCGGGCCAGAGATCTGGTCCAGGTAGGAATTGGCTGACAGTGGATCCCAGAATTTGGGATTCTCTTCCGGGGTGCCGAATATCTCAGTGAGGCTGCCGCGCCAGCTGTTCGGCCAGGGGGTGCGGGTTGGTCCCGGGGTCGCTCTTCCGCGCGTCCAGCGCTGAAACAGGTCCGGGTATGACGCCACCACTCCGGCCCAAATGACGCCTGCCCGGATGTCTTCAGTGGCGACCATGGAGCGCAGCGTTATGAAGCCTCCCATGGAGTGTCCCCACATCCCGATCCGGTTCGGATCGGCGCCATCAAATTCCTTGATGGCTGCAACCGCGTTGAGCACATCGATTGTGTAATCTGGGGCGCCATATGCGCTGCGTGCCACTCCCTCCGAATTGTCGTGTCCCCGATAGTCGGATCGCAAGACGATATACCCGTTCCGTGCGAAACCATCGACATAGGCAACATAACGCTCGGTGGTGCGGTATTGATCAGGTGGAATGTAGCCATGGTTGAACACCACCACCGGCCAGCCGCTTTCCGGCGGATCCCCGAATGGAACTGTAAGCATCGCGAAGATTTTGAGCCCGTCCGATCGATAGGATGCAATGTACCGGTAGTAATTGGCTCCGTTAGCCAGAGTCTCTTCGATCTGTATCTCGCTTGCCGCGTATTCGCGATCTCTGAGATGGTCGATCGATAATGGGTGCGGGATCGGAGTAGAAGTGGGGCTGGGGGTGAAGGTTGCGGTTGGCGTGCTGGTTTTGGTTGGGGGCGGTACGGTTTGAGTCGGGACAGATTCGGTCGCGCGCTCCGGTTCAGCCAATACCGCACCGGCCGCCGGGCTAGAGCATGCGGCAAGCAGAAATAGCGCGAATGGTGCCAGGCGCGAAATCCGGTGTAAATCCATATTGGCCCGCATTCTACCTGCATGGGCATTCGGGTGCTGTTAGCAGACTGTGAGCATCCGCTTACCGCCTTGAACTGCTATGCGCGTTCATATGCTCCAATTAAGTGGACGATTCCCCCCGTGATTATCGGGTTGGGAGCCGGCAGTTTATAATGGTGGAAGCGCAAGCTAGGGAGAGGTGCTCGGGATAAATGGCAAAGAAAAGGGAGTATGCAAAGGGCGACTGGCTTGTCCATCCTTCTTATGGCATCGGCCAGGTCAAGAAGGTCGAAAAGAAGAATGTCGAAGGAAGGAAGATCGAGTTCTACCGGGTGGAAGGGGAGAACGTGACGTATTGGCTTCCGGTGGGGCAGCTCCAGGCTAGCCGGGTCCGACGGCTGGCGTCCAAGAAGGAATTTCGCAAGGCAATTAAACTTCTGAAAAGAAGCCCCAAAGTGATGGATCCAGACCATACGAAGCGGCGCGGCCGGATCAAGGATGTGATGACGACCGGCTCCTTGCGTGCAGTAGTGCGTGTCATTCGTGATCTCTCAGCGCGTGATAAGGAGAAGCGGCTGAGCGATACAGAGCGCCGGTCTTTGGAGCAGTTTATTGATACGTTGGTTGAGGAGTGGGCCATCGCCGAAGAGATCGACCAGCATGAGGCACGGACCGAGCTCCAGACTATGCTCGACGCCATCCCGGCATTGAGCTAATTTCACCCACTAGTCCTGATCAGAACAAACCAACTACACGACCCGATTCGAGATCGAGGTCCACATCGAAGTAGGCCGGGCGAGTGGGCAGGCCAGGCATAGTCATCATCTTGCCCACCAGCGGATATAGGAACCCCGCACCTGCGGAGGCCCGAATTTCGCGAATAGGAACCACAAAGTCCTTCGGAACGCCTTTCAACGCCGGATCATGGCTGAGGCTCAAGTGCGTTTTTGCCATGCAGATCGGGAGATCTGAGAGCCCCAGATCCTCATACCTTGCAATTTGCTCTTCAGCTAGCTCGGAATACTCAACACCTTCCGCTCCATAAACCTCGGTGCAGATCGAGTTGATCTTCACTCGGATATCAGCTTCAAGCGGGTATAGAAATTTAAATTGGGCCGGCAATTCGGCGGTCCGACGGATGGCTTCCGCCAAATCCACGGAGCCCGCGCCGCCCAGCGCCCAGTGTTGACTGACGACCGCTTCGACCGCGCCTGCTTCCAAAGCCGCAGTACGGACAATCTCATGCTCCTTGTCGGTGTCGGTGTGGAAGGCGTTAATGGCGACGACTACCGGCACCCCGAACTTTAAGGCGGTACGAATATGGTGCTGCATGTTTGCAGTGCCGGCTCCAACAAGCTCCAGGTTTTCTTCACGATAGACCGGATCTAGCTTGCCGCCAGCCGTCACCTTGGGCCCGCCGCCATGCATCTTGAGCGCTCGGATCGTTGCAACTAGCACCACCACATTGGGCACGAGTCCTGAGTAGCGGCACTTGATATTGAAGAACTTTTCCATTCCGATGTCGGCGCCAAATCCGGCCTCTGTCACGACATAGTCGGCCAGCTTCAGCGCAATCCTGTCGGCGATGATCGAGCTGTTGCCGTGGGCGATATTGGCAAACGGGCCCGCATGGACAAAGACCGGCGAACCTTCGAGGGTCTGCATCAGGGTGGGTTTGATGGCGTCTTTCATCAGGACCGAAAGCGCACCAGCGACTCCCATTTCCTCTGCCGTAATCGCTTCGCCGGTTGTACTGACGGCTGGGACCATCTTGCCCATGCGATTCCGGAGATCCGCTAGATCATTGGTGAGTGCCAGGATCGCCATCACCTCGCTTGCAACAGTGATATCGAAGCCGGTCTCCCGCTCGAAGCCGCTTTCATTCTCACCCTTGCCGATCGTAATACCGCGTAGAAACCGATCGTTGGTATCCATGACGCGTCGCCAGGTGATGCTGTCCGGATCGATATCCAGTCGCACCAATCGGCGCCGGTCGTCTTCCGAAAGCTGCTCGATATCGCTCAGATCAATGCCTAACCGCTCAGCGCGCGTGTGAAAAGCGCTTGCGATGCTTCGCTCTCCATCTGGCCCGACCGGCAGCAAGCGCCGGAAAAGCGCTTCGTCAGTCTGGCGACCCTCATGAAACCGCCGAGTGTCTAGCGCAGCGGCCATTAAATTGTTCGCAGCGGTTATGGCATGAATGTCGCCGGTAAGGTGAAGATTGAAGTCCTCCATAGGGATCACCTGAGCGTAGCCGCCGCCGGCCGCGCCACCTTTAATCCCGAAGGTGGGCCCCTGGCTGGGCTGCCGAATGCAGGTAAAGACACGCTGGTTCAGGTGCGCGCCAAGCGCCTGACACAAACCCACGGTGGTGGTGGTCTTTCCCTCGCCGAGTGGGGTGGGGGTGATCGCGGTCACCAAAATGTACTTGCCGTCCGGCTGAGATTTCAAGCGGTCGAGAACATCCAAGCTTACTTTAGCTTTGTAATCGCCATGGAGCTCAAGTTCTTGTGGCTCAAGCCCGACTTCCTCGGCCAGCTTCCGGATCGGTTTGAGCTCGGCTTCCTGAGCGATTTCAATGTCGGATGGTACCGGATCGCGTACTTTGAGTGGTGTGGCAGAAATCGGATTTCGGGCAGTTTGCATCATCAGTTCCTCTCTATAAAGCCAGCTCAGATTCACATCTGGCTTGCTGAGCCATGCGCCGGGAAATGCGGCCCGGCTTCCATGGGCCTCACGCTTCGATAATTATAGAGGCCAATCGGCTGATCCGGCCTGAATTCTCGGCGAACCATGACGCCCTTTCCAAGTAGACTGAGTGTCCCTAAGGATTTCCCCGCCGGAAGTCCGGTTCAAATCTATCTGGATTATTTTTTTACGACAAACTGTTGTGGATGGTTCGAATCAATCCATCGAGCGAGGCTTGAGTATTGAAGTGAGCCGAGAAGAGCGCATCAAACGCCTCAAACAAGGTCACTTCGATCTATTAGTCATCGGAGGTGGCTCCACCGGAAGCGGGGTCGCGCTGGATGCAGCTGCGCGGGGCCTACAGGTCGCCCTGGTCGAGAAGGAAGACTTTGGATCTGGCACCTCCTCCCGCAGCACGAAACTAATTCATGGCGGTGTTCGCTATCTCGAGCAGGCTGTCCTGCGACTAGATCGAGGGCAATTCGATCTTGTCCGGGACGCCATGCGAGAGCGCGCGGTAATACTTCAGAACGCCCCCCATTTAGCCTGGCCACTCCCGTTGGTCATTCCGATCTATCGTCCCCTGCAAGTGCCTTACTTTTGGTTCGGCCTCAAGCTATACGACGCATTGGCAGGCCAGGCCAATCTCGGCGCGAGTCGATTTCTATCACCGGCCAAGACCCTCGAACGCCTCCCCATGCTTCGGCCCAACGGTTTAATTGGAGGCCTGCTGTACTACGACGGCCAATTTGACGACGCGCGCCTGAGCCTCAGTATTGCCCTGACTGCCGCTGAGTACGGCGCGACAATTATTAATCACGTCGCGGTAACCGACCTGATCAAAGAACACGGCCGTATCATCGGGACCATGGTGCTAGGAGCGTCTGGGGAGGGGGAGTGGGAGATCCGCGCGGCAAGCGTGATTAATGCCACTGGTCCTTTCTCCGATCAGATCCGAAAGCTGGAAGATCCGCAAGCGCCGCCGATGCTTCAGGTCAGCTCCGGCGCCCACATCGTATTGGACGGAAAGTTCAGCTCACCAGAGACCGGACTCCTCATTCCCAAAACCGAGGACGGCCGGGTCTTGTTTATCCTCCCATGGACGAACCACACTCTCATCGGTACGACTGATATCTCCGCCGAAACCACTCACGAGCCGCCGGTCCGGAAGCAAGAGATCGAGTATCTCCTGCGCCATGCAAGGAGATACCTTGCCGATCCGGTGAGCATCAACGACGTCAAGTCCGCATGGGCCGGGCTCAGGCCGCTGGTTGCCGATCCTTCGCATAGCGACTCCGCTCGATTGTCACGGGATCACGTAATTGTGGAAAGCCCTTCTGGGCTGATTACCATCGCAGGTGGGAAGTGGACGACCTATCGTAAGATGGCACAAGATGCGGTGGATCGCGCAGTCGGTGACGATGCATCGATTCCAAGCCGGACGAGGAAACTCCCTTTGGTCGGAGCTGCGAAGTACGATCCGGCATTTGCGGCCGTACTTCAATCCGCGTACGGCCTGGACGCCGATGTGGCTTCGCACCTGAATCGCAGCTACGGCGACCGGGCCGAGCATTTAGCAAAGCTCGCAAATGAAGGCCTCCAAACGCGGCTCGCAGCCGGGCACCCGTACATCGAGGCGGAAGTAGTTTGGGCTGCGCGCGTCGAGTTGGCGATGACGCCGCTTGATGTCCTTGCACGCCGGACGCGGATCGCCGCCCTCGATCGAGCGGCGGCTATTGAGGCGCTTCCACGAGTTATTGATCTGATGGCAGATGAACTCTCGTGGGGGGTTGACCGCCGCACATCGGAGCAGGAGCAGGCGTTAAATCGACTCGAGCACGCGATTTAGAGACATGACTGCAAAATACGTAGCTGCGATTGATCAGGGGACGACCAGCACCCGCTGCATGATCTTTGACCATTTCGGACAGGTGGTCAGCCTTGACCAGGCGGAACATGCGCAGATCTACCCAAGACCGGGATGGGTCGAGCATGACCCGGTTGAAATCTGGCAGCGCACGCAGGACGTGATTCGTGGGGCAGTTGAGAAGGCAGACGTCCGACCGAGAGATCTGGCGGCAGTCGGTGTCACGAATCAGCGCGAGACCACCATCGTGTGGGACAAGAACACCGGTGAGCCCTACTACAACGCGATCGTGTGGCAAGATACGCGGACAAAAGCAATCTGCGATCACTTGGCGGGTGATGGTGGACAGGACCGTTTTCGTGCAATAACCGGCCTGCCACTGGCCACCTATTTTTCGGGACCGAAGATCCGATGGATCTTAGAGAACGTAGAGGGTGTGTCCGAAGCAGCCGAGCGCGGTGAGGCTCTATTCGGCACTGTGGACACCTGGATCATTTGGTGGCTTACCGGTGGACCGGAGGGCGGAGCTCACGTGACGGATGTGACCAACGCCAGCCGAACGCTGCTCATGGACCTGGAGACCTTGAATTGGGATCGCGAGATTTTGGAGGTGATAGGCATCCCGTCCCAAATACTTCCGCAAATCGTGTCATCCAGCGATCCTAACCCCTGGGGAACAACATCGAAGGACGGTCCATTCGGCGACATGATTCCGGTATGCGGTGACCTGGGTGACCAGCAGGCAGCTACCGTAGGGCAAGCTTGCTTTGGCGTCGGCGATGTCAAAAACACCTACGGAACGGGCTGCTTTTTAATCCTTAACACAGGCCAGGATATTGTTCCGTCAACGAGCGGTTTGCTGACCACGGTGGCTTACAGAATGGGCGATCGGCCGGCGGTCTATGCACTTGAGGGCAGCATCGCGATCACCGGCGCCTTGGTCCAGTGGCTGCGGGACAACCTTGGCATCATCCGTACTTCATCCGAAGTCGAGCAATTGGCACAAGAAGTAGAAGACAACGGCGGTATCTACTTTGTGCCCGCATTTTCCGGCCTTTTCGCACCTTATTGGCGTTCTGATGCCCGCGGTGTGATCGTCGGATTGACAAGCTACATAACCAATGCGCACATCGCTCGGGCGGCTCTGGAGGCCACGAGTTATCAGACGCGCGAAGTGCTGGAAGCTATGGCAAAGGATTCCGGCGTGAAAATTGGCGAACTAAAAGTGGATGGAGGGATGGTCTACAACGAGCTGCTCATGCAATTTCAGGCAGACATCCTGGGGATCACTGTGGTGCGGCCGAAAGTGGCGGAGACCACCTCCCTTGGGGCGGCCTATGCGGCGGGTCTGGCGGTCGGGTTCTGGGATGATCTGAAGGAACTAGGAAATAACTGGCAAGTTGATAAGAGCTGGCAGCCTGACATGAGCGGGAATAGGCGAGAGGAACTTTATGCCGGCTGGCTGAAAGCCGTTGAGCGATCCTTTGATTGGGTTGACTAACCGACAGGAGCAACGCCATGCAACATACGGAAACCACAATTCAAACTTCTGGAGGCATGCAGCTCTATGTTCAGAAGTGGCAGGCCGACGTCCCGACCCGTGCGGTGATCGCCTTCGTCCATGGCTTTGCTGAGTACAGCGGTCGCTACATGAATCTGGTCGAGTATCTGGTGCCCCGTGGGCTGGTCCTGTGCGGCGTCGACCTCCGCGGCCACGGCCGTTCGCCCGGTCTGCGCGGCCATATCGACGGCTGGGAGGATTATCGGGAAGACCTGCATTCCTTCCTGCAATGGATCTCGACCTGGGAGCCTGCCCGGCCTCGATTCGTACTGGGGCACAGCATGGGATCATTGGTAGCTCTGGATTTCGTCCTGCGCCGCCCGGAAGGGTTGGAGGGCGCGATCGTCAGCAGTGCACTTCTCGAACCCGTCGCCGCTGCCAATCAGCTGCTGGTGAGCGTGGCGCGCCTCCTTTCCCGCATCTGGCCGCGCTTCCTCCTTCCTGTGAACGTGGAAGCTGCTGCCCTGTCTCGGGATCCCGATGTGGTGAGAGCCTACGAAGAGGATCCGCTGGTATTCGGTAAGGCCAGCGCGCGCTGGGGCTCCGAGATTCTAGACATGATCGAGTGGATCAAAGAGCACGCTTCGGATGTGCGCCTACCGCTGCTGATGATCCACGGTAGCGCGGACCGAATTAATGCGATCGAAGGGACCCGCGCGTTCTACGAAGCAGTCACTTATTCCGACAAGGAGCTGCGCGTCTACCCCGAGGCCTACCACGAACTCCACAACGATCTGGGCTGGGAAGAGGAAGCGCGCGACATCGAGCGGTGGGTCGATAGCCACGCCGGCGGTTCAACCTAGATCTGCCAATGTTTGCTCAAGTCAGAAAATGTTCCATTCCCGGAAATTGTCGTGCTCTTGTTGCTAGCTTGGTGCTGGATCACCCTCCAGCCTCAGCCTCGGAAGGCTCTGCGGGAACCGCTCCTGCATAAACTGGATCAGCTGCTCGCGCACATGGCAGCGCAGATCCCAGGACTTGGAAGAATTCTCGGCACTCATCAGCGCTCGAATTTCGACGGTCTTGTCGGTAGCGTTCGTGACCACCATTCCCCATGCTCGCTCGTCCCAGAGCGGAGTGTCATCCAGAATGCGTTTCAGCTCACTACGAACTTGCTCCACAGGAACCGTGTAGTCGGCATAGATGTAGGCGGTGCCCAGGAGTTCCGCGGTCTGGCGAGTCCAGTTCTCGAAAGTGTTATCGATGAAATAGGTGATGGGAACGACCAACCGCCGCTGGTCCCATATCCTCACTACCACGTAAGTCAGGGTGAGCTCCTCCACGCGACCCCATTCGCCTTCCACAATCACAACGTCGTCGAGCCGGATCGGCTGAGTGATGGCGATCTGGATCCCGGCAAGGACCGACCCCAGGCTCTTCTGGGCCGCCATTCCGACCACGATCGCGGCGAAGCCCGCCGACACTAACAAGCTGACTCCGAACTCGCGCACGCCGGGGAAGGTCATGAGCATCAGCCCAATTGCCAGGACGACGATCATCCCGTTTAGGATTCGGACTAAGATCCGCGTCTGGGTTCGGATGCGCCGCGCTTCCAGGTTGTCCTCGACATCGATCGGGTAACGGCTCACGATCGCCTGCCGTACCATTTCTACAGTGCGTTTCGCGATCCACGCCACCGCGCCAATGATCCAGAGATCAAGAAAGTGGACCAAAGGCGAGGTGATGGCCTCGGGAAAAGACAAGACCGTGGTGGCGGCCACCCGCAGCAGTACAGCCGGAAAAAGAGCACGCAGCGGACCGCGCCAGTCCTCGAAGCGAAGTGGAAAGCCGCCAACCTGAATGGGTTTTCGATTTTGCCGACGGCGCAGCAGCCAGTCTAAAGTGGCCGCCGCGAGCAGCCCTAGGAACAAGAGAAACAGCACGATGCCTACGTTTCTTGCGAGATCGTCAATGTCCATTAACTTCAACCTCCTTGTCTGGTTTCGTTGCTGGATATATTAGCAGGTGGTCTCAGGTGACCATGCCGTACCGGGGGAAGCCCCAAATCGGGCAATTGAAGAGATCGTCGTGAGGGGAACAGTCTGCATGTGTCACCGGCAGACTAAGGTGAGCTCAGCTTACGGTGTCAGAGGCGACGGCGGGTTGCGATCGCCGAGGTGTAATTATCGCCGGCCCTCTGCCAGCTGAACCGCGGCGGGAGAGCGGCGGAGCGCCAGCATCGCCCAAATTCCGACCATCGGCCCCAGGGCGAGCACAACAAAGGCCCACTCCCAACCGACCAGCGCAACGAGGCTCGGGATCAGTCGAATTGTAAAGAGCGTCAGCAGGAAGCCCAGGCTGGTCTGAAGCGTCAAAGTTGTCCCCACGTAGCGCTCGTCGCAGAGTTCACTGACGCTGGCAGAATATTGTGCCGAGTCGGCAACCACTGCAAATCCCCAGATCAGACTGACGGCGACCAGGGGGATCAGCGGACCTCCGAAGAGAAATCCAATCGTAAGTGCGCAAGCGCCGCTGATGCCCAACAGCAGCGAAGTCACGGCGGTCCTCCCGAGACGATCTGCTAATTTTCCAGCCAGTACGCTCCCCAGGGCGCCGGCCGCGAAGAAGGCAAAAGAAAGAACGCTGGCGAGCCGAAGATCCAGGCCCAGTGAACCGAAACTTGCCAGTAGAAACACCGGCAGCCAGGCCCACATCGCAAACAGTTCCCACATGTGGCCTAGATAGCCAATATTTGTAAGCATGATCTCTCGGTCGCGGAGGATTGCTCCGACGTGGCGCCAGTTGAACCTTGGGGCACGGGTCGCGTAGGGTCCGTCGCGTACAAAGATGGCCGAGATTAGGCCGCCGGCGGCGGCCAAAGCCGCCGCTAGGTAGAGTACATATTCCCAGTCCCCAATGCCGCCGGAAGCGTTGATCAGGTGTGGCGCGCCAGAGCCGAGCGTAAGCGCGCCTACGAGCAGGCCGATCCCGAGCCCGCGATCGGCCTTGGTCCAGGTAGCCATGGTCTTCATCGCGACCGGATACACACCTGCGAGGACCACGCCGGTCAGGAAGCGCAGGACGAGCGCCGAACCCAGACTGGAGGCAAAGGCTGCGATCGATGCGGTTGCGAGCGCGGCCAAAACGGATGAAATGGACATCATCCAACGCGCAGGCAGGCGATCGGCCAGGTTGAGCAGCGAGGAACCTAGAGCTCCCACAACGAACCCAATTTGAACCGACATGGTCAACCAGGCGCGGCCGGAGTCGTCCAATTGCCAGAGCTGCGTGAGCTGCGGGACGACGGCCGAGGCTGAAAACCACACCGACATCCCGAGCAGCGTTGCAATCGAGAGCAAAACCAGCGTGGGCCACTTGCCGGTCATCGTATTTAGGCGCGGTTGCGCGATCGCTTCGCTCAATTTACGTACCTCCCGGGGATTGCTAGGACAAGCCTTGGAATGAGCCTGGGGAAGGGCTCTTAGCTACCAGTCTCGGTGTATTCGCCCTGCACCATCAAACGGATCTGCTCGACCACGTCCGGATTTGCGAGGGTGGTTACGTCTCCGACGTCCCGCCCATTCGAGATGGCCGTCAGAACCCGGCGCATGATTTTCCCCGAACGCGTTTTGGGCATGTCTGGCACGATCCACACGTTCTTTGGACGGGCGATTTTGCCGATGCTCTCTTCGATGGAACGCACCACCGCCGCCTCGATCTTCTTCGAGGCCTTCACATTCGGCTGTAGTGCAATGTACATATCGGGAACGCGCCCCTTGATGTCGTCACGCAGTGGAACCACGGCCGACTCCGCAACTTCCTTCACGACCATCACCGCCGATTCCAGTTCCTTCGTTCCGAGTCGGTGACCGGCCACATTGATAACGTCATCCACGCGGCCCAGAATGCGATAGTAGCCATCGTCCGCGAGCACGGCGGCATCTCCCGTGAGGTACGGCCAATCCCGCCAGTCTTTGCTCTTCGGATCCCTGTTGTAGCGAGCGTAGTAGGTCTCGACGAAGCGATCATGATCGCCCCAAATGGTCTGGAAGGCGCCCGGCCACGGATTTCGGATCAGAATGTTTCCCGCGACACCGCCCTCAGGTACACCGTTTCCATCCTCGTCGTAAATCACTGGATGGATGCCTGGCAAAGCCGGCCCCGTGCTCCCGGGTTTCATGGGATGAAGGGCGGGCATGGTGCTGCAGAGGAATCCGCCGGTCTCGGTCTGCCACCAGGTGTCGACAATGACTGCTTCCCCTTTTCCGACCGCGTGGTAATACCATCGCCAGACTTCGGGTTCGATCGGCTCACCAACCGTGGTCATATGCTTAAATTTGAAATCGTATTTGGCGGGTTCGTCAGGCCCCGCTTTGCGAAGCATGCGGATGGTTGTGGGTGCGGTATGGAAAATGTTGACGTTGAGTTGTTGCGCGATGCGCCAGGGTCTGCCGGCGTCGGGGAAGGTGGGGACCCCTTCATATAAGACGCTGGTCGCTCCAAGTGCGAGCGGACCGTACACGATGTAGGAATGCCCGGTGATCCATCCGATATCCGCCATGCACCAATACACATCTTCGGGATGAATGTCCTGCACATACTTCGAGGTGCCGGCCACATAGGCGAGATAGCCACCGGTCGAGTGCTGGCAGCCTTTTGGCTTGCCCGTTGTCCCACTTGTGTACATTAAAAACAGCGGCGCTTCAGCCGGCATACGCACCGGATCAACCCGAACCCCACGCTGATCAGTTAGCAGCTCGTCCACGAAGAAATCTCGCTTGTCGACCATCTTGCTTTTGGATCGGTATTCGCCTCGCTTGCGGCGCCAGACCAGCATCTTTTCAACTTCTTGTCCCAGCTCCTTCGCAGTTGCGACGGCTTCGTCGCCGTTGACCCGATGATCAAGCAGCTTACCGTTCCGATAGTAGCCGTCCATTGTGATCAGTACTTTGCTGCCGGAGTCGGCGATGCGCTCACCGCAAGCGTGTCCGCTGAACCCGCCGAAAACCACCGAGTGGATGACACCCAGGCGGGCACAAGCCAGCATCGTGATCGGCAGCTCGGGCACCATGGGCATGTGGATTGTGATGCGATCTCCGGCCTTCAACCCACAATGGTCTCGCAGCACAGCTGCGAACTCGTTGACGCGAACGTAGAGCTCTTGATAGGTGATTGCGACATGGGGTTCGTCCTCCGGTTCCGGGACCCAGATAAGGGCGGCCTTGTTCCGGTGCTGCGGCAAATGGCGATCGATGCAGTTGTACGAGACGTTGAGCAGACCGCCCACAAACCACTTCCAGGAGGGAGCATTGCTGGTATCCAGCATGGTGGTCCAGTAGCGGTCCCAGTCGAGTAGGTCCGCGTACTCCTTGTAACAATCCGGAAAATTCTCCAGGCTGAAGCGCTGGTAAATATCCGGATCGGTCATATTGGCTTGAGCAATGAATCCCTGATGGGGTGAGAATTTGTTTTCCTCCTGCCAATGCACCGCAATTTGCGCCTCGCTTACTCTGAGCTCTTTGCTAGCCATGAATCAATCTCCTCTCCCATTGTTTTCCTGGGGAAGTTTCTCCTCTGGCGATCTGCTCGAAGACAGTCTGAAATTTTCGAGGGTGCCGAGCAGGGCTGTGGATTCGCTAATGATACTTCTCGACGATGTTCACCATTTCGTCGAAGTGCTCTTCCATGCTCTGGGCAAGTTTGAACTGTGTGCGGCAGCGGTCGAGATTGTGGTTCTCCCTCTGTATCTTAAAGTATGTATCTCCTTGCAGGTGATCTGCAAGAAATCGTATTCCACACTCAAGCGTCATTAGCATTGCGGAAAGAGGCAGGTACTCAATCTCCGAAGGCGTAAGAGTATCCCGCACCGCCTCCATGTAGCCCTGGGTAAACCGGTCGAAGACATTAATGTCGAGCTGCACGTTGGAGAGATCGCGATCATCTTCAGAAGCAGGGTTCGCGAAGGAGCGGATAGAGTCTCCAAAGTCGTAAAGCGATAGTCCCGGCATCACGGTATCCAAGTCGATGACACAGATGCCTGCCCCGGTGTCGTCATCGATCATCACATTGTTCAGCTTGGTGTCGTTGTGAGTGATGCGCTCCGGAAGCTCGCCTTGCTCAATGAGATCAACCAGTATTGATGTCTGCTCCTTTTTGCTCATGACAAATTCAATTTCGCTCTTGCTTGTTTGGGCGAGGTTGTGATCGTCTGCGTCAACCACTTGAAGGAAAGCCTCAAAGCGCTTCTTAGTATTGTGAAAACCCGGGATCGTGTCGGTCAGGAGGCTAACGGGAAGATCGCTTAGCAAATTCTGAAAATTGCCGAATGCCCACGCTGCGTTATAGACATGATCCAAACTTTCAACTCTTTCATACGTTCTTGCATTTTCAATGAATATGTAGGCTCGCCAGTACTCGCCTGACTCTGTTCGCTTGTAGCATTCAGCCTCGTGTGTCGGAATGAGAGTTAACGTTTCTCGCTGGGGATCGCCATCTGCCGCTAGAATTTTTTGCCGAAGGTGATCCGTAACGGTCTCGATGTTATTCATTAGACCTTCGGGATTTCTAAAGACATGATGATTAATTCGCTGGAGAATATATCGCCGATTCTTGCTATTCATGCGAAAGATGGCTGTGTAAGTATCATTGATGTGGCCGCTGCCATAGGGGCCGGCCAATACAAAATCCCCCTCAAACTCAAATTGGCGGACGATATTCGAAAAATCGGGGGTCATTCCTGTTTCCATAGGTTCTCGGGATAGACACCTTCTTGAATCAGGTACAAAATGGCTTGCTCGGCTCGCACCTTGTCAGCCTGATAGGTCATTCCAAACCAGCGTTCGTCCGTTGGAAGCACCTTTACGGTCGCCTTCTTTTCGTTGAGGAGCGAATTGACGGCTTCGGGCAACATGAACTCCGCCTCAAGCAGTTCGGTACTTCGCGCCCTGAGAAAATCTCCAAAGAGACTCTCTAATTCCGTAAAGATCGAAGGCGTGAACCCCCAGATGTTCATCGACACCCGCGTCTCTGCTGGAATTTCTGTCCAGTCCTTTCCATTTTCGGTCCATCGAATAGAACCGCTTGATTGCTCGATGTGCGTGCGCTCATCCACTCCCAGCAGGTACCCATCGGCGTCTTGAGTACATATGCCGCGTGACACGTATCCGTGCTCGCTCAGAGTATTGCCCAGCAGAAAGCCAACCATGCTATACGACCCAGGATCGCCTTGAACTGCGACACCTGTAAGGTATTCGTACAGGATCTCCAAAGAACCGCGACCGTAGAAATCATCTGCGTTGATAACCCCAAACGGGGAGGTGACGATGTGCCTGCAGGTGAGTACCGCGTGACCGGTGCCCCAGGGTTTTTGTCTTGTTGGAGGGACAGCCGCAGCGTCTGGCAGATCGTGCAGCTCCTGGACTATGAATGCCGTATCACAAGTCCGGCCGATGGCTGCTTCGACTTGCTGCCGCAACGCATCTTCTGTTGCTCCAGATACGACGAAGACAATCGTTCGAAAACCGGCCTGGATTGCATCGTAGAGGGAGTAGTCCAGAATGCTCTCACCCCCTGGGCCGATGGGATCGATCTGCTTCAATCCACCGTATCGGCTCCCGATGCCAGCCGCCATCACGACGAGTTCAGGGGCGATCATGCTTGATCTTCTTTCCCTGGTCGAAGGGCTTACCAGGTCCGGGTCACCTTCTGCAGTCCGCGGGGATTCTCGGTGTCAAGACCTTTGGCACGCGCCAGGTGATAGCTGACCAATTGAGCCGACACGATACTGACAATCGGAGTGAGCCATTCCGGCATATCCTCGGGCAACGCAATCGGGGCATGGGACTGAGTCAAGAGATTCTCCTCATTCGAGATCGCCAGGAGGTCTACCTTACGTTCATTTACCAGTTGAGTTAATAAGTCGATCATATCCGTCGAGCCAGCTCCGGACGGCGCAACTGCAAACACGGAGTAGCCCTCTGAGAGAATGGCCGATGGGCCATGCTGAAAATCGGCGGAAGAAAATGGCGAAGCCATCACATACGCCAGCTCCTTGAGCTTGAGGGCCCACTCGAAGGCGGTGGAATAGTTATAGCCACGACCCAGAACGACACATTGCTCCATATCTCGATAGCGCTCAACCGCGGAGGCGATCGCCTCATCTTGCTCCAGCGCCTGCTCCACCCAGCGCTGCAGGCTCGCAAGATGTCGGAACCGTTCGCGATCTCCTCTTAAGGCTACCG
>Ga0255054_10001135_pt1 | contig 15660 bp, 12 predicted proteins | sample JV7_2_23_MG_FD_188634 | JGI IMG/M metagenome (GOLD analysis project Ga0255054, IMG submission 188634) | Seawater microbial communities from Jervis Inlet, British Columbia, Canada - JV7_2_23 | ecosystem: Environmental > Aquatic > Marine > Inlet | place: Canada: British Columbia | collected...
TCAATGACGGGTTCCCTCCCCTGGGAGGCATGAGGACACCAGTGTCGTTGGCCGGATCATCGGGACCACGACCTACCTGCAGGAAGGCAATCATCTCGCCGTCCGAGTTGCCAATGACGAACGCATTTGCGTGCAGGTCCTTGCCCAGACCTTCCAGCCCATGTGCGTCTGTGCCATGGCAGGCAGCACAAGTTGCCAGGAAGATCTCCTCCCCGGCGGCGACATCACCCGCCGACGAAGAGTCATCGCCACCTCCGGAATCACCGTTGCCACCACAGGCGGCCAGCACCAGCGCCAGGATCCCCAGGAGCACAATCAAACGTTTCATCTCATCCTTTCTTTCCAGGCGTCTCGAAACGCCTTCTTTTCACTCAGATCCATTCATTGGTCGTGATGGCTACCAAGCAGCCCGTCCAGCACCTCTAGTTCGACAACGGTGTCCCAGCGAATGACCTCACCACCAAGGTCCATCGCAATCACTTGGGCACGGTTCTCATCTTCGAAGGCGAGGATCCCGTGACCCATCGGCGACGTCACACCAACTGTCGGCACGAAAAATGCGGTGGTGGCGTCTATCAGAGTCTCTTCGTCGAAATCGCTGACCCAGACAGCCGCCGACTCCAGTTCATCGGTCTCGCGGCCCCGGATGATCAGGCCGCCCAGATCATCGAACACTTTCTCGGTGCCGTCATCGAGCCGATAGGTGGCAGCGAAGCGGGGGTCATCGATGATCATCCCGCACTCGATACAGACGTCCCTGCCGTAGTTGATTTCGGGTGGGCCGATTTTCTCGGACGAGCCACAAGCGGTCAAGACCAGACCAGAAAGGACGAGTGAAGCGAACAGCCGGAGCCACATCAGAGATCACTTCTTCCTTTGAATCGGATCCACGCAACAGCCGCAGGGGCAGTCACCCACAGCAGCAGAACAGCGAAGAGGCTGGGAAGGAGTGAGGTGCCGAAGGTGTCAACGGCGTATGTTCCGGCCGGGCCGAGAACATCAAGAGAGCCCGAGAACGACGCCAGCGCTGTGAGCCGGAATACCTCAACCGGATTAAAGAGCGCGGCTGAGAACAGCACTGCGGTCGGCATCCCTGTCGCCGCAGAGGTGCCCATCAGCCCGAGATCGCCAATAAACACCATTACGAGCCAGACGAAGATGGCTACGCCCAGGGCTGAACCTGACCTCGTGGCGAACGTGCTGATCAGCATGCCGAGACCAAGCATTCCGATGGAGAGCAGCCACGAGAGGGCCGCGATCCAAACAAAGGTCGAGGCTCCTGTAGGGACGCCGCGGATCGCGGTGAGAACACCGGCGATCCCGAAACCACTTCCAGCCGCAAGCGCCAGAGCGCCTGCGAGGCCCAGATAGGTGCCCCAGAAGGCCTCGGTCCGGCTGACCGGGTGACTCATCAGGAATCGGAGTGCGCCACTTTCCCTCTGGCCTGCGATGCTCATCGCTCCGAGTGTGAGACCCATGAGGGGCACAATGATCTGGACCAGCGTCACAAGCGATGCCGCCGTCCGCCCGAAGCCGGCATCTGTCCCGAGTCGGCTATCTGGCAGGGCGACTGTCACCAAAATGGCCGCCAGGCCCACAAAGGCGAAACCCCACATCCAAAACCACTTGCTGGCGACCGTGGTCCTCAGCTCCTTGCGGGCGATCGTGCTGACGATGCTGATTTCGGGCCGCTCGGAGACACTGGTGGCCAGAGCTGTCATCGCCACACCTCGAGATCCTCTATTACGACTCCCGCTTCGTAAAGCGCCGCCACGGCTCTGCCCTTCTGTTGGGCCGAAACCTCGACGAGCACACCTCTGGAGTTCTCACGCGCATCGAAGCCGGCGTCCTTCAGGATCGTCAGCGCACGCGCCGCCCCGCCATTGGGGGTGATGAGATGGAGCCAGGCGCGCAGACCGAGTTCCTCTGCCAGATCCATGGGCGCACATTCCGTCCGCTTCTTGCCGTCCTCCATGGCGACAACCCGGTCAACGAGCATTCCCACCTCCTCCATGTGATGCGAGGTGACCAGGAGGGTTCGACCCTCGTGACGTAAGCCCTCCAACAACCTGACGGCGGCGTCTCTTGACGCGGCGTCCAGGTTCGAAGTCGGTTCGTCGAGGAGGAGGATCTCGGGATCGGGCAAGAGTGCGGCTCCGAGGCCCAGCCGCTGTTTTAGTCCGCCCGAAAGTTCGCGGACCAGCTTGTCGGTGTGAGGGCCCAGTTCAATCACATCGACGACTTCATCGACGCGGCTTCTTGGCAGACCCCTCAGCCCTGCCGAGTAGTCGAGGAGTTCGAGAACTCTCATGTTGTCGTAGAAGGACAACTCCTGGGGCACGTACCCGATGCGGCTCCGAACAGCCTTGCCGTGTCTGCGAGCATCCATACCGGAAACTCGTATCTCGCCTTGATAGCTAACCAGACCGAGAATGCAGCGAATGACCGTCGTCTTGCCGGCACCGTTTGGACCCCATAGAGCCACGGCGTCGCCGGCTGCAATAGAAACGGAAAAATCATCGACCACGACCGCCTGTCGGTATCTCTTCGTCAGCCCCGAGATCTCGATCATGTCTGCACCTCTCGTCTCGGCCCCCGAGCGATCAGAAGGAGAGTGGCCGAACCGCCCAACATCGCCAGGGCCGCGATCAAAATGCCAGCCGAAGAGGTGTCTCCGGCGCCGGTGATTCCGACCGGTATCTCAGGAATCTCGATGAGTGGCGCCGTGTCCTCCACCTTTGGCCGTGGCCGGAACGTGGGGAACATCCGCGCAGCCAGGTCGATCGCCCGGGAGGCGGGGGTCTGGTCAAAGAAACGAAGGTCGGGGTTGTTGTCGGTCAGCGTTGAGAAAAGGTCGTTCAACCGATATGCAACGTCGCCGATACCGTCGGCGTCGGCGTCGTAGCCGGCAAAGTCACTCCAGTAGTTGCCGGCCGTGCCAACGGTCCAGACGTTGCCTTCGAAGTCACCCTTGCCCTGGACCCCGACCTGCTCACCGTTATCGACAAAGGCGTTGTTCGTGAAGACGTTTCCTTCTACCGACGGCAGGAACACAGCGCCCGTCTCGTTGTACGCAAACAGGTTGTTGCTGAAGTGGTGCTCCACGCCCCTGGTCGCCGGCGCGTTGTCGAAGTAGACGCCTACCCGATTCCCGATGAACCGGTTGCCCGTAGCTTCCACACCGTCGATGTCCTTGAGCCCGATGCCATAGCCGGACGGACCCTGGCTTCCCGTTATCAGGTTGTCTCTGAGGGTCAGATTGAAGCTGTACATGAGGAAGCCACCGACGCTGTTGTTGCTGAGATAATTGCGCTCAACCAGGGCGTTGTCGGAGTACATGAAGTGGATGCCGTAGCGACCATTGGACACCACGTTGTCCCGAACAACGATGTCGTCAGAAAACCAAAGGACCGTGTCGCGCCCACCATCAACGGTGTTGCCTTCGACCAAGGCCCTATCGCTCTCCCAGAGTCGAATGCCATCGCCACGCCTGGCAAGGTCGGCGTCTATCGAGCCGATCTCGTTGTATGACACGATCGAGTCGTCGCCGTGTCTCAGGAAGATCCCGAACAGCACATTCTCGAAACGATTCCCAGTGATTTTCACACGCGGGGCATCTGCGGAAATACCCGCGTTCTCCCTGTCGAGCGAATCCCCGGTGTTACGAATCACCAGGCCGGTGATGGTCACGTCCGATGCCTCGATCTCAATGGTTGTGCCTTCGCCGCCACCGTCGATGATGGGCCAGCCTCCACCACGGATCTCCAGGGGTTTGTCGATGAGCACGCCCCCTTCGTAGATACCCGGCGTGAGGGTCAGAATGGACCACGGCTCCGCCTCATCTATCAACGCCTGCAAATCAATCAGGGCGTCGGCCGGATAATGACCGATCGAAGAGAAGGCCATGGCGAACGCGGCGAGGAGGACCAGGCGGCGAAGCATCAACTGCTCTCCCGCATCTTGTCGAAGAGAGGTTTGTAGGCGCGACGGTGAAGGACCATCGCATTGGCAATGAGACCCGAGGCGACGAATGCAAGTATCAAACCCACGCCAGGCAGGGCAAGTGTGTCGAACTGTGCAATCTCGGCGGGTCCGAAGATCGGTGGTGTGAATTCGCCAACGGCAGCAGCGAGTGGGGCGGCCATGTCGAGGTTGTGCCCGAAGTCGTATAACCAGAACTGGAGATCGACGAGGAACACGACCGGGAAGAGCATTGCCGGAAGGGTCAGAATCAGAACCCACCGGCTATGGACATAGAGAGCGGCCGCAAGCAGGGCGACCAGAACGATGATCGCGTATACGGCAATGGACCGCTCGAGGACGGCGGAGTCTTCGAAGGAGCCGAGACCCACATAGTGGTTCAAGCCTTCGAGTTCACCGACGTCGCCCTCGAGACGGTTCACATATGCAGTCACAGTCAGCCCATCCGGGAACTGGGGCGCTTTCAGGTTGAGCACCCAGTAAGGAAGAAGCAGGGACCCGAGGAGGAGAACCGCAGCGGCGATCAATAGCCGCGACGGAAGCCGATACGTGGCCGCATGGGCCTTCATCTCCTCCTTGGGGACCCTTGGCCCCAGAACCCGATCGAGGACTGACACTTGAGTTTCAGGCCTCCTTACTCACCTGGTTCGACCAGGAAATACCCGGCCATTTCGAGGTGGAGCGCCGAACAGAACTCCGAGCAATAGAACGGGAAGACCCCGCTGTCTTCTGCGTCGAATTCGACCGTTGCGGTCTCGCCCGGCTCCAGACTCACATTGATGTTGTATCCGGGAATTGCAAAGCCGTGAGTCGCATCAATTGACGTGTCGACATTGGTGAGATGCCAGATGACGTGGTCACCGGCTTTCACCTCGACCCGGTCTGGTGTGTAGTGCGAACGCACCAGAGTCATCCAGACCTCGACCTCGCTGCCGTTCCTCTCGATCCGCTCGTTCCCCACCACCGGGGCGTTGGGGTCAACTGCCATTGTGGCCGGGTCAAACCCGATCTCGGGATAGACCTCGAACGGCGACAGCTTGTCTGCCTTGATCATCTGCGCGAAGTGCGGCTCTCCGAAGCCAATAGGCATGTCGTAGAGCAGCTGCATCCCACCTTCTTCATTGGTATCCGCTTCCTCACTGATATCGATCAGCTGGAAGTTCTGCGGAAGCAACGGACCCGGTGGAAAGAACCGGTCGATTGACCACTTGTTGAGTGCCACCAGCCAGTCCCCGTCGGGACTGACAGTGTCGCCCTCAGCGGTCAACAGGTGCCCGATGTTGTAGTGAACACCGATGGTCCCATCGAGCTGCCAGGAATCCCGATATGGCGGTCCCAGGCTCCAACGTGCAACCTCGCTGTCCAGGAACAACGACGTATAGGCATAACCCTTGTCGTCGAACTGGGTGTGCAGTGGACCAAGACCAACCTCAACCTGCGCCTCCATCGTGGCGTCAAAGTCGAGAACCGGAACCCCGTATTGCTCGGGTGTCCAGTTCTGATCGGCGATCGCCTGCTGGATCTTCTCGAATGAGTAGACCGTCACGTGGGGATCGAGTTTGCCGGACACCACCATGTAGTCTCCCCCCGGTGCCACGTCGACCCCGTGCGGGCTCTTCGGTTCCGGCACGAAGTACAGCAGTCCTTCATCAATGGACGTCTGCAATGGGATCACGGTGAACCCGTTGACTTCGACCGTCGCGCTCGACGTGGCGATCTCTGTCGCCTTGTCGAGATTGATCACGTGCATGTAGTCGTTGTCCCGAGCCGACGCGCCCGCCTCAAACGGATCCCCGCTCCCGGCCTCAGTACCCGATCCGGTGGCCAACTCGGTGTTGAACGAGTTGCAGAACACCCATCCGTCGGAAACGAGTTTCCCTGCGTCACAGAGATCCTGCCAGTACGGAGGCAGCTCCATGGCAAAGGACTGGTCCTCGAGAATCTTGCCGCTGTCGCGATCGAACTTCCAGAAGGTGACCATGCCGCGGTAGGACTCGTTGTACTCATTGATGGGGGCGTACTCCCAGCCCAGAGGCGTGGCGTACTGCCCGCCCTCGATCACCCACTCGGAGTCAGGTGTCACCATCGTGCCGCCGTGGTCGACTATCGATATCGGGTTCTTCACGATCTGCTTGGTTTCGAAGTCCCGCAGATCGATCACAGCAACTCTGGCGTTGGCCTTGTCGTTGATGAAAAGCCACTCACCGTCGTAGTCGCCAGCAGTCTCGGATAGAGCCGGGTGGTGAGTGTCGGCCCACCGAACCTCTCTGTCTCCGACGTTGCCCTGGTCCAATACCTCGTCGGTCGCTTCGTTTCCATAGCCCCAGCCCTGCCAGGGCTCGGGGGTGAAGACGCCAATGGTCTTCAGCAGTCGCATTGACGGCACACCGATCACGTGAACCTGTCCGGAGTGACCTCCGGAGGCAAAGATCATGTAGTCATCGTGCTCGCCAGAGGGCATGTAGGTCATCAACGCCGCAGTGACGTCGTCGTCGGTGAATCCTCGCTCCTCGACGATGCTGCTGTAAGAAGCATCGTTGCCGCCCGTACAGGCAGTGAGGATCAAGGAGAGCGCCGCAACGAGAGCTACTCCGACCATGACGGCCCGGTTCCGCCACCAGGGCGTTACCGAATCCCTACTCATCTCTATTCTCCCTTCGTAGGAGCCAACGCCAGCGCCGCCTCGAGCGACGTGGCGTTCAGCTCTGCCAATAGGGCGCCCCGAGCCCGGACCCAGGAAGTGTGTAGTGCGCACTGCTCCTGAGCCGGGCACGGGGTGCCCCTCAATACACATTGATTGTCCGGTGTCTCCCCCTCCATTGCTTCGATCACTTCAAGCACCGAAACATCACTAAGAGAGGCCTCAAGGCGGTAACCGCCGCCCGGACCGGGGGCGCCAGAGACCCAGCCGGCGACCACCAGGGGCTTCATGATCTGGGGGAGATAATTGAGCGTGGTGTTGATCGATTGAGCCAGCTCCGGGCCTGGGGCCCGGCCATCGCTCTCAAATAAGTGGGCCACGGCGCGGAGGCCGAGGTCGGCTTTCTTTGACACTTCGAGATGCACTCGTTATTCCCCATTCACCCGTACTGGAATTCCTGACCTGTCAGCTAAGGGTTAGTGAAAGATCGCGCATTAATGCACAAACAAATAGGGACTTTCGGCCCAACAGGTGTGGTCCGCTTTAGTCCGCGAGCCTCTTCAACGCGGAGCGGTCGACCTTGCCGAGATGGGTCTGGGGCAGCTCATCAACCAGATAAACCCGTCTCGGGTGCTTGTAAGGCTCGAGTCGCCCGAGGACCCAGTCAATCAGTTCCTGCTCGCCAACATCTGTCTCCGCGACAACGAAGGCCACAGGTTTGGCCAGCCCGTCCGGGTCATTGACAACAACCACCGCACAGTCCTTCACGGACACGTGGTCGAGCAGAACCGACTCAACCTCCTGGGGGCGAAACCACTTCCCCTTCACCTTGATGGCCTCGTCTGCCCTTCCCCGGTGAGTGACATACCCATCTTCATCTACGGAGATCAGGTCAGCGCCCACCACCCAGGGGTCGCGGAAGGTCTCTTCCGTCTTCTCAGGATTCTCCCAATAGCCGAGCGCGATCGATTCGCCTTTCACCCAGAGACGGCCCACCTCGCCGACCCCGAGCTCGTTGCCGTCATCGTCACAAGCCTTGATCTCGAATCCGGGCACGACTTTGCCAAGTGTTCCGGGCTTCACATCCTCGACGGTATTGGTGATGAAGATGTGCCACATCTCCGCAGTGCCGAGACCGTCGAGCAACTCGACTCCGAACGTGTCCTTCCACTGGTGATAGAGCGTTTCGGGTAGGGCCTCGCCGGCCGACGTGGCAATCCGCAGCGAGCTCAGGTCCTGGGAACCAGCATCGGGATGACCCAGCATCTGATTGATGGCGGAAGGGACAGTGACGAGCACAGTCGGCCGGTGACGCGCGATGCGATCGAAGAGGGCTTCAGGTGTTGGCTTCTCGCCGAAAACGACCGCCGACGCTCCTACCGAAAACGGGAAAAACAGATTGCACCCGGTGGCATAGCCGAAGTAGAGCTTGGGGACCGAGATGACAATGTCGTCCTCGCTGTAGTTGAGGGAGCCTTTCCCGAAGAGCTCGGTCGTGTTGGCATAGCTGCGATGAGTCTGCACTACCGCCTTGGGCAATCCCGTTGTGCCGCCCGAGTAGAGCCACAGTGCCGGATCGGATGCCGCGGTCGCGACCGTGGCGATTTCATCGTCGGGTAGTTCTAGTGCGTTGTGGACCACGATCTCGACCGGTTCTGAGCCCATCTCTAAGAGCGATGACCGGTAGTGGTCCAGGTGGATCTCGTCGACGACTACCGCGGCGGCTCTCGCTTGATGGACGATGGCGCCCATTGCCTCCCCGGTAAGGCCGGGGTTGAGCATGACTGCCACAGCTCCGATTCGGAAGACACCGAACAGCGCTCCGACGAATTCGAGACCGTCCGGCATGACGATGAGCACCCGATCTTCCCGTTCGACACCTGCTTCGATAAGCAGAGAGGCGAAACCGGATGCAGCCCTATCCACCTCCGAGTAGGTGACGTCCCGATCGTCGAGAAGGAGGGCGACCCGGTCGCCACGACCCTCGGCCAGCCGATCGCGGAGCAGGTGAGTATCGAGATTGAGTTGTTCGGGCCAGTTGCTCACAGGCCGAGGTTACGGTTTCAACCATGAGCGTTGCGATGGTGACCGGTCCCAACTCTGGAATCGGCCTGGTTATCGCGAGATCGCTGGCAGAGCGGGGCTACCACTTGGTCGCCGCCGGTCGCTCCGAGACGAGGATCGCACCCGTAGTCGCGGAGATCAAAGACTCTGGTGGCTCCGCCGAGTTTCTCCATCTCGATCTGGCGAGTCTGGATTCGGCGAAGGCGGCGGCGGTCGCCTTCGAAAAGACAGGACGGACACTCGACGTTCTGGTCAACAACGCAGGGATCGGTGTCAACCGGCGTGGGCTCACCAAAGACGGCTTCGAGGTCCATTTCGGGATCAACCATCTCGGCCATTTCATGCTGACCCATCATCTCCGACACACTTTCCGACCGGGCACCCGCATCGTCCAAGTGGCCAGTTCGGTGCACGATCGGGCGCCCGGGATCGACTTCGACCTGGTCCGTCGCAAGTCCTCGTTTGCAGGTCTCAACGAGTACGCGGTCTCCAAGCTGGCCAACGTGTTGTTCGTCAGGGAGATGGCGCGACGCCAGCCCGACTGGCGTCTCTATGCGGTGCATCCCGGGCTGGTCAGCACGAACCTGATCCCCGGGGTGGTCCGCTTCTTCTACCGGAACCGAATACTCACTCCCGAGCAGGGGGCTGACACCGCGCTCTGGTGTGCCACCAGCGACGACGTCGCCGACGAGAGCGGCAACTACTACGCCAAGCGCGAGACAAGGACGCCGTCGCCGGTCGCCCTCGACGACGACCTGGCCGATGAACTGTGGAGACGATCCGAGCTCTGGTGCGGAGTCACGCCCCAGCAGTGAACAGCTAGCGTCGCAGCCAATGAGCGACGATGGCATGTACTACGGCGACTATCTACAGCTCGACAAGTTGCTGGGGGCACAGGATCTGGCGAGTGCCCGGGCGGGGGATCCGGTTCACGACGAGATGCTGTTCATCATCGTCCATCAGGCTTACGAGCTCTGGTTCAAGCAGATCCTTTGGGAACTCGACGACGTCCTGGCCACCTTCGGCCAGGAGCAGGTCCCCGAGCGCTATATGGGACAGGTGGTTGCCAGGCTTCGCCGCATCACCGAAATCCAGAAGCTGCTCATCCAACAGATATCCGTCCTCGAAACCATGACAGCCCTCGACTTTCTCGACTTCCGGGACTACCTGTTCCCGGCCTCAGGATTCCAATCTGCCCAATTCCGGCTTGTAGAGAACAAGCTGGGGATGAGGGTGGAAGATCGACTTCTTTTCGAAGGTGCCCGGTACACAGAGCGGTTCGATGAGAACGACGAGGCGACTGTTGTCGATTCGGAGTCGGAGCCTTCACTGTTCGACCTGGTCGAAGGCTGGCTGGAACGGACCCCGTTCCTCCAGCAAGGGGAGTTCAGCTTCTGGGACGACTTCGAGAACGCGGTCCGGGGACGACTTGAAGCCGATCGCGCCATCATCGAACGGAATCCCAACCTGGCCGAGGAACAGCGACAAGCCCAACTCAAGGACTTCGACGTCACCATGGGCCAGTATGAGGCCATCTTCGATGAGGACAAGCATGCTCAGATGGCCCGCCGCGGGGAACGCCGATTCTCGTATAGGGCGTTCCAGGGGGCCTTGTTCATCACCCTTTACCGTGACCTCCCGGCGCTCCACCAGCCGAACCGGTTCCTCGAGTTGCTGATGGACCTCGACGAGGGCTTCACCGCATGGCGCCATCGACACGCTCAGATGGCCCTGCGAATGATCGGGCGACGTATCGGCACCGGCGGCTCTGCAGGCGCCAAATACCTGGAGAAGTCCGCGGAGCGGAGCAAGGTGTTTAATGACTTGTTCAACCTCGCCACCTTCTTGGTTCCTCACGCCGAGCGCCCGGAACTTCCCGAGGCGGTCGTGGAGGAGATGCGCTTCCGTTACCAATCATGAGCTGGAAAGATCACTTCTCCCGGTTCCTATCCGCCGATCCTGACCGACTCCACTTCGCCGCCCACTCCCATCACCCCTGGCCGGACGTCTCCTTCGAGGCCCACCAGCAGTACTGGCTCGACTCGGTCGGCATGGTTGACGACAAGTGGGACCACATCTTTGGAGGTGTTCTGCCGGAGACTCAAGCCCAGATCGCCTCGGTGCTCTCGCTGTCCGATCCGAACACGCTCACGTTCGCCCCCAACACCCACGGCTTCCTCGTCAGGATCTTCTCCTGTCTCGAGCCACCGGTCCGGGTCCTGTCCACCGACGCCGAGTTCCACTCTTTCACCCGGCAATCCCTCAGGTGGGAAGAGGAGGGTTTAGCAATAGTCGACCGGGTCCCCGCGGAGCCCTTCGATACCTTTGCCGATCGGTTCACCCGGGAGGCACGTGCTGGTGCCCACGACCTCATCTATCTGAGCCAGGTCTTCTTCGATTCGGGATTCGTCGTCCCCAACCTCGATCGGATCGTCTCCTCCGTGCCTGAGAACCGGACGTTTGTGGTCATCGATGGCTACCACGGCTTCATGGCGATGCCCACGATGCTCGAGTCGATTCAGGACCGGGCTTTCTACATCGCCGGTGGGTACAAGTATGCGATGTCGGGTGAGGGCGTCTGTTTTCTCCACGCCCCTCCCGGTTACGGACCCCGCCCGGTCGACACCGGTTGGTATTCCGGCTTTGCCGAGTTGGTCCCCGGGGTATCGAAGGTGGTTCCGTACGTGACCGACGGATCACGCTTCGCTCCCGCCAGCTATGACCCGTCGGGGATCTACCGGATGAACGCTGTGCTCGGATGGCTGGCCAATGATGGGATCTCGGTCGCAGACATCCGCGAACATGTCGTCGGCCTTCAGGATCGATTCCTCGAGACCGCCAAAGTCCCCGGCGAACTGATCCCTGACAGATCCCGAGAGCGGGGAAATTTCCTGACCTTTCGCACCGATCGCGCCGGCGACCTCTACTCCGCCCTGCATGAGCGCAATGTGATCACCGACTACCGGCGGGATCGTCTTCGTTTTGGCTTTGGGGTCTATCAAGACGCCGGGGACGTCGATCGTCTGCTGGAAGTGGTCTCGTCTCTCTAGACCCTGTCTAGCTCTGTGCGCCGGTCAGCCAGACGAAGTTCTCGGCGAGTGTCTCGGTGTCGACATCGATGGTCAGAATCCTGCGGGTGATCTGTCGGCTGCCGTCTGCGGCTGTCTCCACCCACTCCACGTCGCGGGGATCGTCGGTCAGGGCGAATGCGATCGTCTCGGCGACGTGCTCTGTGGCCCTGTCCTCCCACTCTGAGTCGTGTGAATTCCAGGTGTCCAGCCCGGTCCTCGCCGTGAACTCTTCGCGCTGGTCGGCGGAGAGATTGAGATTGGCCCAGGCGTGCGCCAGCTCGTGGAACATTGTCTGCTTGTCGACCGAGCACATGTGGAGACTGCGGGTCTTCTCGACGTAGAGCCCCTTGTGCCATCCGCATGTCTCCAGTGAATCGTGAAACTCGATGGTGATCTCGGGGAGGGGGAGGCCGTTGACCTCGAACCGTGAGATGGCGAAGTCGACCAGAGCCTGCTGTTCGGCGGTTCTCGGAGCGCTGTCGTCGGCGACCGATGCGATCGTCCTCTCCAGTGGTGTGGCTTCGGAGACCATCGATGTGGTGAGGATGGCGACGACGACGAGAAGACCGAGGGCTGTGACTTGAAGGGCTCTTGCTTTGCTCATGACCCCTTTTTCCGGGGTCATGGCTGCGGGATGGCTGTCTAACGGCTGTCAGATGGCTGCAGAAGTCGAAATACCCTTCTGGCCTGGGGATTTAGGCGTAGGGTCTTCTCGGTGGAGTGGAGGCTTTTAGGTCCGCTGGAAGTGCTCGCTGATGGCGTCCCGATCAATCTGGGAGGCCGTCAGCGGCGAACGCTGCTCGCCGTGCTTCTCGTCAACGCCGGCCAGACAGTGTCGACGGACCGTCTCATCGAAGAATTGTGGGGAGACTCCCCGCCGGAGTCGGCCCGTAAGACGATCCAGGCCAACATCGCCCATCTCCGAAAGGCTTTGAACAGCGAGGCCGAGGTGCTGATCTCCGCCGATACCGGCTACCGGCTCGACGCCGCATCCGCCGACATCGACTCGGTGAGATTCGAGAACCTCACCGGTCAGGCCGGAGAGACACTCATCACGGAGCCAGCTTCGTCAGCTCGAGATCTCGAGGCTGCTCTGGACCTGTTTCGGGGCGCTCCGCTAGCGGGACTGGCGGATGACTCTTTCACGTTGCGTGTCGAAGCGTCGCGTCTCGAGGACGCGCGGCTGAATGCCATTGAAGACCGTCTTCAGGGAATGATTGCCCTGGGCGATAGTGCTGGCGCGGCAACAGAGGCGGAGCGCTCTCTGGCGGAGCATCCCACCAGGGAGCGACTCTGGGCTCTTCTCATGCAGGCCCTTTACACCGCGGGTCGTCAGGCCGAAGCTCTCGGCGCCTACTCGCGGCTCCGGCAGACCCTCGCCGACGAGCTGGGTATCGAGCCTTCCAATGAGCTCCAGGAACTGGAGCAACAGATACTGGAACAGCAAGACCTGACGCCCCCCACCCTGACGACAAGTCCAAAGCCCGGCGGACCGACGGTCACCCGGAATCCCTACAAGGGCCTCCGCCCTTTCGACGAGGCGGACGCCGCCGACTTCTTCGGACGTGACGATCTGGTGCGCCGGCTTGTCGAGAGACTCGCAGCCAGTCCACCTGTTCGTCTCACGGTGCTGGCCGGACCGAGTGGCGCCGGCAAGTCGAGTGTGGTCCGAGCCGGTCTCATCCCTCAACTTCGGGCCGGTGATGAGTCGGTCGTCGGAATGGTTCCTGGGAGCGACCCACAAGCTGCGCTCACCCGCGCAACAGGCGACACTGACCAGCCTCCGACCTTGATCGTCGTCGATCAATTCGAGGAGCTGTTCACTCTCACCGCTGAGACCGAGGCTGAGAGATTCATCGACCTCATCGCCGACCCTTTTTCGCCCCTGCGATGGGTGGTGACGGTTCGAGCCGACTTCCTTGATCGGCTGCTGGCCCACCCCAAGCTGGGCGGACTACTCGACGAGGCACTGATCCTGGTCCCCCCAATGCAGGAGCATGAGGTGGAAGCCGCCGTGGTCGGACCGGCCCAGAGGGTGGGCGTCGAGGCCGAGCCGGGTTTGGTCCGCCAGATCATCCTGGACGTACAAGATCGGCCGAGCTCTCTCCCCCTCCTCCAATACGCACTCACCGACACCTTTGAGAGGCGCCAGACTGACCAGCTTCGACTGGACGACTACCAGCGGGCCGGTGGGATCTCCGGGGCGGTGGCGAGGAGAGCCGACCAGCTCTACGAAAGCCTCGGCGAAGCAAAACAAGAGGCGGCACAGCAGCTCTTTCTGCAACTGGTCACAGTCACTGACGAAGGCGACGTGGCCCGGCGAAGAGTCGACCGCGAGACCTTGCTCGGGATGGGCGACCGGGATGTGATCTCCTCCCTCCTCGAGAGGTTCGGATCACAACGACTTCTCACCTTCGACCAGGATCCAGAGTCCGGCGCCTCGACCGTCGATGTGGCCCACGAGGCCTTGATCTCAGAATGGCCCCGCTATGCGCTTTGGGTGGCGGAAGCGCACGAGGACATACGAATGCGACGACGGCTGGCGGCCGCGGCCGACGAGTGGGAAGGATCCGAACGCGAGACCAGCTTCCTCCTCGTCGGATCGAGACTCGCCGAGACCCAGGCCTGGAGAGAGACATTTCTTGCGCCGCTTTCGGCGGCCCATCAAGAGTTCATCGACACCAGCCAAGCGACATTCGAGCGCGATCGGAGGCGGCGGAGGACTCTCCGGACAGCTGCGGTAGGAGTTCTCGGCCTGGCGGCAGCAGTCGCCATTGTCTTCGCCTTTCGCGCAACCGATCAGGAGCGGGTCGCCACGGCGCGAGGTCTCGCCACCGCTTCGGCTTCCAACGTGGAATCCGACCCGGAACTGGCCATCCTGCTGGCAATCGAAGCGATCAATCAGAGCCCAGGACAGGTTCTCCCCGAAGCCCAAGAAGCGCTTCACGCCGCTCTCCAGGAGCATCGGACCCTGCTACAGCTGCCTGGGAGTGGCGTCGCGGCCTTCAGCCCCGACGGAACCCTCTTCAGTGGAGGAAGTGTGGGCGGAGAAATCCCGATATGGAGCACCACAACCGGCGACCCGGTGCTGACATTGGCAGGAGCCGACGACGATCACGTCGTAAGCATGGCGTGGAGCCCCGATGGCATGATCATCGCCGCCAACATCTGGAACTTCGTCGAGAACCGCAATGTGACCCGGATATTTGACGCCGAGACCGGCGATGAGATCTGGGAGACCGGTCACCCGGGCATACCTTTGAGTCTCGCTATCAGTCCGGACTCGCGTCACCTCGCGGTCAGCTTCGAGTCCGGTAGCCCCTCTCAGTCGGGAGTCCGGGTTATTGATATCGGAGCACAGGAGGAGATTGCCTTCTACCCCGCCCGTGCGCCTGGGGGAGTCGATTTAGGGCCCAGTGGGCTGCTCGCCCTTGCCGACGCCTCGGACCCACCACGGGTGCAGATCTGGAATGTGATCACCAATGAACACGTCGGCGACATTCCCGGAGACGCCACCGATATCGCTTTTGCCCCTGACGGCAGCTTCATCGTCGTCACCGGCGGAACAACCCCTCAGGTCTACGAAGGCGAAACCCTGGAGTTGCGGTTCGGATTATTCGGCCACACTCACGTCACACGGGGTGTCGACATCGACGCCTCGGGCAGTCAGATCGTCACCAGCGGTGCAGACGGCCTTGTCCTCGTCTTCGATGCCGAGAACGGCAAACCCCTGATGACCCTCGCCGGCCACAACGCCAGCGTCGACGATGTGGCGATCACAGCTGACGGCACCAGGGTGGCCAGCGGCGGGAACGACGAGTCGGTTCGGATCTGGGACATCAGCCCCGAGGGAACCGTCGAATCGTTCAGGTTCGATGGTGTCGAGACAAGTTTCGACCCGGC
>Ga0255054_10001137_pt1 | contig 15658 bp, 11 predicted proteins | sample JV7_2_23_MG_FD_188634 | JGI IMG/M metagenome (GOLD analysis project Ga0255054, IMG submission 188634) | Seawater microbial communities from Jervis Inlet, British Columbia, Canada - JV7_2_23 | ecosystem: Environmental > Aquatic > Marine > Inlet | place: Canada: British Columbia | collected...
CGTAGCGCTCGGTCACCTGCTGCGCGCCACTCAGGTAGACGTTCAGGAAGCGCCGCGCGCGGCGCAGGTCGCGCGGGTCCTCCTCCAGCAGATCCACGACCGAGCGCGCCGAGCCGGCGATGCGCTCCAGCCGCTGCGACAGCTCGCCCGCGCGCAGTTTCCGGCCGGCGGCCTCGATGCGCTGGATGCGCGCCTCGGCCTCTTCCAGGGTGCGCAGCACCTCGTCGCGATCGGGGCCAAGCTCGGCGGCCGGCCGCTTGGCGCCCCAGGGATCGAGGCCGTAGGCCAGCACGAAACCCGCGATGCTGCCTGCGGCCATCAGTACTGCGAGCGCCAAGGCGTGACCCACGGCGAGCCACGCGCACGCGAACACACTGGCGCCCAGCAGCAGCGCCGCCGCGGTCTTGCGCGGCACGGGCATGCGCGCGATGCGGCGGTGGCGGTAGACGGCCTCTTCCCGCAGGCCGCGGCGCGCCAGGGCGGCGGCAGTCCAGCAGCCGCCGATCGCAGCGAGCTGACCCACCACCTGCTCGAAGTTGCCGCGCACCAGCGAGACGCACAGCGCGAAGAGCAGCGGAAGCGGAAGGATGTAGAGCAGCATGCCGCGCGGCGACCAGTCCACCAGCCCGGCAGCGCGCCGCTCCAGCGTTGCGACCCCGTGCGCCAGGATTCCCGTGTCGTGGCCGGCGTGCGTCGTCATCTCAGTAGAGCCCCGGCGAGAACGCCGTCATCACGGCCTGGCACGAGACCAGCGTCACCGTGCCGATCAGGAGAAGCGCGCCCAGCACCCGCCGGCCCCAGGAGGGGCGCGGTGCAGGCGGCGCCGAGGAGCGGGCCCTGGCCCAGTGCGACCCGGGCGCCCGCTCGCGCAGGATGCGGCCCGGGCTGCGGGGGCGGCGTGCCTCCAAGGCCCTGGATCTGCTCCGACTTCGGGGCACCTGGGTACTCCCCCTTTCCTGCCCGGTACTACGGATGAGGAGGGCAGGTGGTTCGCTGCGGCCCGCGGGGGTGGTATTCTCGCAGCCGCCCCGAGGTCCCGGGGAGAACGGCCGTGGAGACGACCACCCAGGATCTCGTCGCTCGGATCGAGAGGCTCGAGCAGACCATGTCCCGAGCGCAACTCAACGCCGATCCCTTCGCGAAGATGTCCTTCGCCGGCTGGCTCAAGCTCAGCGGCCCCACCTTCGCCGTGATGCTCTGCGGGTTCACCCTGCTCTGGAACAGCCAGGAGACCATGCGCAGCCAGATGCTCGAGCTGAACGGCGCTACCAACACGCGCATGCTCGACCTGAACGAATCGACCAACGCGCGGATGCTGGAGCTGCACGAGTCCAGCACCGCGCAGATCCTCGAGCTGAGCCGCGTCACCGGCCGCCTCGAGGGTGCGATCGGGCGCTTGGAGAGCTCCATCGACCGGCTCGACGCGTCCGTGGCAGAGCTGCGCGTAGACGTGCGCCGCCTGGGCGAGCGCGTGGACGCGCTGGAGCGCTGAGCTCGGGCAGGGCGGTGTAGGCTGGAGCCCATGTCTCGCGCCAACCGCCCCAATGCCGCCAACGCCGAGATCGCCGACGCCCTGGAGCGCGTCGCCGACCTCCTGGAAGCCCAGGACGGCCACACCTTCCGCATCCGCGCCTACCGCGGTGCGGCCCAGACCCTGCGCCGCCTGGAGCAGCCGGCCGTCGAGATCCTGGCGGCCGACGGAACCGCGGGCCTGGAGAAGCTCCCGGGCATCGGCAAGAGCATCGCCGCCCTGGTGGACGAGTACGCCCACAACCTGCGCCTGGGGATCCTCGACCGGCTGGAGGGCCAGACCTCGCCCGAGGACCTCTTCACCACCGTGCCCGGCATCGGCGAGGAGCTGGCCGCGCGCATCCACCGCCAGCTCCACGTAGAGACCCTGGAGGAGCTGGAGGTGGCGGCGCACGACGGGCGCCTCGAAACGGTGCCCGGCCTGGGCCCGCGCCGCGTGCGCGGCGTCCAAGCTTCGCTGGCCCAGATCCTCTCCAAGGGCGCCCGCCGCCGCGCCCGCCGCATGCGCTGGTTGGAGGCGGGCAAGCTCGAGCCCACACCGTCAACGGCCGAAGAGCCCGCCGCCGACCACGGACGCCCCTCGGTGAAGCTCCTCCTCGAGGTGGACGCCGAGTACCGCAAGCGCGCCGCGGCCGGCGACCTCCGCACCATCGCCCCGCGCCGCTTCAACCCCGCCAAGAAAGCCTGGCTCCCCGTCCTCCACGCCGAGCACGACGGCTGGCACTTCAGCGCCCTCTACAGCAACACCGCCCGGGCGCACGAGCTGGGGCGCACCCGCGACTGGGTCGTCATCTACTTCGAACACGACGGCCACGAAGACCAGTGCACCGTCGTCACCGAGTACAGTGGCCCGCTGGCGGGGAAGCGGGTGGTGCGGGGGCGGGAGGCGGAGAGCGGACGGCCGGCGGACTCGAACCGCTGACCTGCTGACTTTCGGTCGGGCGCTCAGAGCCGGAGCTTCTCCTCGGCGATCGACTTCCGGAACGCTTCCTGCTTCTCCCTCGTGATTGGGAAGAACCAGATCAGCAGGGCCGACAAGGTGAGGGCGAACAGGGGCACCAGCGTGTAGGTGTATTTCAGCGCGTTGAGCCCGGCCATGTCGTTCTCGATGGTCGGATCGAAGCCGAAGTACTGGAGCGCGGGCAGGGTGAAGCCCGCCGCCACGGCCAGTGCCAGCTTGTCGGCCATGCCCCAGAGGGCCATGAACAGGGCGCCCCTCTGCTGTCCGCTCTCGAGGGTATCCTGATCGATCACGTCGGCCGCCATCGAGGGCACCAGCACGTTGCCCGCGTTCGCCACCAGCCCGGCGAAGATCTGCACGAAGATGTAGTAGAGGTAGTCTCCCGGCCGCATCAGCAGCACGCTGCTGAAGATCAGCATGGCGAACAGCGCGAGGCCCGCCATCAGCCGGTGCTTGTTGTAACGGGAACCCAGCCTGACGATGAACGGCGTACCGATGAAGCTGCACGCGAGATACAGCAGCAGCAGCGCGGACCATTGCTTCGTGTCGGCGCCCAGATAGAAGGTGAGGAAGAAGACGTAGAGCGTCGCGATGCAGTACCAGCCGATATGGGAGAAGACCCCAGCGAGCAACAGGCGCACGAACGGCTTGTTCTGCCAGACCAGCGTCAACGCCAGCCTGAGATCGAGACTCGCCTTTCGTGCGAACTGCGGCTGTGGCACCCCCAGGAACAGCAGCGGGCCGAACACGCACAGCATCGCCACCGCGGACCACGCGACGATGCGCAGCATCGGCTGCAGGCTGCCTTTCGTCTCCGGGGCCAGGCCGCCATAGCCCAGCTCTGCCAGATAGACGAGCACCAGGGGCATGGACATCGCCACCAGCGTGCCGGCCGTTCCGGCAAGGGCCCGCGCGCCGGTGATTCGGGAGCGCTCGTGGTAGTCGGGAGAGACCTCGGCTGCCCACGCGGTCAGGGGAATGTTGATCAGGGTCCATCCCAGATACAGCGTCGCAACCGCGAAGAACAGGTAATAGGGGCCGACCTGGGCCGGAGGGTCGAAGACGGCGACGGTGGCGAACCCCATCACCGGCAGACCGATGAGTATCCACAGGCTGCGGCGCCCGTAGCGGTCCGGCGTACGGTCCGAGAGGGTGCCGATCAGCGGATCGGTCACGACGTCTGTGACGCGGGTCAGCAGCACGATGATCCCGACCGTGCCCAGGCTGAGCCCCAGCTCCGACGTGTAGTAGGGCGTCAGGTACAGCCCCAGGGGCAGCCCGCCCAGGGCGAGCGGCATGCTGATCAGCGCAAAGGCGAGCAGCTCTCGCGTCTTCAGATGCATCGATCGGCTCCCCGTCACTACGCTCGCGCGGCGGACAGGGATGATAGGGCCGACGGCGCCGCGGTCTTCTCTTCAGGGCCTGCTCTTGATCTCCGCGTAGCGGACCCGCGCGTACAGGGCGCGAGCGCGCACTCCTGCGGCGTGCCGTACATGGGGACCTCGGCCTCCCCCAGCATGTCCGCCACCTGCTCCGACGGCATCCTCTTCTGCGTGATGATCGGCTTCCCCTACGGTCCTGAGAACCTGAGATCCCCCGGGGAGTTGCCACACCGGCCCTTGTCGGACCTCGACTTCCCTCTCATACGGCCTCATCCCCCCACCCCTGTGTTCGGGAGATGACCGGGGTCATACCCGGCCAGGCGCACCGCGTCGTAGCCTGCGTCCGGGCGAGGTCGCTCTCGCGGGGGGGATGTGTGCCCGAACGCCGCTGAACGCAGGCTCGCTGCGATCCTCTGCGCCGACGTGGTCGGCTACTCGCGGCTGATGGCGGAGGATGAGGCGGGCACCGTCCGCACCCTCACCGACTACCGGGAGGAGATCGCGGTCCTGGTGCGCCAGCACCGGGGGCGGGTGGTGGATACGGCCGGGGACAACCTGCTTGCCGAGTTTCCGGCCGCGACCGACGCGGTGCAGTGCGCCGTCGAGGTCCAGGGGGTACTCCGGGTTCGCAACGCCGCGGTTCCGGTCGAGAGCCGGATGGAGTTCCGGATCGGCGTGCACCTGGGCGAGGTGCGCGCCGAGGGCGACCGGATCTACGGGGATGGCGTCAACATCGCCGCCCGCCTGGAGGCGCTGGCCGAGCCCGGCGGCGTTTGTATCTCGGAGGGGGTCCAGCGCCAGGTCGAGAACCGGCTCGCTCTTCACTTCCAGGACCTGGGGAGCCAGGAGCTGAAGAACATCGCGAGACCCGTCCGGGCTTATTCGGTGCACGGCGAGCAAGCCGGCCCCGCTCCGGCGACCCGATCCCGGGTGCGGTGGCGTATCCCGCTCGCCAGCGCCGCTGTCCTCGGGCTGATCCTGGGCAGCCTCCTGCTCTGGAAGGCGCCGGAGCTGCCGACCGCGTCTCCGGACGACCCGGCATTCCTGGTGCCGGGCTTCGGCGACGTGCCGGCCATCGCCGTTCTGGCGTTCGACAACCTGAGCGGCGATCCAGAACAGGAGTATTTCGCCGACGGGATTGCGGAGGACCTGATCACCCGGCTCTCGATGTGGGGGGGCGCCCCGGTCATCGCCCGCAATTCGAGCTTCACCTACAAGGGCCAGGCGGTGGACGTGAAGCGGGTGGGTCGGGAGCTGGGCGCGCGCTACGTGGTGGAGGGGAGCGTGCGCCGCTCAGGGGAGCGGGTTCGTGTGAACATCCAGCTCATCGACAGCGTGGGCGGCCAACATCTCTGGGCGCAGACCTACGACCGGGACCTGCGCGATATCTTCGCCGTCCAGGACGAGATCATCGAGGCGATCTTGAGAGCGCTGCCGGGTGCCGTGTGGCAAGCGGAGATGGAGCGCGCCAAGCGAAAGCGCCCCGACGACCTCACGGCCTACGATCTCTTCATGCGTGGGTTCTGGCACCTGACCAGGATCACGCCGAAGGACAACCAGCAGGCCCGTAGCTTGTTTCAGCAGGCGACCGAGCGTGATCCGGGGTATGCGGACGCGTTCGCTGGCGTTGCGCTTGCGTACGCTCAGGGCGCCGCGTTCCTCGGAGTCAGTCTCACACCGCAGACTGCTTCTCTACTGGAAAGTGCGGCGCACACTGCCGTCTCCCTCGACTCGGGGAGCTTCCTGGCGCACCGGGCCATGGGCGCCTACTACGGGATGAACAGGGAGCCGGCCAAGGCGATCGCCTCGTTCGAACGCGCCATCGAGCTGAATCCCAACGATTCCGTGAGCTACGCGGGCCTGGGGTTGAATCTAATGGACCTCGGACGACACGATGAGGCGATCGCGGTGCTGGAGACGTCCTTACGCCTGAGCCGACGGGACATACAGCTGTATGCGAGGCTGTTCCTCATCGGGTGGGCTGAATTCGCGGCGGGCCGTTACGAGCGGGCCTGCGAGTGGGCGGAGCAAAGTCGGCAGCAGAGGCCCGATTTCATTCCGGCGGCTCGGGTCCTGGTGGCGTGCCACGCACAGCTCGGCCGGCTGGAGCAGGCGCAGCAGGCGCTTCACGAGTTGTACCGGCTGGAGCCCGGGGTGACCATCGCCCAAATTCGCTCGGAGCTTCACCAAATCATGGATGCTGATCTGCTCGGGCGCTATCTCGCCGCTATGGAGAAGGCCGGACTGCCCGAGAAATAGGAGCCGCGGCCTAGCCCACACTGGAACGCAGACGGGCCGCGATCTTCTCGGAGGCGATGCTCCAGCTACACATAGGCATCTTCGGTGGTATGACAGGGATCATGTCTCCGTTGATCGAAGGACGCGGTGGATGGGTTTCAATCCGCGCCGCAGCGCGCGTTTGAACGCGACGCATCCGGCGTAATGCCGCTCTTCTTTCCTATAATCCGGCAACTCCCGGGCGTGAGTTTCGGATCTGCCGCGGGGGAAAGACGGCCGGAGGGGCCATGTCGCTGTCGAAGCTGACGCATCTCGAAGCTGACATGAAGAAGTGTTTCCGGTGTTCGCTGTGCAAGATGGTGCCCCTGCCCACCGTTCTCGACGCGAAGTACTCGAACGGGTGTCCGGCCAATCGCGAGCTTCACTTCCACGGCTACTCCGGATCCGGCAAGAGCATCGCGGCGCTTTCCCTGCTCGAAGGCCGCATCGAGGTGGACGAGGCGTTGGCCGAGATCGCTTTCGCCTGCACGGCCTGCGGGCTCTGCGACGTCTCGTGCAAATTCATCATGGAGGCCGAGCGCCACCAGATCAACATGGCGCTGCGCGAGCACATCGTCGACAGTGGCTTCGGGCCCGCCGCCCACCGGGAGACGATCGCGAACCTCACCGAGCACGGACATCCGCTAGCGACGGCCGCTGCTTCGTCGTCGAGCTGGGCCGAAGGTCTCGACGTGAAGCGGGCGCCGGCGGAGACGGCTCCCGTCCTGCTATTCGCAGGTTGCGAGGTGAGCCGCGAACCCGATGCCGCCTCCGTCGTCCGAAAGCTGGCCGAACTGTTGGCGCGTGCGGGTGTGGATTTCGCGATCCTCGGCGAGGCGGAGCGCTGCTGCGGCCTTCCGGCGTATTGGACCGGTCACCGCGACGTATTCACGCAGATCGCCGCCGACACGGCGGGTTTCTTCGATGAGATGGACGTCGAGACGATCGTCACCGCTTCGGGCTCCTGCCTCGGGGCGATGCGCGCGAAGTATCCCGAATACGCCCGGCGCCCGGATGCGCAGGTGGTTCACGCGACGGAGTTCCTGGCTGGACTGATTGCGACGGGCAAACTGGCGCTTCCCAGGGCCGTCGAGCGCAAGGTCACCTACCACGATCCCTGCTACCTCGGTCGCCAAAGCGAGCCCCCGCTGGCCTGGGAGGGCGAGTACAGGAAGACCCACGGTTGCATGACCTACACCGACCCGCCGCGCGAGATCAACCGGGGTGTTCGCGGTGTCTTCGACGATCCGCGACGCGTCCTGCGCGCTATCGAAGGCCTCGACTTCGTCGAGATGGCCCGTATCCGCGAGTACGCTTTCTGTTGCGGGGGGGGAGGGGGAGTGCCTCAGGCCCATCCGGAGCTTGCTCGCACGACGGCTCTGCATCGACTCGAAGAGGTCACGGATGTGGGGGCCGAGTGCCTCGTGACGGCCTGCCACCATTGCCGCGCGAACCTCACGCAGGCGCAGGGGTTTGAATCGGGCGCGCTCCCAGTGGTCGACATCATCGATCTCGTCCATGAGGCCGCGGGGATCGAAAGCCGAGGTGCGTGACGTGGAGAATGGAGGCATCGACGACCGGCTCATCGGCGCTCTCGCGCGGGGCTCGCTGAGCCATGCCCCCGCGGAGATCGCAGCGCTGGGAGTGGCGAATCCGCTCGTCGAATCCGATGCAGAGCCGAGCTGCGTGCTGCGCCCTGCCGACGCGGCGGAGCTGGGCGAGTTGATGCGCTTCTCCAATGAGGAGGGACTGAACCTCACGCTGGCCTCGTCCACGGGCAGGCACTGCAAGGGCGGCTTCGCGGCGGTCAGGAGCAACATGCGGGTCGATCTCTCCTCGTGGAAGGGGATCCCGTGGATCAACAGGCGCAACCGCGTGTGCCTGGTCGAGCCTGGTGTCACCTATGGCGAGCTTCTCCCGCGTCTCGAGGCGGAGGGGATGACACTCCCCATGCCGCTCTCCCCGCGGAGTGGAAAGAGCGTCCTCGCTGCCGTGATGGACCGCGAGCCCTCGACCTGGCCGAACCGGCAGTGGGACAGCGGCGACCCGCTGGCGAGCACGGAGTTCATCTTCGGAAGTGGCGAGCGCTTCCGCACGGGTGCGGCCGGGGGGCCGGGAACGCTGGAGTCGCAGCGAGCAGCCGGCGGAGCCCAGAAGTCCTCGGCCGGGCCCTCGCAGACGGATTTTCATCGCATCGTGCAGGGTTCGCAGGGCACCATGGGCGCGGTGACGTGGATCGCGCTGCGCGCCGAGCTGCGGCCCCGAGTGGAACGGCCCTTTCTCGTCGGAGCGCACTCCCTCGCGGAGCTCGTTCCCTATGTCTATGAAGTGCAGCGACCCTGGCTTGGCGAGCAGTCGTTCATCCTCGATCGCACCGCTGCAGCGCTCTTGCTGAGCGCGGCGAGCGGCGACTCTTTCGGCGACATCCACGACTCCCTGCCCGCCTGGGTGTGCCTCCAGAACGTGGCGGGCTTCGAGCGGCTTCCGGAGAAGCGGGTCGAGTACCAGACTCGGGACATCGAGCAGATCGCCTGCAAGAACGGCCTGGCACTGGAGCCCAGCATCGGGCGCGTGTCGGCGAGGAAGCTGCTCGCGACTGCGACGGCGCCGGGTGCGGAGATCGACTGGCGCCATCATCGCGCGGGTCACTGTTTGTCGATCTTCTTCCTCACGACTCTCGACAGGGCGTCCGGCCTGATCGGCCTGTTCGCAGATCTGGCCAGGGGCGGCCTCGGCGAGGAATCCTTCGGCTGCTACGTCCAGCCGATCGTGCAGAATCACGCCTGCCACGTGGAGCTGCTCGTGCCATTCGACCCGGAGCAGCCCGCCGGAGTCGCGCGGGTGCGCGATCTGGAGAAAAGATCGGTGACGCAACTCGCCGCGGCCGGCGCCTTTTTCAGCCGGCCCTACGGATCGGCGGCGGCGACCGCATTCGCGCAGAACCGCACTAGCTACGAGGTGCTCGGGAAGGTGAAGGAGATCTTCGACCCGAACCGGGTCTTGAACGCCGGAAAGTGGGGGCTCTGATCTCCGCGGCCGTTTCGGGAGGGAAGGACGGGATGATTACACACGCCGAGCTGACGGCCCTGCAGGACATCGTCGGTCCCCGCTGGGTGTCCAGCGATCCCTGCATGCTGGAAAGCTACTCCTTCTACATGAATCCGGAGACGCTGGTCAAAGACGGCGGGCGCTGGACACCCCGTCCGGTCGCCGTCGCGCTTCCCGAGACCGCACGGCAGGTGAGCGAGATCCTTCGCTTCTGCAATCGCAGCGACCTCATGGCCAAACCACTTTCCACCGGATTCCATGCCGTCTGTGCCGCTTCGCGGGACCGGGTGGTCGTCCTCGACTTGAAGCGCATGAACAAGATCGTCGACATCGACGTCGAGAACCAGATTGCGGTGATCGAGCCCTATGTGCGGGGCATCGACCTGCAATCGGAGCTCTTTAAGCACGGGCTTACCGTGCACGTGGTGTCCTGCGGCTCCAACCACTCGATTCTCGCCTCGACGACCGCCGCGTGGGGCTACGGCGTGACCGGCCCGTCTTCGAGCTACAGCGGCCGCAATCTCCTCGGCGTCGAATGGGTTCTTCCCAGCGGCGAGATCCTCGAACTTGGAAGCAGCGGGGCCGGGAGCGGCTGGTTCACGCCGGACGGGCCTGGCCCCTCGCTCCGGGGGATCATGCGGGGCTTTCAGGGGAGCTTCGGTGGCTTGGGTGTCTTCACGAAGTGCGCGGTCAAGCTCTACAAATGGGAAGGGCGCGACCGTTGGAAGGTGAATGGTGCGTCGCCGACGTACCTGCTGGACGAGCTGCCGCCGCGGATGGCGATGAACGTCCTCGCCTTTCCCACGAAGCAGGCGATGAAGGACGCCGGCTACAAGCTGGGGGAGGCCGAGATCGAGTACGCAAACTTCCGCACGCCGATGTTCTTCGCGGCCATGGCAATGACCGAGAACAACGGGCAGCTCAAGCTGGCGCTGGAGAGCGGCATTTTCCAGAAGGTCATGCAATACACCGTGGTCGATGCGGTGGTGGCGCGTTCGGACGGCGAGTTCGCATGGAAGATGCGTGTGCTCAAGGAGATCCTCCGAGAGACCGGCGGCGTGCGGGTGCCGATGAACATCAAGATCACGCCAAAGGCGCTCGCGATTGCCGGGCCGCTGCTGAGAAGGGCGAAGGACCCCTTGGCGCCCTTGCGCCGCTTTCCCATCCTGCAGGATCTCGTTCACGCCCTTCCCATCGGCAGGAAGCATCAACTCGAGCAGGACTCCAGGCTGTTCTGGCTCCTGGTCCGGAACGCCGTCAATACCCAGGCGACCTTCCGCCCGTCCCAGGGCATGGCCACCGTGATGGGGGCCTTCGATACCTGGGACCTCGGCATCGCGCAGGCGGACTGGATCGCCGCCGAGAAGCAGAAGTACATCGACGAGGGCGTTCTTCTCGACGACGACGGCGACCTGGGATGCGGAGGCACCTTCGAGAACGGCCACCTCGGCTACCTGGAGGGCATCTACCTCTACGATCCCAACGATCCCAGGGCCATCAGCGCCTCTGGGAAGATCATCGACGCGGGGGCCGACGCCGCGATCGAAAATTCTCTGGGAGTTCCCATCGCGGCGTTCGGCAGCGAGATGAACGAGCGCTTCGCTCCGCATTGCGGCGACTACCCACGCTGGATGAAGAAGATCAAGCGGGCGCTGGACCCCAATACCGCTTCCGATCCCTTCTTCTTCGCCGAGCCTGAAGCCGAGGAGTAGGCGGGCGTGTGCTACACGATCGGCTGGAAGGCGACAATCTCGTGCAGGGTGTCGCCGCTCTCGCGGCTCGAGGTGCCGCCGGCGGCCAGCTCGACTTCGAAGTCGGAAAGCAGCCGGAAGTAGCCCGGCTTTAGCCGCAAGACGTACCGGGCCAGGAATCTCGTGAGGGGTCCGAAGTTGTCGAGCAGGTTTTCGGCCTCGAGGACTTGTCTCACGTTCATCGCGATGTCGATCTCACCGGGACAGCTGATTCTCAGCGACTTCGGATACGAGTGCCCCGCCCGGCCGTCGTATTCGAAGCCCTCGGTCACGAAATCGAACTCTCCCGTGCTCAAGACGACGTGCTCGTTCCTGGCGGCCATGAGGACCTTGACGGCATGGTTGTCGACCTTCTTGTTGCACTGAATGAACGCGTAACACACCGTGAGGGTCTCGGAGTAGATCCGGCCCCACATCCAATGATCGATGATTCTGGGAAACTGGAAGTTCAGCCAGTTGTGGTCGTGGTAGCCCACTCCTTTTGCTTCGATGCGCTCGTCGCCGATGCGAACCGTGCCCTCGACCCTGGCCCTGGGGAAGGGGACGACCCACGCGAAGTACCCCCGGTCTCCGAAATGGGAGTATCCGTCTCCGGGCTTCCACCCATGAACCTCGGCGGTGTAGGTGAGATCGAACGACAGGTCGCCTTCATCGACGTGAATCTCGTAGACCGGAAGGTCGCCTCTCGAGTAGTCGACCTCGAGACGGTTGTTCCCCACGCTGACCTCGGGCCGCTCGCGCGACGCGCTGAAGCGCGAACGCTCGTACTCGATGAATCGCTGCGTCTTCTCGCCGTTCGGACGTACGATCACGAGCTCGACGCCGGCCTTTCCCGCGATGCCCGGATTCGGGTTCGAAGCGTGGAAGAAGACGACGACCGTATAGCCGCCGTCGAGCCGCGCATCGAAATACCACCACTCGTACATGCCCTTGCGGCCGAGGTCGATGTGCAGGGCATCGTCTTCCGGCGTCAGCCGGGAGATCACGCCATCCTTCTGGCCCGGCCCGGTCCAGCCCTCCCTCACCTTCGAGCTTGCGATCGCCTGGCCTGTCATCTCTGCGTTCCGCCCTTTCTCGGCCTATGAGCCGGTTCGCGACTCGAAGGCGCGTGCCCACTCGACGCGATTTCTGGAGCTCTTCAACGCCTCGAGAACCTTGTGGGGTGGATGTATCGACGGGCCCGGTCCTCCGAGCCTGAGGTCGCCAGGGGAGTTGTCACGTCAAGGCTGATCGGACCTCAATTGGCCGCTCATTCCTATGACCCTCGTCATACCGCAGCACCCGGGTTTCGGACCCTCGTAGACGCCGTGCCGGGGGCTTGACCCTCGGCCGGGGCGCGGCGTGGTACCCTGCTGGTCCCAAAGGGTCTCGATGCCCTCCCAAGGAGACGATCATGGGCCACAAGTTCCTGTCCGAAAGCTGGTTCCAGGAGGCAGACAAGATTTTCGATGAGATCTCGCCTCCCGTCCCCGATGTCATCAAGGATCTCGTCATCAACTTCCGCATCCGCAGCGGACCGGATGGCGACGTCGAGGCCCGCATGGATGCAGGGCGGCTGCGCCAGGGCTTCGGAGAAGGGGCCCCGACTACGCTCAACATTCCCTACGACGTCGCCCACAAGATGATGATCGAGAACGACCAGAACGCGGCCATGCAGGCCTTCATGGGCGGCCAGATCCAGGTGGAGGGCGACATGAGCCGGGTCATGGCGATGCAGGCGGCGGGACCGCCCAGCCCCGAGAGCCAGCAGGTCTCCGCCCGGATCCGCGACATAACCGAATAGGCCCCGGGGCCGGTTCTCCTGCCCGCCGCCTACGGCCCCCCGAGCCTGGATCCCCCGTGGAGTTGTCACTTCGGGTGTTATCGGACCTCGACCGCCCGCTTCTTTGTCCTACCCGTCGCAGTCACGCGCTCGTAGCGCTCAGCCGTTGGGCGGCGGAAGCGGATCGCCCGGCGGATCGTTCTTGGGATCCACCGGCTCCGGTTCGAGAAGCAGCGTCCCGAATTCCATGCCGGGCTTGAAGCTTCTGACCTTCAGCTCGCGGTTGAGACGATGCGCGGCGCGCTCGGTCAGCCTGGCGACCAGCAGGTTGGGCGCCTGCCCGACCGGCTCCAGGTCGAAGAGCTCGAGCGGCGGCTGGCGGAAGCGGCGCGCCCAGCGCGGGGGCGCCCTGAAGCGCGGCGCGAAGACGGGACCCCGCTTCAGCTTTGCTGAAAAGAACGAGGCGAAGCGCGCCCAGAACGGCGGGCGCGGGTATTCGCCGGCATAGGACACGACCTTCCCGCCGTTCGGCCCCACGCGAACGACCCAGTCGGCCGTTTCGAAGCGCCGCTTGCCACGGGTGAAGTCGAGGCCGCCGCGCTGCACCAGCAGCACGCGAGTCTCTCCGAGATAGCCGCCGACGCTGGGCAGGAACCACGTGGAGCCCTTGCCGTCGGCAGGCTCGATGGGCTCGATGGCGGAACCCTGGGCAGAGAGCGCCTGGATCACCCCGCCACTCAGCACCAGCCGGACCGACCCGCCCCCCACCTCGCCCGGCGCCAGGGGCGGCTCGCCGGGGACGCCGAGCGGCGCAGCGTCCACCTCGTAGGCTCCCGCGTCGCACGCAGCGCCGGCCGGACGCAGCGCCAGGCGCTGGTCGGTCGCCGGGCAACCGCCGGCCAGCACGTGCGCGTCGATCGCGGGGCTCGTGGGCTGCAACGCGTGGGTCGGCGTCGCACCACCGTTGTCCGCCAGCGACATCAGCTCTGGATCGACTCCCGACTGGTCGCCAGGACCCGGAACGCTCAGGCACGTGCCGTCGCTGTCCACATTGGAACCGATCGAGTCCATCGCGATGTTGCAGTTCGCGGCACGCCGATTGGCCAGGATGGTACCGATCAGCTGCGTGCCGTTGGACACGTGCGAGGTAAAGAGGGCCGAGCCGCCACGATTCTCGGTGATCGTCGAGAACTGCAGCGACAGATTGCTCGGAGCCGAACGGAATCCCCCGCTTCCGTCGATGAAGCCACTGAGAAGCTTGTCGTGGTCGATGCCGCCCCCCCGGTAGTTGGTGGTGTTTCCGCTGACCGTGGTGTTGAGGATCCGCCCGCTCCCCAGAATCAGCAGGCCACCTCCGTCGTACGCGTTGTTGCCGACGAAGGTCGAGCGGATGACGTCCATCCCGGCCACGCCGCGGTGGTAGAGTCCTCCCCCGCCGCCGCCGACATTGCCTTGCACGAGCGTGTCCTCGAGGGCGAAGTCGCCCCCGAAGGCCTGAAACTCGTTCCGCGCGCTGAACACGCAGATCCCGCCGGCGAGGCCCGGCCAGATCTGCCCCCCGATCACCCCGGCCGCACCGAGCGCGTCGTTCCCGGTGACGCGGGAGCGTCGGATCCGGATCGGGAAGTGCACATCATTGAACTCGAGGCCCTGCTGGACCCCAACGGCGATTCCACCGCATTCATTGGCCTGGTTTCCTGAAACAGTGCTGAATGCCATGTCCAGCTCCGCGAAGGTCACGCTCAGCCCGCCGCCCGTTTCGCCGGCGCGGTTGTCGGTGATCTCGACGTTCTGCAGGACGACCGGGACCTGGATGAACGACATCACGCCGCCGCCGGGACCCGACGCTTCGTTGTCGGTGACCACGACCGAGCGCAGGGTGAGGCTGCTGCCGGAATCGGCGAGGATGCCACCGCCCCAGTTGCGCGGCAGCGCAAACCCGAAATCACCCTCGGCTTCATCGCTGAGCGCGCGGCCGCCGCGGAGCGTGACTCCTACGATCTCTGCGGCACCGCGGTGCACACGGAGCACGCGGTCCTCCACGGTCTGCTCGATGATCGTGACCTCCGGCCCGTCGCCGAGCAGCATCACAGGCCCGACCCCGATGCGCAGATCGCCGTCGGTGCTCGACGGAACCGGTCGCGGCGTGTGTGGACGCGTCAGCCGATACACGCCCGCAGGCAGTAGAATCTCGTCGACGGCTGCGTGCTCCGACGCCTCCGACTCCATGAAGGCCGCCCGCAGCGTGCAGCTACCGCCCGCGGTGGCGCAGACGCTGTCGCCGGGCGTTGCATCCGGCTCGTCGGCCGTGTCATCGACGCTATGGATATTGGCGGCCGCGGGCGTTGCCACGACGAGCGCACAGGCCAGTGCCCCGACGACGGCCCCCAGAATCCGACGAAAATCCAGAGCGTTCATGCCTGCTCCAATCTGCCGCGCGGTGTGTTGAGTTCGAAGCCCAGCTTACACCAACGGGGCACGGCGAGTATGACACGATTGCATGGCGGCGAAGTGACGGAGACCACCACAAATCGCTCAGTCGTCGCGACGCGGTATCTCTACGGGAACCAGGCGTACCGAGAGCGACTGCGACTGATCGACGTAGATGGCCACCCGCGCGTCCCTCCAGCCGTACTTGCTTCTGAGTTGCGCACGCAGGCGCGGATGCGCATCGGGTTCGAGAACGGCCTGCGCCCGGAAGACGCCCGAACGCCCGTCCGCGGAGAACCGCAGGCGGGGCTCGCGGCTGACGTCGACGAACCAGCCGTTCTCGGCCCGCCCGGCCTCGAGCCAGAGCTCTCCGCCGTGCTCCACATACCACAAAGGGTCTCGATGCCCTCCCAAGGAGACGATCATGGGCCACAAGTTCCTGTCCGAAAGCTGGTTCCAGGAGGCAGACAAGATTTTCGATGAGATCTCGCCTCCCGTCCCCGATGTCATCAAGGAT
>Ga0255054_10001138_pt1 | contig 15657 bp, 9 predicted proteins | sample JV7_2_23_MG_FD_188634 | JGI IMG/M metagenome (GOLD analysis project Ga0255054, IMG submission 188634) | Seawater microbial communities from Jervis Inlet, British Columbia, Canada - JV7_2_23 | ecosystem: Environmental > Aquatic > Marine > Inlet | place: Canada: British Columbia | collected...
CTCCAGGGATAGGGCGCCCACCTCGGCCAGTTCGTACCGCCGTCTGGCCAAGTCCCGCAGCCACAACGCCCGTCCCTTGTTTTCCTCTTCCTTACCGGCGGCAATTCGCTCCTCCGTGAGCCGAAGCTCCGCTCCGGCATGCTCCAGGTCCTTCAAGGTTTCCCGCAGCTGGCCCTCGGCGATCTCCCTGCGGACATCCACCATATCCCGTTCGAACTGCTTGTCCTTGGTTGCATCGTAGAGGTCTTCCAGGAAAGAGACCGGGAAAGGGGGGGGGTCCGCAAATCCCTGCCATTCGTTTCGCTTTACCGCGCGATCCCCGTTCGCTTTCCGGATCTCCTTCAGGTCCTGCAAGGCGTTCAGATGACTTTCGAGAAGGTAGATGAACTCGAAATCCAGCCGCTTCCACTCCGCGACCTCCTCCGGAAGGGCGGCCGCCATGCCATTGCGTTTGCCGGGCGTTTCTTCTCCCGCGGACGGGATCGCCCGTGATCGGATATCCCGCAGGCGGGACTCAAGGCGGGCAATCTCCTGGTCGATCTCCTCTTCCGATGCGGGCAGAGTCACCTTCCGTTCCGGCTCTTTACTGCCGGTGTCCGGGACCGGATACGATTTATTCTGAGGACCTGCGTAGGTTGCCTGGGGAAGGAACAACGGGGAGACGAAGAAGGCGAGGAAGGCGAAAAAGAAGCCGAAACACCTCTTCCTGCCCGCAAGGAGGGGGAACGTCGTCATCGGGATATCCTTTCCATGAAGATAGTGATTCGGAATCTTTCCTATTAGTTCCCGTTTTCTCCCGTCAATGTGCCCCGCGGACCGCACGACCGTTTTGTCCGCCCCGGTACCCGTTCCCCCCCCAAAAACGCACACGATTTCCGGTTCCATCGAGGGGGAAACCCTATGAATGGGAAGGGCGAGCACAATGCGGAGGGGATTAGTCCTTAAAATCAGCGATATAGAATCTTACAACAGGGGAGGGAGACGATTCGCAAACCTGTTGACGATAATTAACGCGCCCCAGCGGGAAAGGATAATATAATAGAAAAGATGTCCCCCCCACAGGAAAAAACAACCTTTTCCGATTTCACCCTGTTCCGCATTCAGGCGGGTTCGGGCATCCTGTTCGCAACGTTCCTCGTTCTTCACCTCTCGAACACCATTCTCGCAAGTGCGGGACAACCGGCCTACGACTCCTACCAGAGAGCCGTGAGGTGGTACTACCAGTTCCCCCTCATCGAAATCTTTATCATCGGAGCGGCTACGGTACACGCCTGGGCAGGCCTTACGCGCGGCTGGCGCAGGTTCCGGAACCTGTTCGACCCTCAGGCCAAGCGCTTCGTCCCCCCCCTGCGGGTGAGGTTGCACCGGTGGTGCGGCTACATCATTTTATTGATCATTCCGGGACATATTTCCGCCACCAGGATGCCAAGCCTGATAGAGGGGTTGCCGGTCGACTTCTCGTTCGTCTATTTCAGCATCGAGCACTGGCCCTTGTTTTTCTATCCCTACCTCCTGGCCTACGGGGTGGGGGCCTCATTTCACATGATTCACGGGGTGCTCGTCTCCCTCGGGATCTTCCGCGTAACCACGCCCGGATGGGGGATGAACGAGAAATCGAAACCGTTCTGGACAGCCTTTATCGCATCCTCCCTTCTCGTCATCGTTGGGATTCTCTCCCTGGGCGGCAATTTTTTCACGCCCAGGACGGATCGCTTCCCCGAACTGAAAACCTTCTACGAGAAGAAGTTCCAGAAAATCTTCACGCCCTGGAAGGAAGAACCGTAACCCGTAACCCGACGTTGCGGGTTGTTGAACAGCGAACCGGATCGACAGCGCATCCCACACAGCGCTTATCCAGTTCCACATCGCGGGATCATTTCAATAAAAGTGGCGCACCAATATGGAAGAATTCGAACCGCGGCCGAGATCCCCATCGAGGTGGACCTGACGGATGAGAATGCCGTCCGGACTTACATGAAGATTCCCGAAAAAGTCCTTCATGTAAGCCGGTTGGGGATGAGCGGACGGAAGTCGAAGGGACTCTAAAGACGTCAACGTTCCGTCATTTCGTGCCGAGCTGGTGTAAAGTGCTTCGATCGGGATCCGCAGGGTTCCCCATGCGGAACGGAGAGCGTATCGAGACCGGAAAGATGCCGGTCACGGAGCGGAGGCCATGCGAGGATTTGCGTCCCTGACGACCGGTAAGCTGAACCGGGAACGGCCCCGCGCCCTGGTCCTGCTCCTCCTCGCGGCGTTCTTGTGGAGCCTGGGGGGAACCCTCATCAAGGTGGTGCATTGGCACCCGATGGCCATCGCCGGCATGCGCAGCGCCATTGCGGCCGTCCTGATCCGCATCGTTTTCCGTAAGATGTCCTTCACGTGGTCCTTCGACCAGGTGGGCGGAGCCGTCGCGTATGCGTGCACCGTCCTGTCGTTCGTCGTGGCCAACAAGATGACCACCGCCGCCAACGTCATCCTGCTGCAGTACACCGCCCCGATCCACGCCGCCCTCTTCGGGGCATGGTTCCTGGGGGAGCGGGCGTCGCGCCTCGACTGGGCGACGATCCTTATCGCCCTCGCCGGCATGGCGCTCTTTTTCTTCGACCACCTGACGACCGCGGGATTCTGGGGGAACATCGTCGCCCTGGGAAGCGGCCTCAGCTACGGATGGCTCGCCCTCTTCCTGCGCAGGCAGAAATCCGGATCTCCCATGGAATCGGTATACCTCGGGAACGTGCTCGCGGCCCTCGCAGGTCTGCCCTTCATGTTCGGTTCGGTCCCGGGGACATCGGATTGGATCGGCCTCTTGTTTCTGGGAGTGGTTCAGCTGGGCCTCCCCTACATCCTGTTCACCATTGCGATCCGGCACGTCTCCGCCGTCGAGGCACTGCTGATCCCCATGGTCGAACCGGTCCTGAACCCGCTGTGGGCGTTCCTGTTCCTTACGGAAGTCCCGGGACGGATGTCCCTCCTGGGCGGCCTGGTCATTCTGGGATCCGTGATCGCCCGGGGGACGATACCACTCCTGCGCGGAAACCCGGAACGATAGCGCGCGGCAGTCCCGGTCCACCCAAAAATCGTTAAAGAGAGTTTCTGGAATGGATGAATGAGCACCAACTCCGCGTGTACCACGGAAAGGGCGTGAATGATCTTTTCGGAATCCTTGCTTCGACAGGGGGTGTATTTCCTCAGGCTGCTCCTCTCTTACGACGCCTTCTTGCGGGCCTGCACGTAAGCCTTCAGCACCGCGTTAATCCGGGTCTGGTATCGAGACCCTTTGGACTGGAAAAACTCCAGTACTTCGGGATCGATCCGTATGGTAATCGGCTTCTTCGGCTTGGGCAGCTCGACAAGGGGGCGTTTGAAGAAGGAGTCATCAAGCCGGGGGATATCGGAGGAATCGATATCCCGATCCTTCAACGCGTCAACCCTTTTCAAGTCGCTCTTGATAGATTTTCTTTTCACGTCCGTTCGCCTTTCTCATCGAAAGGTGACCGTCTCCCCCTCGAAAACCCGATGGGTATCTTCGAAGCTCAAGCCGTGCTTTTTCAGGTTCTCCCGGTTTTTCTTCCGGTCCCATTGGAACTCCACGCCCCAAGTATACATACTATTCGTATGTACGTCAAGAAGATCGCCACTGTCTCGGATTGTTTGGATAAAAAATGGCGCGCCCTAGAGGATTCGAACCTCTGGCCACTTGATTCGTAGTCAAGTGCTCTATCCAGCTGAGCTAAGGGCGCGTCCGAGGGAAAGTCATCTTACTGCAAGGGGTTTCGGCCGTCAACACCTTCCCCGAAAGATCCCCTCAGGGCCCGAAAATGGCATTTGTTTGCGCGGGGTTTGCGGTCCGTGCGGTTCCCCCTCCAAAGTCTGATGGGGACGTCCGGCAGATTTTCACACTAAGACTGGGGTGGACCGATCACGGAGTGCAGGTCAGCGGATAAACCGGGCCCACGACTTCCGGCGCTCCATGAGGGGTTGCCGGATACACCCTAAGGGTAGATCCGCTTCACGACCTTTCCCAGCGACAGCCCCTGGACGATGATCGAGAACACCACCGTGATGTAGGTCATGACCAGTATGACGTCCCGCTGCGGACCGACGGGCAGGGAGAGCGCCAGCGCCACCGAAATGCCGCCGCGCAGTCCTCCCCAGGTCAGGATCCGGACCGTTCCGGGGCTGAAGCGCCGGAACGGCCGCAGCGCGCCGACCGTCAGCCCGACACTGATCCACCGGGCCAACAGGGTGACCCCGATCCCCGCGATCCCGGCGATGACGTATGCCCGGTTGAACGGGATCACCTGGATCTCCAGCCCGATCAGCAGGAACAACACGGCGGTAAGGATCCCGTCGACCAGTTCCCAGAATGCGTCGAGGTGCTCGCGGGTCAGGTCGGACATCGCGAAGGCCCGCCCCCGGTTCCCGATGAGGAGACCCGCCACGACGATCGCGATCGGGCCCGACGTATGCATGCTGTCTGCCAACGTGTATCCCCCCATGACGAGGGCCAGCGTGATGATCACCTCGACCTGGTAGTTGTTGACCCCCTTGAGCATCCGGTACGCCAGAAAACCGAAGAGCAGGCCGAGCGCTGCGCCGCCCACCGTTTCCGTGAGAAACAGGGAAAAGACTTTCCGGACCGTGACATCGACCCCTCCCCCGGACAGTTCGAGGAGGATCAGGAAAACGACCACGCCGATCCCGTCATTGAACAGGGACTCGCCGGCGATCTTGATTTCCAGGCTCTTCGGGATCCCGACGGTTTTCAGAATCCCGAGGACGGCCACCGGATCGGTGGGTGAGATGAGGGCGCCGAATAGCAGGCAGTGGATGAAGGGAATCGGTATGCCCAGGACCTTAAGAAGCAGCCAGGAGAGCCCCCCGACGAGGAACGTCGAGGCCATTACGCCCGCCGTCGCCAGCAGCGCGACCACCCATTTCTGCCCCGATAGATCCTCCAGTTTGATATGCAGGGCCCCGGCGAACAGCAGGAAGGATAGCATCCCGTGGAGAAGCGCCTTGTTGAAGTCGATCCCCCCCAGGATCTCGGCCGACTGTCTCTGGACCGCCCCCAGTCCGAACATCCCCATCCCGGCGATCCCGAGCGAAACCAGCATGGAGATGACCATCACCCCGATGGTGGTGGGGAGCCCGATGGTACGGTAATTGACGTAGCTGAAGAGCGCCGTGAGGACGATCAGGACGGCCGCGACCTCGAACAGCCCCATGTGCCTTAGGCCTCCTCCGTTTCCCGATTCCAGCAGCCTTCCTTCCCCCTTTGTTGTACCATCAGAGGAGGATCGCGGACCACATCATTACCCGGGGAGCCATCGTACGGCGGTTGTTTCGAGTTGCTTTCGGCACCTTCTGAGCCAGCGCGTTGTGCGAACGACCGTTCTCCCGGAAGCCCTTACCCCCCGGAAGGCTCGACCCGCACCATACCTTCCTCTCAACCGGATTCCCACTTCTTATGATTTTATGAAAGCGCGCGCTTTCAGAGATGACGGCGAACACAAGACGTATTAAAAAGGGTCACCGACCCCTACGGTGACCCTTCCTTTTGTTCCTTCGTAGTCAAGTGCTCTATCCAGCTTAAGCTAAGGGCGCGCACGAGAAGAAAGTCATCTTACTGCAAGGGAAATCCCGCGTCAACAGCGGTTCCGGGAAACCCCCTTTTCACCCCGAAAAAGCCGGTTGTTTGCGCGGGGTTTGCAGTCCGTTCGGACTTCCCTCCGGCTGCATCGCGGCAACCTTCACGGAGCCGGTAGCCAAATTCCTCGGCGGAAAGTACGGATCATCATAGCCCCCCTCGGGCGCACAGCGGATTTTCCCGAAAGGGATATCCCCAGGATTGTGCGCCTAAACAGATTTCTCCGGCACGAATCCTTCCATTCTGGGTGGCATCGTTGTGTGTAGGTACGTCAACATACAGAAAATCCCTAAAATGAGAAAGGGGAGAAACAGTGAAGAAGGCGTGGTTGCCACTATTACTCATGGTTACATTCGTACTGACTGTCGATCCGGCGTTGGCGGCAAAAAAACCCAACATTCTTGTTATCTGGGGCGACGATATCGGGTGGGCCAACGTCAGCGCCTACAACATGGGCATGATGGGCTATCGCACGCCCAACATCGACCGCATTGCCAAAGAGGGAATGCTGTTCACCGACTACTATGCGCAGCAGAGCTGCACCGCCGGCCGGGCCGCGTTCGTCACCGGACAACATCCATTCCGCACCGGCTTGCTGACCGTGGGGCTGCCAGGCTCGCCGCTTGGCCTTCAACCGGAGGATCCCACCATTGCCGACCTGCTCAAGAACCATGGTTACATGACGGGCCAGTTCGGCAAGAACCACCTGGGCGACCTCAACAAGTTCCTTCCAACGGTCCATGGATTCGACGAGTTCTATGGAAGTCTTTACCATCTGAACGCTGAAGAGGAGCCGGAAGACCCGCAATACCCTAAGAACCCAGCATTCTATAAGCAGTTCGGGCCGAGGGGTAACATGGACTGCAAGGCAACGGAAAAGGACGATCCAACCGAAGAACCACGCTGGGGCCGTGTCGGAAAACAATTCTGTAAGGACACGGGACCGGTCACGCGCAAACGTATGGAAACGATTGAAAATGAGCTCCTTGAAAGATCTCTCGGCTTCATTGAAAGAGCCCATAAGGCAGGCAAACCTTTCTTCGTCTGGCACAACATGCTGCGGATGCATGTGTGGACGCGGTTGTCGGAGAGGTGGAAAGATAAAACTCGATTAGGACTGTACGCCGACGGGATGCAGGAAACCGATTGGGTTGTTGGCGAATTGCTCAAGAAGCTCGATGAGCTTGGAATCGCTAACAACACGATCGTGGTGTTTTCGACTGACAATGGCGCCGAGAAATTCACCTGGCCCGATGGCGGCACCAATCCTTTTCACGGGGAGAAAGGCGAAACCTGGGAAGGCGGTTTCCGCGTTCCGGCTCTCGTGCGTTGGCCAGGGGTCGTCAAGCCGGGAACGATTACCAACGAGATCTTCTCCCACGAGGACTGGCTGCCGACGCTTCTCGCGGCAACGGGCGAACCGGACATCGTGGAAAAGCTGAAGAAGGGCCACAAGGCCAATGGCAAGACGTTTAAAGTTCACATTGATGGCTACAACCAGATCGACCTGCTGTCAGGGAAGGGAAAAAGCAAACGGGAGGAGATCTTTTACTTCGACGACCGCGCGTCCCTGAACGCTGTCCGTATCAGAAACTGGAAAGTTCATTTCTCCGTGGGTGATGCCTGGTTCGGAGGCACAGCCGCATTTCCACAGAATTTTCCGCTGGTCACCAACCTGCGCATGGACCCCTACGAGGAAACCGTCTCGCATATGAAGGGCAATCCGATGTACTTCCGGTGGGCCGCAGACAAGCTGTGGATCTACCAGCCGATGCAAGTGTTTGTCGGAAATTTCCTGAAATCCTTCCAGGAATTCCCGCAGCGACAGGCATCGGCAAGTTTCAACATTGGCCAGGTTCTGGACCGGATGAAGTCCGCCGCGCCTACCGGTAGATAGTCCGTTTGGCGTTTTGTTTTCGGCTTGCAGCATCGATGATTGCCTGGGCGAACCAAGTGCCTCGCCCAGGCCGTTCCGAGCCCATGACGAGTTTGCGCGGGGTTTGCATTTCATTCGGACTTCGGGCCGATTTCCCCACGGCAACCATCACGGAGCCGGAGGGATCTGTCAAGACCTCGGGAATTTCTCTCCCCAAAGCCCCGACCTGCCCCACCCGATTGGAAAATTTTCCCCGACGCGAAACTATCGATTTCGGTCTACGAGCATGACTGCAAACCGGACCGATTCCTGGAAGGAGAAGAAAATGAAAAAAACAGTAATAACATTAATGACATCAATAACACTCCTGACGTTGGTTTCGTGTGATCGACCGTCACAAGGACCAAACGGTAGCAAGCAAACTTCAGAAACAAAAGTTTCCGAAACAACAACAGGAAAAACCCCAATGGAATTTGCCCAGGACAAACACTTCGATCCCAAGGGCAAGATGCCCTCAAAGTTTACGGTTGAGCTACAGAACGGCTTGCGCAAAACATTGCCGTTTGAGGATAAGCGGGATTTTGAAGAGAACAAGAAAGGCTTTATTGCAGCGCCGGGATACAAGCAGATCATGGCGGATGCCGGCCACGTGGCCTGGGATATGGGCCGTTATGAATGGCTGCTGGACGGCAAGGACTTTGACTCCGTCCATCCGTCGTTGCAGCGCCAGGCCATCCTCAACATGGCCTATGGGCTCTATGAAGTTCTGCCGGACAAGATCTACCAGATCCGCGGTTACGACCTTGCCAACATCAGCTTCATCAAGAGCGACAGCGGCTGGATCATTTTCGATCCTCTCACCGCCGCAGAAACGGCAAGGGCTGCACTTAAATTCATCAACGAGAAGCTTGGTGAACGGCCTGTTGTGGCAGTGGTCTATTCGCATTCCCACGCGGATCATTTCGGTGGGGTGCGCGGCGTAGTGGATGAGGCAGACGTGCTCAGCGGCAAGGTCAAGGTCATTGCACCGGTTGAGTTCATGGATCATGCCGTGTCTGAAAACGTCTATGCCGGCAATGCCATGAGTCGCAGGCTCTTCTTTCAGTACGGCGTTCTCCTGCCTGCCAGTCCATTCGGCCATGTGGACCAGTCCATTGGCAAGAACGTGGCGGCCGGCAACCTCGGCCTGATCGAACCGAATGTGATCATCGAGGACCGCATCGAGGAATTGACCGTTGACGGTGTCAAGATGATCTTCCAGAACACTCCCGGCACCGAAGCCCCGGCCGAGATGAACACCTATTTCCCGGATATGAAGGCGTTCTGGGCGGCCGAGAACATCACCGGCACGATCCACAACATCTACACCTTGCGCGGCGCCCTGGTGCGTGATGCGCTGGAATGGTCCAAGCAGGTCAACCAGGCCCTCTACCTTTTCGGCCAGGAGGCGGAAGTGATGTTTGCCTCGCACAGCTGGCCGCGCTGGGGCAATGACCGGGTCCAGGAAGTGATGCGCGGCCAGCGGGACATGTACGCGCACCTGAACAACCAGGTCCTGCACCTGGCCAACCAGGGGGTGACCATCAACCAGATCCACAACGTGTACGAGGTACCGAAGAGCCAGCAGGAAAACTGGTATGCCCGCGGCTATCATGGTTCGTTTGAGCATAACAGCCGGGGGGTGATCAATCGCTATCTTGGTTACTGGGATGGCAATCCGACCACTTTGGTACCGCTGTCGCCGGAAGACTCGGCACCACTGTACGTTGAGATGATGGGCGGCGCGAAGCCAATTATTTCAAAAGGTAAGGAGCTCTATGATCAGGGTAAGTATCTCCTGGCGACGGAGATCCTTAACAAGCTGGTATATGCCGAACCACAGAACCAGGAGGCCAAGGATCTGCTGGCCGATAACTTTGAACAGATCGGCTATCAGCGGGAGAGTCCCAGTGTGCGCAACAGTTTCCTGGCAGCCGCCTATGAGCTGCGTTCCGGTATCCCGGGGGGAGCTTCGCCGAAAACCGCCGGACCGGACATGGTCAAGGCCATGACAACGGATCTCTTTCTGGATTTTCTCGGCATCCGCATGGATGCCAAGAAAGCCGAAGGCATGAAGTTCAAGATCAATTTATTAGCACCTGATAACGATGAAAAATTTGTTGTTGAAATGAGCAATGGCGCTCTGACCAATATCAAGGGATTTCAGGCTGCTGATGCAGACCTGACCATCACCATCAACCGTTCGGACCTGGAGACGGTCATGATGGGTGCAGCTAAATTTGACGACCAGATTAAGAATGGCAAGGCGAAACTAAAAGGTAACAAGGATGTGTATGAACAACTGAAGTCCACCCTGGTCCAGTTTGAACTGGGCTTTGAAATGATGCCCGGCACCAAAAAGGCTGATGACAAGGAACCGGACAAGAACACCTTTGAAACGAAAGTTGATCACATAGCCGAATGATCAAAAAGCAGTTCGACCAACCTGATTGTGAGATAAAATTGGAGTTAGGCTCTTTACAAACAACTGTTCTGGCAAGGCCCGCCCGCTTTCCTGATGCTACGGGCGGGCCTTGCTCATCAACAGAGATGAGAATAAATTGTACGTCGTCATAACGAATGGCAATTATCGGGGTCTGAGTTAAGGTGCGGTTTGGCTCCGTCCGGCCCCTGCGGTCTGGTGTTGACGGCCCTGCGCCTCTCAAACGGCCGTTGTTTGCACGGGGTTTGCATTCCGTTCGGACTCCCCCCCCCCTTTAATCATCCCGCTCCTCCTCAAATCGGGCTGAAAAGAATTGGCATACCTCGGACCGATATGTGGGGGACAGGCCAACGCGGCAGCCACACAGGCAGGGATCGGGGCACCCAATCTGGACAAGAAAAGACTACAGACGCTATAGCGCGCATCCTTAGTCAATTGGGCCGGTTGAAACAGGAGCCTTCGTTACCGGGAGAGGGCTCCTACTCCAAGTGATACTTAAAGGAAATATTCACCCGGGCCCTGTAGGCAACGACTTTGTTCTTGTCGATAGCCATATCCAATTTGGCGACTTCTGCAACTCTCAGATCTTCGAGAGACTTCCCGGCGGTTTCCACCGCATTTTTTGCGGCTTCTTCCCAAGAATTCTTGCTCGTGCCTACGACGTCAATAATTTTGTATATGCTCTCCATCGCTGCGCCCTCCTTTCCGTGTATTTTGCTCTCTTCGGTGGGACCAGCATTATAATATCAGCATCCGTTGATTTAGGAAACCGTTTCCGGACCGGACCATCATTGGGAAACCCTTCTTCACCCCCGAAAAGGTCGTTGTTTGCACGGGGTTTGCGTTTCGTTCAGCCGCTTCCTAACGAGAATTGGGTAAGACACGTCTGCGAGGTCGTCTCCCCACGCCTCCCTTCCCACTGGTCATCGGCTTCCCGCAGCTTGGCGATGGTGCCGAAGGGGGAACTCGAACCCCCACGCGTCTCCCCACCACCCCCTAAAGGGAATGGGGAATATCAGCTTGCGCTATGACCATGTTGTGCTGAGACACACTTACATTCCAACCCGCGAAAACGCCGGGGGACACGGATAGACCAGTGAACGATATTCAACTAATGTTTCTTGCCTTTCGCGACGATAAGAACAGAAGGCGGGCATTACCCGCCATCGAATCGCCGCGGGGATAGACCCCCTGAGGCGATGCAATCATCTTGCTCGAGGAGGGTGATCTTTGGCGATGAAAAGGAACGTGGCCACAAACGGATTTGTCATGGAGAGAAGAGGTTATTCGCTGATAGAAGTCGTTGTCGCCATGTCGATAGTCCTCATTTTGGCGACCTTATCCGTTGTCTCCTACAAAGTGTTCCTCGATTACTCCCACCGAAAGGTCTGCAAGACGAATCTTCTTATTCTCGGGACGGCCGTGGAGTTCTATTCGATGGAACATGATGCCTTGCCCGCGACGTTGGGAAAACTGGAACGAGAACAATTGGAAAAGGCATACGCGAAACTCCCACGGGATTATTACTGGACGATGAAGATTTCCCGCCTCCTAGCATCACTGAGTTTGCTGGAGGAAGCTCATGCCGAGTTTCTCACCTACGAGAATCTCCAGTCAATGACGGAGAGGGCGAACTACCAAGACCCGGCCGACGAGAACCGGGGTATTTCCTACGGGATCAACGGCAACATCGCGGGGAAAGCCTGGAGCAACGTGGGTTTCGACGAGATCATCGTGGCCGATTCCGATGCATATGTGTTTTTCTCGCTGGATCAACTGGCGAAACGGCACGGTCCGTGGGGCGAGAAGGTCGCCATGGCCATTACGAAGAGTAAACAGGTCATCGAGGTGGGTCCCGGGAGCCGCAGTACCGGCCCTCCGCCACCGCCGTCTTCTCAGCCCCCGTCGCCTTCACCTCCTCCGCCTCCTCCGCCTCCTTCGCCTCCACCGCCACCTCCTTCCATGCCAAGCAACCTGTCCGAGGCTGCCTCCTATTTCAACACGCTGGTCAATAACAACCTTGGAACTCCCGTTGCCGACAAGGCGGAAGATGTGCGGGCTAAACTTAATACAGCGCTCGCGGAACTCGGCAAAAACCCGCCGGACGAAGCCGCCGCGAGAGGGAACATCGATGGTGCGCAGGCCGACCTCCAGGCCATGATCGACACGGGACTCATTGATGCGTCGGAAGGTTCGAATCTGATGAACTTGCTGCAAACGATCGCGGCGCAGTACTGAGGAATCCACCGACGCCGAAAGTCGGGAAGGAGCTCCGGGCGCACAGGATGTACTCCATGGGATCTCGTGATCTGCCGAAACTGTTACTCCATGCGAGGGACTCATGCAATACCGCCGCATAGCATGGCTCCTGAGCCGGAAGGAATTCGTTCATTCCCTGATCATCTGGCTTTCCCTGGGACTTTGGTTTGGGATATTTTCGAATAATCTGCTTGATAAACCCAAAAGGGGGCTGGATCGACTCATCTCCTCCCACGCCTTCTGGTTTCTGTACGACCCGCCGAAACAGTCCGAAAACATAACGATCGTGGCGATCGACGAGGCCTCTCGCCGGGGCCTCAACCTGAAGTGGCCATGGAAAAGAAGCGTCACGGCCAGCTTGGTCCGAAACATCGCCGTGCATTCTCCCGCGGTGATCGGCCTGGATATCGTCTTTTCAGGGAAATCGGACGAAGATGAGGACAGGGAGCTTGCTACCGCTCTTGCTTCCCATCCGAAAACCGTCCTCGGTTACATCCTCGGCAAGGATTCCGATGAAAAACCCTTGCAGGAGTTCGTCGATGCTGCTGCTGCCATCGGGTTTGTGAACAAGCCGTCGAAGGAATTGATCGTCGACGAAACCAAGGCATTCCATTCGAAAGATCCTGGTGGTGCGCAGTACTCCCAGGACGTGGAGATCTTGAGGAACTACCTTGGAATCGATGGCACGGCGTTACGGGTCGAACGCGAGGGAATCTTCCACAACGAAAACCTGATCATTCCCTCCCCCGGCGGAGTTGCCACGTTGAACTATCTGGTCCACCCATCGGACTTCGCCCTTGTTTCGGCCTCGGCGGTTCTGAAGAACGAGGTCGCACCCGAGGTTTTCAAGAACAAAATCGTGCTCGTCGGGGCAACCGACCCGATAATCCATGACGTCTACATGACCCCCTTGGGACCTTTCCCGGGGGTTGCCATCATAGGGAACTCCCTGGTGATGTTTCTGAGCAACCGCTTCCTGTACGACCCGCCGCTATGGGTTCAGTTATCGGTCGCCTTGCTTTCAGGGTTTGTCATCCTACTCATCAGCAACAGGTTCCCTCTCTTCTCCTCCACGATCCTTTCGATTCTTATTGCCGCCGGAACTTACGCTTCGTTTATTCTGCTGCGAGGGCAGGATATCCGTCTCCCCTACCTGCTCGTATTCTATTCCCAAGCCACTGGTTATGCTGCCACCAACGTATATCGCCATTTGAACCTGGTTTACACCAGTTCGCGTGCGAAAAACCTGGCTATCCGGGATCCGCTAACCGGTTTCTACACCCTCCGGTTCTTTACGCTCCTGTGCCACGAACGATTGGGGGCGAAGGGGAACGTGAACGTAATCGCTGTCAGGATCCGAAATTTCAGGAGCCTGGCTTCGCAATTGAGTTACAAGCAGATCAGAATGCTCACCAAACTTATCGCCGGACAGTTGAAGGAGCAAGTATCGAGATGCTTCAGGCAACCTGCCTTCTCCCGCCCTTCCTACGACATCTTTTACGTGCTGATCCGGTCTGCGGGAAAGGAGGAGATCGAAGCATTTTTCCACGATTTCCTGCACAAAATGAATGAGACCGAGTTCTCCTTGCATGACAAGACCCTAAGAATTCCTTTGTGCGCCTTGTTCGTCTACAGATCGAGCGGGAATCAGGCAAGAACCGGGGATCCGATCGAACAGATCGAAGGCATGATCAACGAAGGTGACGAAACCAACATGCTTGTTTCGCGTGAATTGGAGGGCGCTGCCGGGAGTGAACAGGAGGAGCGACGCCAAGACTTCTACGATGATTTCGTCACCTATGATCTTGGGGAAAGAAACAAGGAACTTGAGAAAAATCTCAAGGAAGTACTGGAGGTGAATCAAAAACTGGACCGGTTGAATTTGGGCACCCTTACCGCACTGGCCCGCACTGTCGACGCGAAATCGCCCTGGACGGCAGGCCATTCGGAGCGCGTGACCGGGATCGCACTGAAGATCGGTGGAGTTTTGGGTCTCTCGCAGAACAGACTCGAAGACCTACAGCAGGCCTCCCTCCTCCACGACATCGGCAAGATTGCTATCCACAACGAGATTCTCGACAAACCCGGCCGACTCACCGAGGAAGAGCATCGGATTATCCAAGAGCATTCAGACAAAGGCGCTTCGATTGTCGAGCCCATCGATTCCTATTCGGGCATCATTCCTTATATTCGGCATCACCATGAATGGTTCAGCGGAGGGGGTTATCCGAACGGCCTCGCCGGGGAAGCGATTCCGCTGGAGGCGCGGATCCTGGCATTGGCAGACGTCTTCGATGCCCTAATATCTGACCGTCCCTACCGGGCTGGGCTTCCTTTCAGGAAAGTCGTGGAGATCATTCAGGAGGAAGCAGGAAGGCAATTCGATCCGATGGTGGTTCGTGCGCTCCTTGAGGTTTTAAACCGCGAAGAACACGCTGCAAAGGAACACCCGGTTGCCGTCGGCGTCACCGGCGGATCCTGATCTCCACCCCAGCATACAACTTCATCGAATCGTGAGAAAAGCTTGTGAACCTCCCCCCTGAAACTGGTCCGGATTTCGGTAATGCTTTTCAGACAAATTCGAGGAGGAGGCAGGCAGAAGATGCCTTCCCAACCGACAGAGGTCTTCGCGAAGCAACAAGTAAAATCCGTTTGCGCCGTGTTTGCGTTCTCCTGTCACTTCCTGTCCACTTGACGGAAGACCTAACCGGCTGAAAACGCTGAAAAGACGAGGGGATACGGGAGGGGGCCACCACAGTTCGTAGTCAAGTGCTCTATCCAGCTTAAGCTAAGGGCGCGTCCGATAGGCAAGTCATCATACTGTAAAGGAAATCCCGCGTCAACAGCCCCCCTGCGAAACCCCCTTTTCGGCCCCAAAAACCGAGTTGTTTGCGCGGGGTTTGCGTTTTATTCAGTCTCTCCCCTCGGAGGTCTGCCGATATGTGGCAGCAAAGTCGCCTGCCCACCTCCTCTTACATCCGGTTATCGGTTCCCCACAGTTTGGCGATGATCTCTTCGGGACGATACCGCTTCTTCGACATCGGTTCCCCCTCCTCAAACTCGGTCTAAGAGCATAACTGCAATCCGGACCGATTTCAGGGGGTTAGTCAATTTGGTAAAGTCGTCGCCTTGACGCGCCGATAAGAATGGATATGCCGACCCATCGGCAATGGTCGATGGTTACGTGCAGACTAATAGTGGCACGGAGGTGCGTATGAAAAGGCGTTTCCCATCGGCGATTGTTTTCGCGGTCCTCGCAGTTCTAATCCTTTCCGGCCTGCCGGATTCCGCATCGGCGGAATTCAACCTCAACATCAACATCGGCACACCGCCGGTGGTCGTGGTGGAACCCGCCGCGGTTGTCCTGATACCCAGGATCGGAGTCTATTT
>Ga0255054_10001143_pt1 | contig 15632 bp, 10 predicted proteins | sample JV7_2_23_MG_FD_188634 | JGI IMG/M metagenome (GOLD analysis project Ga0255054, IMG submission 188634) | Seawater microbial communities from Jervis Inlet, British Columbia, Canada - JV7_2_23 | ecosystem: Environmental > Aquatic > Marine > Inlet | place: Canada: British Columbia | collected...
CTACCATTGCATAGCCGAGAGGAAAGAGGGCGTAACCGGTGTACTGCGGGTTGCGACTGAAGCGATAGATGTCCGACGTGATCAGGCGCTTCGTATCTATGCCCATCACCATCCTGGACGAGAAGCGGCGCATCGGCACGAGGGCCAGAATCACGCCCAGGACCATGAGCCCGTAGCCTGCCCATTGGACCGGCGTCCTCGGCGGGGGGAACATCGGTATCGCGTATCCCAGCACCATATGCGGCATCACCCACGCCGTCAGCAGCAGCACCACACCCAGCACGGTAGTGCGGCCGAAGCGGCGGTAGTCGCTGCGGTACTTCAGGACGCCGATGGCGATGACGGCCGGAGCCAAAGCGAGGAGGATCTTGCTCATCGGCATGACTAAGGATCTCAGGGCGACGCAAGCCGCGCAAATCGCCGTGCTGAGCCCGGAAAGTCCACTCCCATGGCAATTCCCGCCGACAGACCGAACGCCGTCGCGGCGAGCAGCACTCTCATGTCGAACCAGTACGAGAACCCGGGCGCGGTTCCGGACGGGATCGCGGTGAGCGCCGCCCCCACCACGAACGAGAGGATCGCCAGCCACTGGTAGATCCTGAGCCCCCCGATGATGAGCGTCTGGGGCTCCCCACGGTACGACTCCTCCACGAAACGGGCGACACCCAAGAGAATCAGGTACGCGCCCGCAACCAGTGAGTACGCCGCACCGAGCGACCAGAGGCGCAACAGGATCACGCCAACCACGACATTGGCCATCATCGAGTACAGCGGCGTCGGATGCAGGGGAACGCCTTTGAGCCCGCCGAGCGTGCAGACGCGGGAGCGCTCCCGCCAGTACCGGATCCCGATGGTCTCCCCCGTCTCACTGCCGTGGCAACATCCCTGCACCAGGCAGCGTGCGCGTCCGATGGCCTGCACCCACGGCGCAGCCAATGCGATGGCGGCTAGAAGCAGCATCGTGTTGCCACCCACGGCGCCGACCACGACGGTAGTCGCGATTGCTCCCAGCACGCTGCCGTAGTAGCCGAACGGCCGCGACAGCTTCGGCGAGCCCTCCAGCGTCTGCGCCCACAAGCCCGCTCCCAGCAGTCCGGCAAAGTGGATGATCACCAACTGCCAGAACGCAGTCGGGCCGGCGAACCCGGCCGCGATCGTGAAGCCGACGAAGCCGCCGAGACCGGCGTAGGCACCGTGGTTGATCAGTCGCACGCGACCTACGCGCCACTCGCGCCAGGAGTTCGCTACACGCTCGGCCGACCGGCGCAGCAGCTGCCAGATCCGCCCGTAGCTGCGCAACAGAAGGAATGCGATCCCGGCGGCGACCAGGTCGGCGAGCGCGTGCATACCCGTCGTGAGGCAGCTGATGGTAATCAGGATCGCCCACGCCCATCCGACAGCCGCAAACTTGCGAGACCGACGGGCCCACGCATCGGCGGCGATGAAGCTCCAAATCACGTGAAACGCGGGGAAGGCCGCGACCGTGTTGGACATCGCACGCTCGACCATGAGAGCCCGCCCCAACACCGATTGCGGTTCGAACGGCCTCGGAGGGGCGATAACCGGAACCGTGAAGTAGATGAGCGTCACGACCGCGGTCGCAAGCAGACCCGTGACTGCGAATCGCCGCAGCGCCGCCTTCGTCGGGGCGACGAACAGGGCGGCCGGCACGAACAGATACACGCTGGCGTACACCGCCTCGGTCCACTCCAGCACCGGCCAGCCGCGCTCGAAGGGGAGGTATGCCTCGATTGCGCCGGACGGGATGCCGAGCTGATACACCGCCTCGAACGCCACCGTCCAGGGCAGGAACACCAGCAAGAACACGGAGAGACGATCCCACCCCGTCGGCGGATCGGCAGAGCGGTCCGGCAGCGCGATCAGCGACCTGCGCACCACACCTGCGCCAAACCGCCTTCGAATCTCGTGTCGCTCGAAGCCGAGTACGAGAGCCGCACAGGCGAGCGCAACGGCCGGCGAGACCAGCCACAGTCCGCTCGGAGACGCCACGATCATCGCGACGCCGAAGCAAAGCATCGCGAATCCGACATAGATCGGATGCGGTGTCAGCCGGTACACGCCCCTCGCGACATAGACGGGCGGCGGGTATGGACTCATGGGAAGCCCTCGACCGTACACCCAGAGCGCCCACGTCCCCGCCAGCATCAGGGGGACGCCGATGCCCAGGAACACGGGGCCGGCCCACCAGTAGGAGACGACGGGCAACGGAACGACGTCGGCGGTGACGACGGCCCAACCGACGAGCAGCGCCGGGATGACTGCCACGAACAGGGCCGCGTAGACCCACTTCCCTGCTCCGTGGCGCGCTCTGCTCACTGCCATCGAACCACCTCGTGCACGGCCCACCCGCCGCTCGTCTCGTCGTGTCGGCTGAGCGTTCCTCGAGTGAGCCACTTGGTCTCATGGGCAGTTCGCCAACGCGGTATCAGCGCGGTGAAGGCCCGGATGGACCGCAGTGCGGTGCTGGCCAGCCGGCCGGAGCGGAGCACCCGCCCGCCTCGTAGATCGAGTACGACCCCATCCTCCGGCAACTCGACCCGATCCTCGGTCACCCCGGCGCGCCGTCGCTCGGCACCGTTCAGCCAGGCCCAGGTGCGGGACATCGATCCGCGCCACTGGATCCAGATCAACGTGTCGGCCGGGGAAAGAAACCGACCCCACCGCAGCTCGTGGAACGGAAGCCTCCACGGCTTCAGGGTCATGGTCAGGTGCTCGACATATGCCTGCCCCTGGACCATGTCATCGCCGATGCGCACGGTGGCGTCCGCTCTGGGGCTCACACAGTGCCAGTGGATCATCCCTCGAGGCCCATCGAGCAGAGTGCGCTCGATGCCTGCCGAACGCGCGCTCCATGTGCCGGAGAAGCCGAGCCGCGGGCAGGCCCACTGCACCTCGCCGTGTACCACGGCGGGCTCGGGTCCCGGGCGCAGCGTGTAGCGGTGGGTCGGTTTCCCTGACGCGGGGTTCTGAAGCGTCGCGCCATAATGGAGCCGCAGCAGTCCCCACCGGATGGATGCCCAGTACAAGATCACGGCATCCCCCGTGTCGGTCACGCAGTCGAGGTACCACTTGGAGAGTCGAAACATGGGCCTCCGAGCCCCTGCGGCTCACCCCATGATCACCGCACAGTGTCAAGCGTGCGTCAAGGCCAAGCTGGTGGGTTGGTCTACACTTGAGATCGCGCTGCCATCGCTCTATCGTCTCGACGTCGGAAGAATCCTCGTGAATTGAAACAGGCGAGGTCCCCATGAGCGTCAAAGTGCGGCAGATCGACTCGAGGGCCGACCGCAGGAGATTCGTGAACGTGCCCTGGCTGGTTCGCAGAAACGATCCCGGCTGGGTACCGCCACTCAAGCAGGACGTGCTCGACACGATCAACCCACGCAAGAACCCCTTCTTCGAGCACGGCGAGGCGGCCCTCTTCCTGGCCGAGCGGGACGGCGAAGCGGTGGGGCGGATAACCGCCCACACCAACCGGCTGCACAACGAGTACCACAAGGACAAGACGGGTTTCTTCGGGTTCTTCGAGTGCATCGAGGACGAGTCGGTCTCGGGCGCCTTGCTCGAGACGGCCGAGGGCTGGCTGCGGCAGCAGGGGTGCGACAAGGTGCTGGGGCCCGAGAGCTTCTCGACCAATGAGGAAGTGGGACTGGTGGGCGAGGCCCGCGAAGGGCCGCCGATGATCATGTGCGCCCAGAACCCGGCCTACTATCCGCGCCTGGTCGAAGCGGCGGGCTACGAGAAAGCCAAGGACCTCTACGGCTGGTACTACGAGGTTGGGGAGATTCCTGAGGGACCGATAGCGGTCGCGCAACAGGTCGAACATCACCCGGGCCTGACCGTCCGTCAGGCCGACCCCAGGCACATGGAACGCGACATCCACATCATCCGCGAGGTATTCAACGCCGCCTGGAGCGACAACTGGGGCTTCGTGCCCTGGACCGACAGCGAGGTCGAGCACGGGGCCAAGGCGATGAAGATGATCATCGCGCCCGAGATCACGGCCATCGCCGAGGTCGACGGCAAGCCGGCCGGTTTCATGGTGGCTCTCCCCAACATCAACGAGACGATCAAGGACCTCAACGGGCGGCTGTTCCCAACGGGCCTCCTCAAGCTGATCTGGAGGCTCAAGCTGGGACGCCGCCGGCCTCGATCGGCCAGACTCCTGCTCCTCGGAGTCAAGCCCGAGTACCGCGGCGGCGCGCTCGGCGGGCTGAGCGTCCTGCTGTACGTGCTCGCCCACCGCGGCGGCGAGAAGATCGGCATCGAGTTCGGCGAGCTCGGCTGGACGCTAGAGGACAACGAGAAGATCAACGCGGGGATTCAGTTCATGGGGGGGAGGCTGGGGAAGGTGTATCGGGTGTACGGGAAGGATCTGTAAGGACAAGACTAGGCCCCGCTCAGTGCTGCGGCATCAAGCGGGGCCTCTCTTCAGCGCGCCTGCTGGTGCAACTGTCTCGGGTTACTCAATCCGCTCTGCGAACCAGTTTCCTGTCCCTCCACCGGGCCCGATCGGCGAAGTGGTGTTGAGCGTCACCGTCCCAGTTGCTTGATCTGCCTGAGGATACGCTGCATTTGCCGTTCCCGTGCCATTGCCGACTGTGCTCGTGTTGGAGCAGTTGGAGTCGAAGGTCGTTCTGAAAGTCAGCAGTCGCACTTGGTCGCCGGAGAACTGGACGTCGAAATCGACCTTGTGCGTGCAGCCGAACGTCGCCTGGCTCAGGAGCGTCCAGGACGACGCCGTGCATGCCCCACCCGGCAGACAATCCGCGAAGGCTGAGGTGACGACACCCCCGCCGTCGTCTAGTGCGTCGAATCGCCACACCTGGGTCTCGGAGTCATCGACACCATTGGCGTCTTTACACGCTGGGACCGCGAGCGTGAGTAGGGCACCCAGTCCCAAGAGTGCGTAGGGCGTGATTCTCGTCACAATCCACCTCCGTAGCCTAGAGCGTTCTTCGGTTCTCGTGCTGACTATCTAGTACATGGCTCCCATCCTGACTGTGGTGATAGTCACCATATCCGAGTGTCGGGCCGTCGAGTGGCGCGCGGACGCGGCTACTCTGGCGACGCCTTGCGTCACTCGCGCCGCCTGCCGATCATGCGACGTGTTTGCCATCAACCACGCCGCCGCAAAGTCGAAGGCCGCGCGATTTGCGCGGCCTTCGACTTTCCCACAGCAGGGATGCTGGCGCGGCCCTTGTGGGGGTGGATGCCAAAACGACACCGTTTGCAGGCCTCACCTGAGTGTTTGTAAGCCTCCCACGCCCCTGGGAAAGCTTCCAGACGACGAGATACGGCTTGCAAACGGCGAAATACGGTGCACAACCGGCAAGATACGGCTTGCACACACCGGAATACGGCTCGCGCACGGTCTGGGGATGTTTCCAAACGATCGAAGGAGGCTTGCAAACACTCTACGGAGGCCTGCAAACGATCGACGGAAACGGGCTTTGCCGTTGGCGGAGGAGGTTCTGCCGGGCATGAAAACGCCGCGCACTTGGCGCGGCGTTTACAGGCCCGGCAGGACTTGAACCTGCAACCCCCGGTTTTGGAGACCGGTGCTCTACCAATTGAGCTACGAGCCTAAAAGGGTGGCTGAGGGGAATTGAACCCCCAACCTCCGGAGCCACAGTCCGGCGCTCTAACCGATTGAGCTACAGCCACCACGGCCCCGTAAAACCTACGGGCAGTTGAACCTAGCGGGGCCAGGAATGCCGGTCAACCCAAGGGCCAGAACCCCCCCGCAAGCGCCTGAGTTCGCTCGTCCCGGGGCACTTCCACACCGTCCAGCTCCGCCACCGCGACCACTCCGCGGACGGCGGTGGTGATCCAGGCGGGGCGGCCGTCGAGCAGCTCCCGCCCGAAGCCGCCCTCTTCCACTTCCATCCCGAGCGCCCGCGCCACCTCGATGGCTCGCGCCCGCCCGATGCTGGGAAGGATGCCGAGATCGAGCGACGGAACCCGCAGCTTCCTTCCCTCGAACCACCCAATCGCGAACAGCGACCCCTCGGCTACGTATCCGTGAGGCGTGAGCAGCACGCCCTCGTCGGCGCCCCGCTCCAGGGCCTCCGCCCGCGCTCGGTCGAAGATCTCCCGGTCCGTCGTCTTCACCGGGTAACCCGTGTGCACCACACTGGACGTGATCAGGCGGACGGGTCCCAGATCCGGCAGGCCGCGGCGGGTGATCTCGAGCTGTCCGTCCCATTGCACCCGGAGGATTCCCTCGGCCGGACCGCTCGAAGCTTCGCTCAGCAGCCGCTCGCCCAGCTCGTCCGGCAGCGATGGCAAGCCCACTGCCTGTCGGTCGAGCTCCAATCGCTCCATGTGCCGCTCCAGCAGCGGCAACGCGCCCTGTTTCACGCGCAGCGTTTCGAAGACCGCGGTCATCTACTCCGCAGCTCCCAGCGCGACCCTCATCGCCTCGCCCTTGCGCAGCGACTCGCGCCACTCGCGCGCAGGGTCGGAGTCCCACACGATGCCGGCGCCCGCCTGCACCACGGCCTCCCCGTCGCGGACCACGGCCGAGCGGATCAGGATGTTCACCTGGAAGCCGTCCGGTCCGAACCACCCGAGACCACCCGTGTACTGGCCCCGCGCCACCGGCTCGAGCTCGGCGATCACCTCCATGGCGCGGATCTTGGGCGCTCCCGTGATCGTGCCGCCGGGAAACGTCGCGCGCGCCATGTCCCAGCGCGAGATCCCCTGGGGCACTTTCGCCCGCACCTCGCTCACCAGGTGGAACACGTGGGAGTACTCCTCCAGCACTTCCTGCTCGGCCACGACGACCGAGCCGTACTCGGCCACCCGTCCCAGGTCGTTGCGCGCGAGGTCCACGAGCATGCGGTGCTCGGCACGCTCCTTTTCGTCCAGCTTGAGCTCGTTGCGCATCTCGGCGTCGCGTTCGGCGTTGCCCGTCTTCTTGCGCGTGCCGGCAATGGGGCGGGCGCGTACCGTGCCGCCCTGCCCTTCCCCGCCCCGGTACTCGACCAACAGCTCGGGCGACCCACTCACGAGCTGCCAGTCACCGAAGTCGGCGAAGCCCATCCACGGTGACGGATTGACCGACCGCACGCGACGGTACACGTCCCAGGGAGTCCCGCTGAGCGCGAACCGTTCCGCGACGGCGATGTTCGCCTGGTACACGTCCCCGGCGGCGATGTAGTCGCGTACCCGCAGCACGGCTCCCTCGTAGGCCGGCTGGTCGAAGCTGCGATCAAGGAGCCGCGCCGACACTTCGAGCGGCGCCGGTGCCTCGGCGACGGCGCGCACCATCTCGCACCCCTCATCGTCTCCGCTGAGCTCACCGGTTCCAAAGTCGAGCACCACCTCGTGCTCCGGCTCGAACAGATCTGCGAGGGGCTGGGCAATCGGCGGCGGCCGGCGCTGCGCGCGTGGCGGCAGGCCGAGCTCGTAGGCGAGCGTGCCGTAGAGATGGACTGCGTCGGAAGGGATCCGGTCCAGCCAGTGGACGTCGCCCACCGCCTCGTCGGTCCAGTCGAGGCGGAACCGGCGCCGGGCACCCCAAGCGAGGCGCGCCGTGCCCGCGCGGCCGGCGCCGTCCTCCAGCAGGACTACGGGGCGCTCCAATGAGGGAACGAGCGCCAGGAGGTGATCCAGCAACTCCTCAGCCGCGTCGCTTGGCCTGGTTCGCCACCGCCTGCTGCGCCGCCTTCACCTTCTCGGGATCGCCGAGGTAGTAGGAGCGGATTGGACTGAGATCGTCATCGTTCAGCTCGTAGACCAGCGGGATGCCGGTGGGGATGTTGAGCCCGACGATCTCCTCTTCCGGGACATCGTCGAGGTACTTCACGAGGGCACGCAGGCTGTTGCCGTGGGCGGAGACGAGCACGCGCCGGCCTTCCTTCACGGCCGGGGCGATGGTCTCGTGCCAGTAAGGGAGCATCCGCTCCACCGTGTCCTTGAGGCACTCAGTGAGTGGGAGCTCATTCTCACTGAGATCGGCGTACCGTGGGTCGTTGCCTGGATAGCGTTCGTCGTCCTTCGTGAGCGCGGGCGGGGGTGTGTCGTAGCTGCGGCGCCAGATCTTCACCTGATCCATGCCCTGCTGCTCGGCGGTCTCGGCCTTGTTGAGCCCCTGGAGCGCGCCGTAGTGGCGCTCGTTCAGGCGCCAGGAGTTGTGGATCGGGATCCACATCAGGTCCATCTCTTCGAGCGTGAGCCACAGAGTCTTGACGGCCCGTTTGAGAACGGAGGTGTATGCGACGTCGAAGGCAAAGCCCTCGCGCCCGAGCACCTGCCCCGCCTCGATGGCCTCCCGGACGCCCCTCTCGGTGAGCCCGACGTCGGTCCATCCCGTGAACCTATTCTCCTTGTTCCAGGTGCTCTCACCGTGCCGTTGCAGGACCAGCTGCTTCATCGCCGTGTGTCCTTTCAGTCGGCTTCGAATCCGGTCTCCCGGCAGATTGGCGCCGTGCTGCAGAGATCGCGCCCTAACACCGTAAGGCATTGAAGTAACAGGGCTTAGGTCGCAGCGTCAAGTTGGCGGCCGGGATCGAGTCTGGGGGACCAATTGCCCCCTGCAACCTTTTTCCCCCCTACCCCGTCTAACTAGCACACGGAAGCGCGACGCGAGCCTCCCGCGTCCATGACAATTCATTGGAATGCCGCATCGCGGAGGTATCCGTGGCGCAACGAGCAAGCCCCTCCAGGGGACCGACGTGTAGCTGTATCGAGCCGAAGCGCGTGATGGCCGGATTGGCCGTACTCTTCCTCGCGCTCGGCTTTATCGCGTCTCCCGCCCAGGCACAGAACGCCTCCGAGAACGTCAGCACGATCAATGCGCCGCCGCCGCCGGCCGTTGCGCTGCGCGCCGTACCCGACGCGCCCAAGCTGGACGGTCGTCTGGACGACGAGGCGTGGCAGGGCGCTCCGGTCATCACCGGGTTCGTGCAGCGCGACCCCGACGAGGGCGAGCCCGGCACCGAGCGCACCGAGGCGTGGGTGCTCTACACCGATGCCGCCATTTACGTGGCGGTACGGGCCCACGATTCCGAGGCCGACAAGATCGCCGCCAATCTCACCAGACGCGACGAGTGGTCGCCCTCGGACCGGATCGGGATCGGCATCGACTCGTACCACGACAAGCGCACGGCCTTCTATTTCCAGGTGAACCCCGCCGGGGTGAAGCGCGACGTCTACTACTACAACGACGACTGGCAGGACGATTCGTGGAACGCCGTGTGGGACGTGGCCGTCTCACGCGACTCCGAGGGATGGACCGCCGAGTTCCGCATCCCGTTCAGCCAGCTCAAGTTCTCCGCCGGCCAGGAGACGTTCGGGTTCAACATCTACCGCCGCATCAACCGCAAGGCAGAGGATCTGTGGTGGCGGCTGCCGCCCAAGGAGGAATCCGGCATGGTCTCCAAGTACGGCGACCTGGTGGGCCTCCAGGGCATCGAGCCGCCACGGCGGGTCGAGCTCATGCCCTACGTCTCGGCCACGAACCAGCAGACGCCTGCGGTGCCGGGTGACCCGTTCCGCACGGGCCAGGATCGCTACGGGTCCGCGGGGTTCGATCTCACGATGGGGCTCACGTCGAACTTCACGCTGCAGGCGACGGTCAACCCGGACTTCGGTCAGGTGGAGGCCGACCCGGCAGTCGTGAACCTGTCGGCGTTCGAGACCTTCTTCCCGGAGAAGCGGCCCTTCTTCATCGAGGGCCAGGACGTGTTCAGCTTCCGGCTGGGCGGCCGCGAGCAGCTGTTCTACACGCGGCGCATCGGGCGGCAGCCGCAGGGCGGGGCCGACCCGCGCGGCGGCTACGCCGAGTCGGTGCTGTGGACCACGATCCTCGGCGCCGCCAAGGTGTCGGGCAAGACGCAGAGCGGGTGGACGCTGGGCTTCACCGGCGCGGTGACCGCCGAGGAAGAGGCCAACGTCATCGATGCCGACGGCAACCCGCACCAGGACGTGGTCGAGCCACGCAGTTACTACGGGGTGGCACGGCTGTCCAAGGACCTGCGTGGCGGCAAGACCCAGGTCGGTCTGTTCAGCACGGTCATGCACAGGTCGCTCACCCCCAGCCTGGGGTGGCTCCGCAGCGACGCCTACACCCTGGGGCTCAACTTCGACCATCGGTTCCTGAACGACGGTTGGGGCATCAACGGCTACGTGGTGGGCAGCAACGTGAAGGGCTCTCCGGCCGCGATCGCGGCCACGCAGCTCTCATCGGCCCGCTTCTACCAGCGTCCCGACAACGACTACGTGACCTTCGATCCGACGCGCACGTCACTGAGCGGCCACGCAGCCGACATGACCATCGAGAAGCGGTCGGGTGATTGGCGCGGGGCCCTGGGCGGCTCGACCCGCTCGCCCGGGTTCGAGGTCAACGACGTGGGCTTCCTGCAGAACGCCGACTACTGGAACCAGTGGGCCTGGGTGCAGCGCCGCTGGCAGCAGCCAGGCAAGGTGTTCCGCCGCTTCTACGTCAACTTCAACGAGTGGTCAAACTGGAACTACGGCTGGGACCGAGTGAACACCGGCGCGAACGTCAACTCCAACTGGACGTTCCTCAACTACTGGGGCGGTTACGCGGGCGTGGGCCGCAACATCGGCGGCCTGAGCGGCACGGCTCTGCGTGGCGGCCCCGGGTTCATCACGCCGAACCGGTGGAACGGCTGGATGGGCTTCTGGAGCGACGGCCGCAAGCCGCTGCGCGCGGAGGTCAGCGGCTGGGGCGGAGTCGAAAAGGAGAGCGGCGGATGGAACTGGGGCGCTGAGTTCGAGCTGGCCTGGCGGCCGCTGAGCAACGTGGACCTCGCCGTCGCGCCGGGCATCAGCAAGAGCTTCGACTCATGGCAGTACTTGCAGACCACCGAGGCGCTGGGTTCGGTCCGGTTCGTGTTCGGCGAGATCAACCAGACCACCACGAGCATGACGTTCCGGGGCAACCTGACTCTCAACACCAACATGAGCATTCAGGTCTATGCCGAGCCGTTCATCTCCTCCGGCAACTACACGGGCTACCGGGAGGTGAACGACCCGCGCGGCGCGACGTTCGCCGACAGGTTCACCGACTACACCGACGACCAGGTGTTCCAGGAGGACGGTGAGTTCTTCGTGGACCTGGACGAGAATGGCGAGGCAGACATCGACCTTGGGAACCCGAACTTCACGTTCCTCTCGTTCCGTTCGAACGTGGTGCTCAGGTGGGAGTACATGCTCGGCTCAACGATCTTCCTAGTGTGGCAGCACGGCCGGCAGGACTCCACCACCGACGGGACGTTCCCGGTGGGCCAGGGAATGAGCAAGCTCTTCGATGCGCCGGCCGCGAACATGTTCGTGGTCAAGGTGACCTACTGGCTGAGCCTCTAGGCCGGTAGCACCTCCGGTGAGCCCAGCGGCGGGTCGGTCTTCCGGCCCGCCGCGTTCTTGTTGCGGGCTGCCAGCCGGGGGATCTCACAGCGCCGGGCGAACCCAGCGACTCGCAGCACCCCCAGGCGTATAACCGACCGTTCTACTTATATTTGGGGCAGCCGCCCCAAACCCCGTGCCTGCAACCTTTTCGGGTGGCTGTCGCGTCTAATAAGACGAAACCCCGATACCGGGCGCCCGTAGAGGTATAGGGAGCCTGAAAGTACCAATTACGGGGGTGAAAAGTGGGCTGTAGCCCTCAACAGCCGCACGACCCGAGTGGCCGATTCCCAGCCGGCGTGGCCGGCTGCGCAGCGGCGGTTGTGCTACTGTGCCTCGCCCTCAGCCCCCTCAACGCGCAGCAAGCCGGTCAGGACTCCGGAAACGGCGGCACGGACCCAGCCGTGCGTCCCGCGCTGGCGTTCGCCATCCGAGCGCAGCCCGAGCCACCCGAGATTGACGGCCGCCTGGACGACATCGCCTGGCAACTGGCGCCGGTGCACTCCGGCTTCGTCCAGCGCGACCCAAACCAGGGAGAGCCGCCCACGGAGGCCACCGAGTTCCGCGTGGTCTACTCCGACGAGGCCCTGTACATCGGGGTCCGCGCCTGGGATTCCCGGCCCGACGAGATCTCGGCCCAGCTCACACGGCGCGACGATTACTCGCCGTCAGACCGGATAGACATCGGGATCGACTCCTACCGCGACCGACGTACGGCGTTCGTGTTCGCCGTAAACCCCGCCGGGGTGAAGCAGGACTCGTACATCTTCGACGACGGCAACGAGGACTACACCTGGGATGCGGTCTGGGACGTGGAATGCACCATTGACTCGCTCGGGTGGACAGCGGAGTTTCGCATCCCGTTCAGCCAACTGCGGTTCACCAGGGCCGAGGAGCAGGTGTTCGGCTTCCAGATCGTGCGCAAGCTCAACCGGCTGAACGAGGAGACGCATTGGAGGTTGATGCCGCGCGAGGCGTCCGGCGTCGTGTCCCTGTTCGGCGACCTCCAGGGCATTCAGGGGATCACGCCGCCGCGGCGAGCCGAGTTCCTGCCCTACGTGTCAGCCACGGGACTCTGGAACGAGAAGATCGTAGGCGACCCGTTCAACACGGGTCGCGACCGCGACATCCGCGCCGGGCTGGACCTCAACGTGGGCATCACCTCCAACCTCACATTGTCGGCAACGGTCAACCCCGATTTCGGGCAGGTGGAGGCCGACCCGGCGGTCGTGAACCTGTCGGCATTCGAGACGTTCTTCCCGGAGAAGCGGCCGTTCTTCAGCGAGGGGCTGGACATGTTCCGGTTCCCGATCTCGAGCGGTGACAACTCCAACGAGCAGTTGTTCTACACGCGGCGCGTCGGGCGCGCGCCACAGGGGACGCCGGACCCGCGGGGCGGCTACGCTCAGAACATCACCGAGACTACCATCTACACGGCGGCCAAGCTCTCGGGCAAGACATCCAGCGGCTGGTCCATGGGAATACTCGACGCCCTCACCGCCGAGGAGAAAGCGAACGTCATCGACTCGGCCGGTAACGCGTACGAGGACCCGGTGGAGCCCATGACCAACTACTTCGTGGGCCGACTCTCCAAGGACTTCCGAGAGGGCCGCACGCAAGTGGGCGCGTTCGGCACCGCCGTCAACCGGCGGCTGCCCACGAACCTCGAGTGGATGCGGTCCTCGGCTTACAGCCTCGGGCTCGACCTGAGCCACCGCTGGAGCGACGACGGGTGGGGCGTATTCGGACGGATGGTGGGAAGCCACGTGCGTGGATCCGAAGAGGCGATCACCGAGACCCAGGTGTCCTCGGCCCGCTTCTACCAGCGCCCCGACAACGACCACGTGACGTTCGATCCGACCCGCACGTCGCTTTCCGGTTTCGCGGGGCAGCTCATCCTCGAAAAGCTGAGGGGAGACTGGCGCGGCGCCGCGGGCCTCAATACGAGGTCACCGGGATTCGAGGTGAACGACGCCGGCTTCATGCAAGAGGCCGACAGGACCCTCCAGTTCCTCTGGGTCCAGCGGCGCTGGCTCGAGCCGGGGAAGCTGTTCCGCAGGGTCTTCATCAACTTCAACCAGTACTCGGTGTTTACCTACGGCGCGGAGCGCACCGGGCTCGGCGGCAACGTCAACGGCAGCGTCCAGTTCCTCAACTACTGGAACGCGAACATGGGCATCGAGGCGAACGCCGAGAATCTGGTGGTCGATGCCCTGCGTGGAGGCCCGGCATTCCTGCGGCCGCCCACGTTCTCGGGCTGGGGCGGGTTCTCCACGGACCAGCGCAAGAAGCTGCGGGCGAGGATCAACGGTTCTGTGTTCCTGCAGCCTGAGAGCGACACCTGGGGGTACAACATCAGCATTCCGCTGAGCTGGCGCCCCGCCTCCAACGTAGACCTCACGATCGCGCCGCAGCTGTTCCGCAACTACGACAGCTGGCAGTATCTGCAGACGAGCGCCGTTGCAGACTCGCTGCACTACATCTTCGGCAAGCTCGACCTGACCACGGCGTCGATGACGATCCGCGCCAACATCACGTTCACGACCAACTTGTCACTGCAGCTCTACGCGCAGCCGTTCATGTCCACCGGCGAGTACGTGGGACTGCGCGACGTGCTCGATCCGAAGGCGGCCACATTCGACGGCAGGTTCCGCGACTTCGCGGACGACGACCTCAGCGTCATCGACGATGAGATCTGGATCGACGTGGACGGCGACGGGTCCGGGGACATCAACGTCGGACAGCCGAACTTCAGGGTGGTCTCCTTCAGATCGAACGTGGTGCTCAGGTGGGAGTACATCCTGGGCTCCACGGTCTTCCTCGTATGGCAGCACGGCCGCTCCGACGTCACCGACAACTCGCAGTTCCAGCTGTGGGACGGCATCCAGGGGATGTTCCGCCTCCCGGCCGAAAATGTCTTCGTGCTCAAGGTCAACTACTGGCTCAGCCTGTAGTCGCCGTTTCGTAATCCCGCTCCAACCCCTATCCTTGCCCTCGACGTTCACGGGACGAATCTGAGCGATGCTCGACGCGATCACCCAGTTCATCGAGCAGTCCGGCGGCTGGATGTACGTCCTGGCGCCCCTGTTCATGATCGTGGTTGCCATCCTGCCGATACCGGCCGAGATACCCGCAATGCTCAACGGGATGATCTTCGGCGCCTGGGTGGGGTCGGGCATCACCTGGGGCGGCGGGTTGGTCGGGGCTATCGTGAGCTTCGAGCTGGCGCGTCACTTCGGGCGGCCGCTCGCGCAGCGTGTGGTGTCCCCGGCCGCGCTCGAGAAGGCCGACCGCGCCGTGTGCTCGGTGGGGTGGCCCGGCCTCCTGACCCTGCGCTTGATACCGACGGTGGCGTTCACCGTCGTGAACTGGGCCGCCGGCTTCACTCCCATCAGGCGCTGGACATTCTGCTGGACGACCGCCGTGGGGATCGTCCCCGGAGCCGTCGTGTTCACCATGACCGGAATGGGCCTGGGAGCGCTGTACCGCAAGAACCCCGCGCTGGGAGTCCTGCTCGTCGCGTCGGCGCTCGCCGTTGTGATCTGGGCCATGCTCAAGTATCGGCGCGGGGTCGCGACGCGTGCCGCTGTCGACTGCGGCCCCGCCGTGGTGAAAGAGTAGCCGGCAGGCCGCGGAGGGGAACCTCTCATAGGACGCCCTCGTTCCCTATCCTGACTCTCTGACATATCCCGGCGGACGTACACCGAGGAGCCGATGCCAGTCTTCACACCAGAGCTGCACATATTCGAGGCGGATGGAGTCTCCTACGCCATCGACCCGGCCGCACCCAACTGGGCAGCGGTGGATGGCCGCGGCCGGGAGCTCCTTGACGCGATCTCGAGCGAACCCAGTGGAGCCACTCCCGAGGCTCTCACCGCGCGGTACGCGGCCAGGCACGGGCTCGAGGCGGGCAAGGCCTGGGTGCACGTGCACGATTTCCTGGCCGCGCTGGGGCGGGCGGGCCTCCTCTTCGACCATCCCGTGATCCCAGAGCCGTACCCCGGGCGCGCCGCGCTGATAGCGCCTGAGGGGCTCAAGGAGCTGTGGATCCAGGTCAACAACGCGTGCAACCTCGCGTGCACGCACTGTCTCGTCTCGTCCGGCCCCGGCAAAGAGCCGGGCCTTCCGGGCGACCGCCTGATTCAGCTCGTTGACCGGGCCGTGGAGCTGGGGCTGGAGCGGCTCTACGTGACCGGGGGCGAGCCGTTTGTTCGCAAGGACGTGTTCCACCTCCT
>Ga0255054_10001148_pt1 | contig 15608 bp, 12 predicted proteins | sample JV7_2_23_MG_FD_188634 | JGI IMG/M metagenome (GOLD analysis project Ga0255054, IMG submission 188634) | Seawater microbial communities from Jervis Inlet, British Columbia, Canada - JV7_2_23 | ecosystem: Environmental > Aquatic > Marine > Inlet | place: Canada: British Columbia | collected...
GATATTTTCGTCCACCAGCAGGCCCTCCACCTGGTGAAACATGGGGGTGTGGGTCAGGTCGGAATCGCACCGGTACACCTTTCCCGGTGTGATGATTCTTACAGGCGGCGGCTGCTTTTCCATGGTCCTGATCTGAAAGGGAGACGTATGGGTCCTTAATACGATATCGTCGCTGACAAAGAAGGTGTCCTGCATATCTCTTGCCGGATGATCTTTGGGAAAATTAAGTGCCTCGAAATTGTACCAGTCTGACTCTACTTCCGGCCCTTCGCCGATATTGAAACCCAGGCTTGAGAAAATGTCACAAATCTCCTGGTTGATCCGGGTAATCGGATGCAAAGCGCCGCAAGCAGTTGCCCTTCCCGGCAGGGAGACATCAATTCCGATGTCCTTTACGCTTTCTCTGGACGCGAGCTTTTCAGCCGCGGCTTTTAAGGCCTTATCCAGGGTATTTTTGATTTCATTGGCTTTTTTGCCTGCCGCCGGTCTTTGCTCGGCCGGCAGTTTTGAGATATTGCGCAAATACTGGGTCAGGATGCCTTTGCGGCCCAGATATCGTATCGAGATATCCTCAATCTCCCGGTGGGTATCTGCGGCTTCAAGCGCTTCGAGTGCCTGCTGGTGTATTTTGTATAGATCGTTTTCCACGTCTCCACTCCTGGAATGACAAATGACGAATGAAGAGTGACGAATTGTGGTATTCTATCTAATTTCAATTTTTTAATAGACAGAATTCCTTCATTCGACATTCATCCTTCCAGACATTCCCTAAAGTTGCTGGGCGGCCAGGTTTGCAATTTTTGCAAATCCGGCAGGATCTGAAATTGCCAGTTCGGCGAGAACTTTGCGATCGAGTTCAACCCCGGCAAGCTTCAGCCCTCGGATGAATTTGCTGTAGGTCAAGCTGTTCAGCCGGGAGGCAGCGTTAATCCGGGTAATCCAGAGTCTGCGAAAATTGCGCTTGCGTGTCCGGCGGTCGCGATAAGAATACATCAGGGCCTTATCAACGGCATCGGCGGCTGTGCGAAACAGTTTGCTGCGGCCGCCGCGAAAACCTTTGGCTAATTTCAAAACCTTTTTACGCCGTTTTCTGGCTTTGAATCCGCGTTTAATTCTCATTTTAGTTACCTCATTTATTTAGATTGTTAAGATCGTTTTGATGGTCTCGATGAAATACGCTTCGCTGTCACTACGTGAATTTCATGGGATAAATTTTGATCGTTAGTCCGAAATCGAATATTTCCCCATTCCGCATTCCGACTTCCGAATTCAAATACCTCTGTCATCTAACCATCATCCGTTGGGCAGCAGCAGCCGTATTTCTCTGCGGTCGGACTTGGCAACTATTTGCGGCTGACGCAACGACCGTTTTCGTTTGGTGGTCTTTTTGGTCAGGATATGACTGCCGCATGATTTTCTGAATACAATTTTTCCGGTGCCAGTTTTTTTGAAACGTTTGGCAGCGGCACGATTGGTTTTGATTTTTGGCATGAATTCTCTCCTTTATCCGCCAGTTTAAACATTTCGAATTTCAAACCGGCAAAAATTCATTTTTCTTTTTTGAATTATTAAAAATAGATGGCGTGAGCTATCTAAGACCGGCCCACGCCACCGTCAGAATCAAACCAGGTTGAGTCAGTTGGCCCGTTAGCCCGTTCGCCGGTAAAATATAAAACTGAAAAAAGCCTTTATTTACACGGGCTCAACTGGCTTAACCGGCGAACCGGCCAACCTAGTATATACGCCTTGCCCTTAAACGCTTGTGCGCCTCTGGCGCATAACTACTATTTTTGAATAGCTTCGAATTAAATGTCTGTTATAAATGTCAGACTATTTCGGTCCCAAAATCATTGCCAGGGTACGGCCTTCAAATTTGGGAGCTTGCTCCACCGATGCGAACTCCTCGGTTTCCCCGGCAATTTTTTCGAGCATTTCCATTCCCAGCTTGGACAGGGTAATTTCCCGTCCTCTGAATATCACGGTCACTTTGACTTTATCTCGGCGAGCGATAAACTTCTTTATGTGGCCGATTTTAACCTGAAGATCATGTTCGCCGGTTTTGGGGCGTACTTTGATCTCCTTTATCTGGAATGTGCTTTGTTTCTTTTTCGCTTCCTGCTTCTTTTTGGTCTGTTCATAGCGATAGCGGCCATAGTCCATAATTTTGCAAACGGGAGGGGTCGCATTGGGTGAAACCTCCACCAGGTCGAGACCAGACTCTGCCGCCTGGTCAAGCGCCTCTACCGTGGGAATAATTCCCAGCTGGTTGCCATCGGGGTCAATAACTCTAACTTCTCTGGCCCTAATATTTCTATTGATGTTAACTCTGTCTTTGCGAATCGGTCGATGGGGTCGTCTTGGTGCAGCTATGTCTTACCTCCTCGTTTATCAATTATGATCTGAGTTTGCCATCGCAGGCAAACAGATTAGCGGCTCGCAGTCCTTTATATATCGCCTAATCAACGGCTGACTGAAGCCTTCCACCGGTTCCATGAGAATCCATGCGGTTGAATATACAACCAAATTAAGAAATGCAAGAGAAAAATGCAAGTGAAATTTAAAATTTGGGCTATAAAATTCGAAACCAGAAAAATATTTTAAGCTGCTGCCATAGGCGAACCCGCAACCAGAGACCAGTAACAAGTGGCAAGTAACGAGTAACAAGGAGGGTCGGCCTCCGTGCCGACCAGTCGTCGGTAACAAGTGACCAGCGACCCGCAACCCGCAACCTCACTGCATCAACGTATATTCAGCCAGCAGGCTTTGTTTCCAGTAACTGTTGGCCGGATTGGAAAAATAGGCTTTGAATAATTGGAGACTTTCGGTGCGTAGGACGTTCGCAACCACCGTGATCGGACTGTTTTTGTACAACGGTTTCAAACGGGACAGCTCACACGTACTGCCGCCGCCCATGACATCTTCATAAGCGAACACGATTTTACCAATACCGGCCAGTATCAGGGCGGCATAGCACATCAGGCAGGGTTCCATGGTGCAAAAAGCAGTTACTTCGCCGTGGTCGACAGGATTTTCGACTTCAATCAGCCGCCTTAAGGCCACCATCTCGGCATGGTCCAGTTCATTTCCGTCATCCCCGATGGTACCTCTGCGGGTGCCGGTCACCAGGATTTTCTCGCGGAGGACCATAACGCAGCCCACTGGGAACTCTCCCCGGGACAGCGCGTCTTCAGCCAACTCCAGGGCCTTTTTCATGAAATGCTCATCATTCATAATGGTGGTTGATTAGTTTATTGGTTGATTAGGTTGATTGGTTATCCAGCAATCAGATAATAATCAATACGATATCTTCTAATTGGTTTTCTGCCTACTATACCCAACCCTGTTATGGCTATTTTTCAGGGCGGAGTAATTAACCAATATGAAATAGAACATTTTTCTTTTTCCCAGTCAACTATTCAACTTATCATCGATTCAACTGATCTCACAGTTTGCATATATCCTCATCACACGGACAGCTTCCGTCTACTTCATAACAATACACAATTCGGGATTCCATTTCTGCCCGGTCAGCCGGAATGGGATTAAAATGTTTTTCGGAAGCAATTTCAATCAATTGTGATTTAGAAGGTATGCTTGCCAGTCCACGTGATATGACATTCCCCGAAAAACCATCAATAATCTCGGCATCTTGACCGTTGGTAACCACTGCGATTGGAATCTGATAAGGCCCTAAGACCCGCGATACGGCCAAAAGCGGTCGACGGCGTGTAACAATGGAACCGGGACTGTATTTGATGACCATGCAAACCTTGCCGGCGAGTTTTATTAAGAAATCGATTTTTATGATGGCTCTGTTTTTTCCGGCTCGTACCAATAGGCTTTTTCGCGGTTCGACGTCGCTTTTAAGATACCCTTTGCGGTTGACGAGCAGATGTGCCAGTTCTTGGCGGTAGCGCTCATCGTGGGTATCTTTTATGGATTCGCCGGTGATAAAATCATCGAGCTCACCCAGTATTAAATGATGTCCGTTCATGGGTTTCGAAGGTTCAGGGTTCAAGGTCCTGGGTTAAGGTAACAGCGAACCGCAGAACCGCAGAATTTCGAATACCCGCCTGCCAAGCATAGTGTGTTGGGTTAGAATAATCATTGAGTTATGAACCAAATGCTTAATAATGCCTCACAATAATTTCAAGGCATTGCAGGCAGGTTGAATGTCGAAGGGTGGAAACGCTTCGCGCTAGCCTATTAAAAAGAAAAAAACGGACCATTAATTCGATTCTGATATCCAATCATTGGGATCTATATATTATCCCATTTTTGCAGTTCTTATGCTCGTAACAAATTCCGTTCTATCTTATTAAAATAGACAGCAATTCCTTCCTTCGATCCGCCTGCGGCGGATTCGATGTTCGATATTCTGCGGTTCACTGTTTCATTAACCCTGAACGGTTGCGATTTTTCCTTTACAAGAAAGCATACTTAGGGATAATATAATACCTTTTTCAACTTTGTTAAGTATGGTGCATGATGTCTATACGGGAAGAATTTGAAAAGCGTGAAAAAAATTTTATGTCGCCGTTCGGGTGCCTGAGCGCTGAAACCCGGGGGCGGGAAATAGAGGAAAAACCCTGCCCGGTCCGAACAGCCTTTCAATTGGACCGCGATCGCATTGTGTATTCCAATGGATTCCGACGGCTAAAACACAAAACCCAGGTTTTTCTCTCTCCCTTAGGTGATGATTACCGGACCCGATTGACCCACACCCTGGAAGTGGCCCAGATGGCCAGGGCCATCACGCGGGCTTTGTTTCTTAACGAGGATTTGGCCGAGGCCATTGCCCTGGGGCACGATCTTGGCCACACGCCCTTTGGGCACAGCGGTGAGACGGCGCTCCAAGAAATTTATTCCGCTGATTTTTCACACAATGAACAGAGTCTGCGGGTTGTGGAGATCCTGGAAAATAATGGAAAAGGACTCAATCTTACCTACGAGGTCAGAGACGGAATTTTAAAACACTCCAAAGGTTTCGGGAAAATCATTCCCGAGGATTCCGATGAAATGGCATGCACTTATGAGGGCCGTATCGTTAGAATTGCCGATATCATGGCCTACCTGAATCATGACCTGGAGGATGCCATTCGAAGCCAGGTGGTTCGTACCTCGCAGGTGCCGCAAGCGTGTATAAAATTTCTGGGCCGGTCGCATTCAGAGCGGGCAACGACGATGATCCGGGATCTTATTTCCGCCAGTGAAGCCCGGGACGGTGAGCTTAGCCTGCAAATGAGTGGTGATGTGCACTCTGCCATGATTGAGTTGAGACAATTTCTTTACGAAAACGTCTATCGTTCAACAACGGTTCACGAAGATTTTGAAAAAGCCAAAAAGATTTTATCAGATCTATACAGCTATTTTCTCGAAAATGATCAAATCCTTGAGAGGAAACTGAAAGAACTGCAAATGGACAGATGCCATGATAATCATTCCAAAGACCGCACTGTTTGTGACGTCATCGCCTCCATGACCGACCGTTATGCCCTGAATCTGTATAAAAAAATCTTTTTCCCGTCCCCCGTTGTCTAAGGTTTGTTTTAATGGTTTTGGTACAATATCCGATTTATCCTGACGTCCCCATGCCGACTGCTTTCCGTAATCGGCTGCGCGATATTTTTCGCGCCATGGATCGGGAATATACCCGGGCGACCGAACACTATCAATTTCAGTGTGACAGTTGCATGGATAATTGTTGCCTGACGCGTTTCTACCACCATACCCACCTGGAGTTTTACTATCTTCGCATGGGTTTTGAAAATCTGGAATCCCGAAAAAAAAGCGAGATACTCTTAAAAGCTGAAAAGGTCTGCCGGGAAACTGCAAAAGCAGATGAGAAAGAGATACCTGTACGGCTGATGTGCCCGTTAAATGATGACAGCCTGTGTAGCCTGTACCCATACAGGCCTATGATCTGCCGGATGCACGGTATTCCTCACGAGCTTCAAAAACACGGCCAAAATATTATTCATGGTCCGGGTTGCGGCACCTTTGATGACCGCTGTGCAAACAAACCGTACTATAAATTCGATCGGACCCCCTTTTATTTGGAGATGGCAAAGCTGGAAAACGAATTTAAACAGGTAGCCGGCCTGGACGGCAGGATTAAGATGACAATTGCCGAAATGATCTTGAGTATAACGCAAATGAAAAAGGACTGAAACCTGACACCTTGGTTTTATGAAAAACGTTGATATTGACGAAATAGATAAATTGCCAGGCCTACGCATTAAAAAGGATGACACCTTTTGCTTTCGCTGTCATCCTGAGGTTTCCTGCTTCAATCGCTGTTGTCGAAATTTGAATCTTTTTTTGTACCCTTACGATGTTGTCCGGTTAAAGCAATGCCTGGGCATAACTTCAGATGAGTTCCTGGATGAATATGTCGATGTTGTTTTAAGACCTTCCAATTTCTTTCCGGAAGTGCTGCTGCGAATGTCGCCGACACAGGAGAAAACCTGCCCCTTTTTGACCGATTCCGGGTGTTCCGTTTATCCGGACCGACCGGATACCTGCCGAACCTTACCAATTGAACAGGGGATGCTGTATGATGCCCAAAAGAAAAAGGACACAGCGGTATATTTTTTTAAACCGCCGGATTTTTGTCGCGGGCAGGATGAAAACAAGGAGTGGACCATATCCGAATGGTCGCGGGATCAGGAGGCCGAACTTTACCATAAAATGACCATGCGGTGGGCGAAGGTAAGACGGCTGTTTCAGGATGATCCCTGGGGATTAGAAGGGCCTGAGGGATCCAAAGCCAAAATGGCCTTCATGGCGACATACAATGTCGACCGTTTTCGGGGTTTTATTTTTCAAAGCAGTTTTTTAAAGCGCTACAAGGTAAAATCCGCTCTGCTCAAAAAGCTGAAAACCGATGATGTGCAACTGCTCAAGTTCGGATTTGAGTGGGTCAAGTTCTTTATTTGGGGAATTAAGAGTAAAAATATTCGGGTGCGATAATGTTCGATGCTCGATACTGGATCCTCGATGCTGGTTACTCGATACTGGATACTCGATACTTTATCCTGGATTCTCGATATTTAATCCGCTATATTTGATCCTGAGCACTCGACCAGCGTCTATAATGCCGGCTTGCATTTATTGCACTTAAAACATCGAGCATCGAGTATCCAGTATCGAGAATCTTAGACTCAAACCGCAGGATTATTAATACTCCACTAAATTACGCCTTTTGGCATCGGTCCTACCTTTTCGCCACCTAAAACATACCCCCCATCCAGGCGCAGCACGGCGCCGGTCATAAAGGACGCATCTTTGAGAATAAAGAGCACGGCTTTGACGACATCGTCCACCGTGCCGGTGCGTTGCAGCAACGTGTGGTCGATGAGGGCTTTTTTATCTGCCTCCGTCAGCAAATCCCAGCCCCGCGCATTTTCTGCGTGACGGGTGGCAACCAAGCCCAGCATGATTTCGTTTACCCTTACCCGGGGGGCACCCATGCGGGCCCAGGTTTCGGTCAGTGACGAGACACCTCGATTGGCCGCCGCATACCCATCGTTGAAAACTATGCCCGCCGGTCCGCTGCGCCCGACGATGGCAGCAATCGATGAGAGATTGATGACGACACCGTCTCCGGAGGCCTTGAGGTGCGGCAGAGCGGCGTCAAAAACCCACCGTTTGGCACGCAAGGTGGTCTCCATTTCAAGGTCCCACTGTTCCGGTATATAGGGCCCGTGGACAATGGGCCAGCCGCCGCGTTCGATATTGTTGATAAGAATGTCAAGACGGCCGAAATGATCGACGACTTTCCGGATCAGGCCTGCTATTTTATCAACATCCAGCAGATTGGTTTTAAGGATAAGATGCGGGTGGCCGCTAACGCCAAAATCCTGTTTCAGCCCTTCAAGTTCTTCTTCCCAGTCAAAATAATTCAGGGCCACCTTTACCCCCTGCGTTGCCAGCGCGAGACCGATTCCCTTGCCGATACCCCTTATTGCTCCTAATACTAAAGCCACTTTTCCGTCTAAGCCCATAGCAATACCCTCTAACATATATCTAAGTAGGTTACTCTGAAATCCCAAATCACAAGCACCAAATTACAAATAAATTTCAATTTCTAATATCCAATGACCGAAACCAAGTCTTTGAAAATTCCTGACTTAAACCGCGTTTGTTTTTTAATTTTGAATTTCGAATTTTGGTCATTGTGATTTGTTTGATATTTGGGATTTGTTATTTGGGATTTCCCGCTACCGTATGATGCTTTTATTCATTAACGATCAAAAAGCACCTGCCTAATCCACTTCATGCCAAGCTTCAACAACGCCACATCATCCTCCATAGCCTTATCAATGGTCGTGGAATCGATATGGGAATCATCCAGAAGCCCGTTCTTTTTAATTTGGGTTCGAAAATTGTCCAGATCGTAGAGCGCTGTATAAAAAAGGCACCTTGATTTCAGATCCAGGTGGCCCGGCATCAGCCGGTTTTTCAAACTGATGATTTGCATCAGTTGGTCATTGATTTCGTTGTAAGCTGCAATATCCTGTTTATCGATCCATTGCTGCACTGTTTGCGGTTTTCCTTTCTTAAACCCCAGGCAGTGCGGTTCCCTTAAGACCATGAACTGCTCAGTGATCTCACCAGTCTTTCTTGATCGCGATAGCGCCCTTACCAACGGGTAGGTGCGGCATGATGATGGGCGGTTTTTATATACCGTGCATCCGCCGGGGGAGACAAACGGACACATAAGGTCGTGGTTGTCCTTGGGCCTCAGTGTTACGATGGGCAGTCCGGATTCAGGCCCGGTGTGCTGGGAAGTATACTGTTCGAGGAATTCCCAGGATGACAGCCCGAGGTGGTTTTTTAAGCGCAAAATGTCATAGGGAGTTAAAAACTGGTTCAGATCCCGGCAGCATGCGTTAAAACACGGAACATCGGGTGAACATGAAAAGCGAAAGGTATCTTTCGGTGATATGGGTGTTAAATCGGGGTCCAAAGAGTTAACTCCTGTCTAATATAAAAAATAATTCATAACACGGCTTTTCAATTTTATCCAAATTTTTATTCCTCTTCGCTGACTTTAGGTTTCAGGATGCTGGTTTCTGGATACTCGATGCTCGATACTGGTCGCAAGGCTCAAGGCAAATAATACATGGTAGAAGGTAGAGGGGACATCCCAAATCCCAAATCGAATGATTCCGCATTCCCAATTCCGAATTCAAATACCTCTGTCCTCCGTCCACTGTTCTCTGTCTTCGGTCAAAAGGAGTCCCGACACTGGATTTACACTACATCTGGTACCGGATTGCGTATTTTTATCCAGATGTTGTAAGGTACGCCAACCCAGTCTAAAATCAGGTTTTTTTGTGATTTTGTTTGGCTAAAAACACTTGACAAGCCCAATGTTGAATGATATTGTTTTCACCTTATAGCTACTGTATCCTATTGAAATTATTTGAAATCTTTTCATTATAATTTCGTAGGAATTCGCTTGTATTGCCAAAGAGTTTAACCGGATAGGGGTTCCGGTTGCTATAGAATAAAAAACCCGAGATATAAAATCAAACCAAGCCAAAGAGTGCATCTTTGGTCACCACTATGAAGGGAGGTGTAAACGAGCAAAGGAACGTTTTTTTAGGAGCATTAATTGCAGAGGTAAAAACCAAATTGTTAGAAAAATAAAATCAGGAGGTATACTAAATGCCAAGTTTTGTAATATCTGAAAAATGTGACGGCTGCAAAGGCGGGGACAAAACCGCATGCATGTACATTTGTCCCAACGACTTGATGGTTCTGGAACCCAACTCGATGAAGGCTTACAATCAGGAGCCCGATCAGTGCTGGGAATGTTTTTCCTGTGTCAAGATTTGCCCGACCCAGGCCATCGAAGTCAGAGGCTATGCCGACTTTGTTCCGCTGGGAAGCTCTGTAATGCCGATGCTGGGTACCGAAGATGTCATGTGGACCTGCAAGTTCAGAAACGGCCTTATAAAACGCTTTAAGTTCCCCATCCGGACCACTCCTGAGGGACAGGCCAATGCCTATCTGGACCTGAAAGGCCAGGACTTGGAAGGCCCTCTTCTGGCCACAGAAGAAGCAGATGGCAAAGAATTATGCAAACCGGCCGAAGGAGAATTGGTTTAAGCATACCGGTCAGGTAAATCAACCAAAATGACTACAATTTACCTAAAATTAGCGATTTAAGGAGGATGCAATATGGCATTACCGAATAAACCTTTGGGTGAACTCAAGGCTGTTAGGGACCCGGAAATCGAAGAGAGAGAAGTTGACATTCTCATCGTCGGCGGCGGCATGGCTGCCTGCGGAGCCGCGTTTGAAGTTAAAAAATGGATGTCCGACGACCAGAGTGTTCTGATGGTGGACAAAGCCGCCCTGGAAAGAAGCGGCGCGGTGGCCCAGGGTCTTTCTGCAATTAACACCTATGTTGGCGAAAATTCCGTTGAAGACTATGTGCGCATGGTCCGCAACGATTTGATGGGCATTGTCCGTGAAGACCTGATATACAGCCTCGGCTGTCACGTGGACGATTCCGTCCATCTGTTTGAGGAGTGGGGATTGCCGATATGGAAAAAATCCGAAGAAGGCAAAACTCTGGACGGCAAAAAAGGCCAGAAAATGGGAACGCTGAAATCAGGCGCCTCCCCGGTGCGTACCGGTAAATGGCAAATCATGATCAACGGTGAATCCTACAAACGAATTGTGGCCGAGGCGGCCAAGCTGGCCATTGGCGAAGAAAACGTTCTGGAAAGGGTTTTCATCGTCGAACTGCTGCTGGACGCCAACAAAGAAAATCAGATCGCGGGTGCGGTCGGTTTTTCCGTGCGTGAAAACAAGGTTTTCATCATCAAATGCAAGACCATGATGGTGGCTTGCGGCGGCGCGGTAAATATCTATCAACCGCGAAGCGTGGGTGAAGGTAAAGGACGGGCCTGGTATCCGGTATGGAACTCCGGCTCCACTTATACCCTGTGCATGAAAGTCGGTGCCGAGCTGTCCATGATGGAAAACCGCTTCACCCCGGCTCGTTTTAAAGACGGTTACGGTCCTGTGGGTGCCTGGTTTTTGCTTTTCAAGGCCAAGACCCTCAACGGTCTGGGTGAGGCTTTTGCCGGCAGTGATGCGGCCAAGGCCGAGTTGGAAAGATTTGCGCCATACGGAACCGCGGCCATCACTCCGACCTGTCTGCGAAACCACCTGATGCTTTTCGAGATGAAGGAAGGCCGCGGACCGATTATGATGGATACGGTTACCGCCCTGGCAGAGCTTGGCAAGACCATGGACAAAAAAGAACTTAAACATCTTGAGTCCGAAGCCTGGGAAGACTTCCTGGATATGACCTGCGGCCAGGCCAATCTGTGGTGCGCCACCGATACCGAGCCTGAAAAGAAGAATTCCGAAGTTATGCCGACCGAACCGTATCTGCTCGGATCACACTCCGGCTGCTGCGGTCTGTGGACCTCCGGTCCGGATCTGGATTGGGTGCCGGATGCTTACAAGATCAAGGCCGACAACGGCAAGGTATACAACCGCATGACCACGGTCAACGGTCTGTTTACCTCCGGCGACGGTGTGGGCTGCTCCGGTCATAAGTTTTCCTCCGGTTCTCATGCGGAGGGAAGGCTGGTCGCCAAACAACAGGTGCGTTACGCCAAAGACCATGCGGACTATTCACCGGCCTTTGCCCAGAGTAACGAGGAACTGGTCGACATCGTTTACCAACCGGTGCGAACTTATCTGGATAATTGCGAATACACCACCGCCGAGGATATTAACCCCAACTACATCAAGCCCAATGGCATGATGTATCGCATGATGAAGGCCGGCCATGAATACGGTGCCGGAACGGCCACCTTCTACCAGACCACCAGCAAGAACCTGGAGATCGTCATGGATCTGCTCAAAACCATGCGGGAAGACAACGAGAAGCTGGCGGCCGGTGATCTTCATGAACTGATGAGGGCCTGGGAGATCCAGCACCGGATCTGGACGCTTGAATCCCATCTGCGTCACATCCAGTTCCGCAAAGAGACCCGCTATCCCGGCTTCTACTATCAGGCCGATTATCCGGGAACGGATGATGAGAACTGGTTCTGCTTTGTCAATTCCAAGTATGATCCGAAAGAGCAGAAATGGGATGTCTTCAAAAAAGACTACATCAAGTTATTCAAGGACTAACCGAGTGTCGGCAGTGATATATCGTCGATGACATAACGCCTCCAGGTGTCTTGGGACACCTGGAGGTTTTTATTAACAGCGTCAGGTTTCAGGTGTCAGAGGACAGAGGTCAGAGGACAGAGAACAGAGGTCAGAGGACAGAGATCAGAATACAGAGATCGGAGACAGAAATCAGACGCCGAATTGCCGATTCTGTCTTCTGTTTTCTGACTTCTGTCTTCTGGTTTAAAATGCCTATCACCCATAACCTAATACTGAAACTGCACGGAGGGAAAGCATGACAGAAGAACAAACAGCCCCTGCTAGTGGAAGCATCTTAGTCGTTGGCGGAGGGATCAGTGGCTTGACCACGGCGCTGGAAGCAGCCGAAGTGGGGTACGAGGTTTTCTTGGTCGAAAAAAATCCTTTTCTGGGCGGACGGGTAGCTCAACTCAATCAATATTTTCCCAAACTATGCCCTCCGACCTGCGGGCTTGAGATCAATTTCAGGCGCATTAAGGATAACCCAAGAATAAAAGTCTTAACCCTGGCGGAAGTTGAAAAGGTTGACGGAAGTCCCGGCAACTACGACGTGGCCATCAAGGTCAATCCCCGCTACGTTAATGAAAACTGCACCTGTTGCGGAGATTGCGCGACAGCCAGCCAGACCGAAATCGACAGCGAATTCGACTTCGGTATGAAAAAAAACAAAGGTGCCTATCTGCCCTTTGAAATGGCGTTTCCGTCCCGGTTTGTAATTTCCCCGGAAATTATCGGTAGCGACGATGCCCAGCGCTGCAAAGAGGCCTGCAAATACGATGCGATCGATCTGGATATGGAGGCCAAAACGCTGAACTTCAACGTGAGCTCAATTGTCTGGGCCACCGGCTGGCAGCCCTATGATGCCGCCAAAATTGACAATCTCGGTTTCGGTCAATACCCCAACATCATCACCAATATGATGATGGAGCGGCTGGCGGCGCCTAACGGGCCGACCAGGGGCAAAATCGTGCGGCCGTCGGATGACAAGGAGCCTGAAAGCATCGCCTTTGTTCAGTGCGCCGGATCCCGGGACGAGAATCATTTGCCTTACTGCTCCTACATTTGCTGCATGGCATCCCTGAAGCAGGCTACTTATGTGCGCGAACGCTACCCGGAAGCCAAAATATATGTGTTCTACATCGACTTGCGGACACCGGGATACCGCTATGAAAAATTTTACGAGAAAATCAAAGAAGATGAGAACATCTTTTTTATCAAAGGCAAGGTGGCCGAGGTCAGCGAAGACCCGGCCAGCAAGAATATTACCGTGGTTGCCGAAAATGCCGTAACCGGCGAAAAAATCCACCAGTCAGTGGAGATGGTTGTTCTGGCTACCGGAATGCAGCCCACAACCGCAACAGACAAACTTCCGGCGGATTTAACGTACAACGAGGACGGATTTATCATCAATAATTTCGAAAACGGCGGAATGTTTGCAACCGGATGTGCCAACAAACCGGCTGACGTGGTTTCATCCAATCAGAATGCAACCGGTATGGCTTTAAAGGCCATTCAAACTCTGGTGAACAGGTAGGAGGTTATCCATGGATAAAAAATATGGTGTGTATATCTGCGAAGGCTGTGGGATCGGAGAAGCCCTGGATATCGAAAAGCTTTGCGATGTACCCAAGGAAGAAGGCTTGGCCGTCAAGACCTGTCCGATTTTGTGCGGCAAAGAAGGCGTCGAGCTTCTCAAAAAAGACATTGCCGACGAAGGCGTCAATACCCTGGTGCTGGCGGCCTGCTCGCGCCGGGTGCTCTATGATGTGTTTCGGTTTGACGGCTGCATCGTTGAGCGGGTCAACCTGAGAGAGCAGGTGGTGTGGTCCCATCCCCGGTCCAAGTATCCGGCTCCCACGGAAGAACAAAAAGATGATGAGGAATTCATCGATCTCGTTCAAATGATGGCTGAAGACTATCTGAAAATGGGCATGGCCCGGGTGGAAAAAGTGGATCTGCCGGAGCCTTACCTGCTGGACACGTTCAGCCGCAAAATACTGGTGATCGGCGGAGGGATAACCGGGATCTCAGCGGCCATCGATGCCGCCAAAACCGGCTATGAAGCGACGATCGTTGAAAAAGAATCCGTCCTGGGCGGAAATGCCAAAAATTGGCGTAAACAACTGCCGGGCGCTTACCCCTATGACGGCCTGATTGAGCCGACCCTAGACTCTAAAATCAAAGAACTGGAAAATTATTCCGGCATCGCGGTCAAAACCGAGACCGTGGTCGCGCGGATCGCCGGTGAGCCGGGGGATTTTACAGTTACTTTTAAAAAGCCCGGTGAGAAAACGGAGTTTGACGTTCCCTATCCCCTGCCGGACGAGATGAAGGTGGATGACAAAGGCAAAGAACTGACGGCCGAGCAGCTCCATGAAAAATTCATGGAGTACAACGAAGGCAAGCAGGACATTCTGACCCTTGATCCCAACGGTGAAAAATTCGGTGCCGTTATCCTGGCGGCCGGCTGGCGGCCCTATCAGCCCGAAGAAGGGGAATTTGCCCATCTGGGTTATGGTGAGCTGCCCGATGTGGTTACCAATCATCAATTTGAAGAAATGGCTGCCGGCGGCCAGATCACACGGCCTTCCGACGGCCAGGAGGCGAAATCGGTGGTTTTCATTCAGAGCCCCGGCCAGGGAGACGACAAGGACTTCGCCTATGCCGGTGCGGTGACCAGCCTGGTGGCACTGAAACAGGCCAAATACGTACGCGATGATTACGCCGACGGCAAGGCTTTTGTGTTTTACCAACACATGCGCACCCTGGGTCTGACGGAAAACTTTTACAAGAGCATCCAGCAGGATCAGGGCATCTTTTTAACCAAGGGTGAGGTCACCGCTGTTTCCAAAAACGGTGACGGCCTGATCGTCGAGGCCGACAACACCCTGCTGGGCGAAAAAATCCAGGTCAAAGCCGACCTGGTGGTGCTGGCCACGGGTATGGTGCCGGTCACCAAAGATGATCCGGTGGTCAATCTGGCCTACCGCCAGGGACCGGGATTCCGCGATAATGCGCTTTTTGATGACTATGCGGATTCCAATTTTATCTGCTTTCCCTATGAAACTCAGCGGACCGGTATCTATGCCGCCGGCGGTATTCGGCGCAGCATGACGGTGGAAGAAGCCACGGAAGATGCCACCGGTGCGGCTTTAAAAGCCATCCAGTGCCTGGAGTCGACGAATCGCGGGGTTTCGGTGCACCCCAGATCCGGAGATATGACCTTTCCCGACTTTTTCTTTCAACGCTGCACCCAATGCAAACGGTGCACCGAGGAATGTCCTTTCGGGGCCATTGACGACGATGAAAAAGGTACGCCCAAACCCAATCCGGCCCGCTGCCGGCGCTGCGGGACCTGTATGGGATGCTGTCCCGAGCGGATCATCAACTTTGTTGATTACAGCATCGACAGCATC
>Ga0255054_10001150_pt1 | contig 15597 bp, 15 predicted proteins | sample JV7_2_23_MG_FD_188634 | JGI IMG/M metagenome (GOLD analysis project Ga0255054, IMG submission 188634) | Seawater microbial communities from Jervis Inlet, British Columbia, Canada - JV7_2_23 | ecosystem: Environmental > Aquatic > Marine > Inlet | place: Canada: British Columbia | collected...
CAGCCCAACCATGAACTACGGACTGCCGCGCGTCTACAACCTCTACAAGGATCCGGGTGAGACGCAGAACGTGATCTTCCCGGAGACCTGGGTGCCGAAAGCGGCCCTTGGCCAGCTGGGGGCACACATCGGATCGCTGAGGCAGGAACCGCCGATCAAGCCCGGGACGAAGGATCCCTACGAACCGCCGAAATAGTCTCATGGCGTGTCCAACGCGTGCGGTCACGGTGGTCTGCACGCTCGTGGCACTGGTGGCAGGCGACGCTCTGCATGTCGACGCGATGTTCAATCAGTCTTTCTCGGAGACATTCGCCCTCGGGCTGCACGGCTATTATTACAAGCAGTTTGGCAGCAGCGGCAGCAACTGAATAATTGCAGTATAGAAAAGGGAGAATCTCATGACCGGCGCAGATAGCTCATCGGTTGATCAGAAGTTTGTTGGCAATGCATTGGCAGCGTTTGTTCAAATTGGTGCTATAGCGGTCCTGTTGTATTGGTGTTTCACGATCGTTTCACCGTTTGTCAGTGTCGTTGTCTGGGCGTTGATTCTCAGCATCGCGTTATATCCGACACACGTTGCACTGACCGCCCGCCTGGGTGGGCGTGAAAAGCTATCAGCAGCCATTCTGGTGCTGATCGGACTAGCGATCATTGCCATCCCGGCCGTGATACTGGCCGATTCGACCATTGGCGCTTTGCATACCGTCGCTGCGGAACTTGAAGATGGTACGGCGCAGGTTCCACCACCGGCGGACAAAGTCGCGGACTGGCCCGTCATCGGCAAGAAAGTTCACGAGGTCTGGAGCGCGGCTGCGGCGAATTTGGAGGCGACCGTTAATCAATTCAGGCCGCAAATTCGATCTGCCGGGAAAAATGCATTGGCTATCGCCAGCCACACGGTTGGCTCCGTGTTCCTGTTCGTTTTCTCCATGATCATCGCAGGCGTGTTCTTTACAACAGCATCGGGTGGATACGCGGCGGCACGCAATATCGCGTCAAACCTCGTAGGTACCAAACGCGGGCCGGAATTTACCGACATGGCTATCCTGACAATACGCAGTGTGGCGAAGGGGGTGCTGGGTGTTGCGCTCATTCAAGCCGTTCTGTCTGCAATCGGATTGGTGATTGCCGGCGTACCCGCAGCGGGGCTTTGGGCTGCGATTGTATTGGCACTCGCAATCATACAGTTGCCGCCGCTCGTTGTGCTCGGGCCCATCGCGATCTGGTATTTCTCCGTGGCAGAGCCGGTACCGGCAACAATTTTTCTTGTTTTTGCGATTATCGTTAGCGTCAGCGACGCGTTCCTCAAACCACTATTTCTCGGTCGCGGCATTGAAGTTCCAATGCCCGTGATTCTGATCGGTGCGATTGGCGGCGCCATAGCGGAAGGCATCATCGGCCTGTTTACCGGTGCCGTGATACTGGCTGTCGGCTACGAGATTTTCAAAGCCTGGATGGCGCCGACCGAGTCGCGGGAAGAGCTTGCCGACGGCTAGGCGCATTAACAGGAACCAAACGAGCATACTTGCGCTTGGCACCCTTGCCGCGGCCGCGCTCGTCGGCTGCGCGCCCGTCGGACCCGAGTTTGTCCGGCCCGAGGTGCCGCTTAGCCCGGAGTGGCTCGATGCCGAACTCGAGCAGTTCGATAACGATGCTGCTGAACTTACCGAATGGTGGCGCACGTTCGAAGATCCTGTCCTTAATCGCTTGATAGCCACGGCGTACGAGCAGAACAACGCGTTGAAAATCGCAGGGCTGCGTGTGCTCGAATCGCAAGCACGACTCGGCATCGCGGTTGGCAGTCAATATCCGCAGGTCCAGGTTGCAACCGGGGACGTAACGGCATTGGGTACCAGCAAGAGCGTCGCAAACACAGATTCACGCGACTTGACGTTCGTCCAATATAACCTTGCCGCAGCCGTCTCCTGGGAAATGGATTTCTGGGGCCGTTTTCGCCGCGGCGTCGAAGCGGCCGATGCGGGACTGCTCGCGTCTATCGCCGAATACGATGACGTCCTGGTATTGCTAACCGCGCAGGTTGCTGACGTTTACACGATTATTCGCGCGACCGAGGAACAGCTGCGGCTTGCACAGGAAAGCGTTGACATTCAACAGCGCAGTTACGACATCGTCCAGGTTCTTTACCGCAACGGCGAGAGTTCTGAACTCGATGCGTTACAGGCACAAACATTGCTGTTGAGCACGCAGACGATTATTCCAAACCTCGAAACCACGTTACGACAAACGAAAAACGCACTCAGTGTATTGCTCGGTATGGCACCGGCCAATATCGAAGAGTTACTGGATGGTGAAGGCACACTGCCTCGCGTACCCGAAACCGTCTCGATCGGCGTTCCCGCGAACTTGCTCAGGCAACGCCCGGACGTTCGCAAGGTTGAGTTGCAGGCTTTGGCGCAAAACGCACTGGTCGGTCTCGCCGAAGCAAGCCTGTATCCGAGCTTCAGTCTCGGCGGCACACTTGGATTAAGCACGACCGAAAATACAAGCGCATCAGCCTCCGGCAATGGCGGGTTTAGCGAACTCTTTGACAGCGACAGCTTCGCTTACGCGGGCGGCCTCTCGTTCGTCTGGCCGTTCCTGAATTACGATCGTATTCGCAACAATATCCGCATCGAGGATGCGCGACTGCAGCAGGCCCTGATCGCCTATCGGGAAACGGTTATTCAAGCTGCACGGGAAACCGAGAACGCCCTGACTTTTCATGCCAGCACACGCACCGAGAACCGCATCCTTCGAGAAGGTGTGGTGGCCGCCAAGCGATCTGCCGACTTGTCAATGCTGCGCTACCAGGAAGGTTTTGCCGACTACCAGCGAGTCCTCAACGCGCAGCAGTCCTTATTCAGTCAGCAGCAGCGCTATGCTGCCAACCGTGGGGACATCGTGCGCAGCCTGATCGCAATCTACCGGAGCCTCGGCGGCGGCTGGCAAGTCAATCGGGACTACATCGATGAGACGACAAGACAGCAAATGGAGCAACGCACGAATTGGGGAGAACTCCTCGACAATCCCCCGCAGCAATAGCGAGAACAAAGCATGACTGACGAGAACGATAAAGAAGAAACCAAAACAGACGCCGAATCCCCGGAGCCGCAGGACCCGGTTCGCAAATGGACCCTGATCATCCTGGGCCTTTGCGTATTCCTCATGGCGTGGTACCTGACCGCCGATCGCGTCACGCCTTACACGACGCAGGCGCGCGTTCATGCGCTGGTTGTCCCTATCGCACCCGAAGTGTCAGGGACAGTTACGGAGGTCGCCGTATCCAGCAACCAGGCGGTTGCCGCCGGTGATCTGTTGTTCAAAGTAGACCGCGCACGCTATGCCCTGGCCGTCGAGACGGCCGAAGCGAATCTGCAGTCAGCGCGTCAGGCGACCGGCGCGTCAACCGCCAATGTTGATACTGCGCGGGCGCAAATGGAATCGGCCAGGGCCAATCTTGTCCGTTCCGAACAGGACACCATGCGCCTGCGCCGGATCAAGGAAGAAGATCCGGGTGCGATCTCGGAGCGGCGCCTGGAGAGCGCCGAATCGACCTTGGCGATGTCACGGGCGCAGCTGGCAGCCGCTGAGTCGACGGTAGAGAAGGCGCTGCAGGACCTGGGCCAGGCCGGGGATGCGAACACGCGCATCCTGCAGGCACAGGCCGCTCTCGAGCAGGCAAACATTGACCTCTCGAACACAGAAGTGCGGGCGCCGGCTGATGGCATCGTCACGGACGTGCGTGTCGACCGCGGCAACTTCGCAAAAGCCGGCGGCGCGCTGACGACGTTTCTAGCCACGCACGATATCTGGGTCCAGGCCGATTTCACCGAGAACAATCTCGGCAACATCAAGCCGGGTGACAAAGTGGGTATCGTCTTTGACGCCCTGCCCGGCAAGGTCATCAACGGGACAATTCGGACGACCGGATTCGGCGTCAAAGTCGACTCGGCACCGCTCGGCAGTCTGCCGACGATAAACAATGACAGGGAATGGTTGCGCGATGCGCAACGCTTCGCAGTGGTCGTCGATTTCGAGTTGCCGGGTGCGCGTGATCGCCTCGGGATCCGGGTCGGCGCACAGGCCTCGGTGATTGTGTACACGGGTGATGGGTTCTTGTTCAACACTGTTGGCAAGATCAAGATGTGGTTTGTGAGCCTGTTCACCTATGCCTACTGATTCGCGTGCAAAATCAATAGCGTCGCCACGCATGTCGATCGCCAGCGTCCGCATTCTGAGGCTCGCACTCGGGACGTCATTATCGTTGTGGTTTTCGCAGGCCGTCGGCTGGCAGCTGTCATTCATCGCCCCGGTCATCACGATGCTAATACTCGGGATGCCGATGCCGGCGCTCAAGCTCAAGGCAGGCATCGCTTTCACACTGGTTCTGACTCTGTCGCTCTATGCTGGCATGCTGCTCGTGCCGACGTTACTGCATCAAACCGCTGTCGGCGTGCTGCTGCTGGGGCTAGCACTGTACTGGAGCTTCTACTTCACGGCCAAAGGCGGCCCGGCGGTGCTCGGAACCTTCGCGACGGTCGGCATCGCATTAACCGTTGCCGTCGGTTCGGTCAGTGTCGGTGCCCTGCTCGAGGTTGCTTCATCAATGAGCATTGCAACCGCAGTTGGTGTCTTGTTCGTCTGGATCGCCCATGCCCTGCTCCCGGACTCGATGGCGGCGGACGCCGGTCCGGTTGCTGCCGGAAAAAAGCCGGAATCGCCAAAACCGGATCTCACAACAGCGCGATGGAGCGCGTTTCGCTCATTATTGATCGTGATGCCGGTGGCGCTAATCATGCTGTTTTCGGCCGCCAGCACCGCGTACGTGCCCGTCATGCTGAAGGTTGCATCAATGGGACAACAAGCGACAAACGAGGCTGCCCGGGATGCCGGCAGTTCGTTGATCCTGTCAACGATCATCGGCGGCGCGGGCGCGATCATCGGCTGGCAGATACTCAGCATTGCCCCGACACTCCTCATATATACGCTCGCTATCGGTCTTGCCGGGCTCGTGATTGGGCCAAAGATCTTTCAGGGCGCGGCAACGCATCCGCAAGCGGCGACCTGGTCTTACGGTTACCTGACGATGCTCGTCATCCTGGCCCCCGCCGTCATGGACGGAATAGGTGGCGACCCGGCCAGCCTGAAGTTCTGGGACCGGATCATCATGTTCGTGCTAACGACGATCTACGCCGTTGTCGCGGTCTACGTCGTAGATGCATTTCGCCCTGTCCGCGAATGAGTATCTCGCTCTCTTTGCCGCGGCCCTAACGATCGTGTGTACAGGTCGGGCCGTCATGTACTCATTCAGTTCGGCGGGTTCGAGCGCGGGCCCGCCGGAGAGAATCAGTGAAAGCCGACTACAACGTAGTGCACGCCCCGAACGCGACGAATCCGGCATCGTCGCCTGACGCCGTCAATGTCATTCGTCCGGTTGTCTGGTTAATCGACAGCGACCAACTCAGGGGGTCGGTAGGTCTGCTTCCCTGCACGCCCTGAACGATCAGGTGATTGTCGAGATCTTCGACGGAGTCAACGGCATCCGGCTCCGTGGCTACACCTGCCGTAATCGCACTAAACTGCTTCTTCCGGATATCGAGGCGGACGAAATCGGGTGCGTCGATGCTTTCGTTTGTTACGGCGCGACATTCGGCGCCGTAGTCACACTCGATGATCTGTCCCAGGGAGCACAGCAACGGTTCGGAACCGTCAAATTCGGCCGACGCCGCTGTGGCGCAAAAAAGACCTGCCGTGGCTGCAAGCATTGTTCGTGTTATTGAATTCATAGTGATGTTTCTCCGGTACTGTTAGCGGACCGTGTAGTTCTTGCCTTCCATGCAAGCTGCATAGGCGCGGTTGTAGCGATTGCGGTTCTCCTGGTAAATCTGCTGCTGCTCCTGCTCCCACTGCTGGCTCTCGGAGTCTTCCTGGCGCTTCTGGTCCTGGCGGCGCATGTGACCAGCCGTGGCGCCGACAGCCGCGCCTTTCCAAACATCGTCGGAGTTGTCGCCAACGACCGCTCCAAGGGCCGCTCCACGAACCGCGCCGCGCCTGACGCCGCCTTTTGGTTCTTCTTTCTTCGGTGGCGGCGCGGTCGCCGTCGGGGCAGCCATCGGGTCAAAGCCAGTCTCGCCCTTGGACCAGTTGTAGCAGGTGAACTCGTCCTGCTGCTGCTGATCCTTGTCCTGACCGTCATTGGGGAACACCATCAGTTCCTGAGCCGAGGCCGTGGCCGCCAGGCCCGCTCCGGCGAGAATGACCAGTAATTTAGTACGCGTTGTAATCATCTTGACTCTCCAGTTGGCGTTGGAATTTCGCCATAGCTTAATAGTATTCAGTGCGTCTGAGCGCTTATATCCGATTTCCGTCAATTTCACCAGTCGCCAGTCTGCGAGGAAATTACTCCAGACTCACGTTATCTAGCGTATTTGTATGTTTCGATTTTGCAGGGGCTCGAACGGCGCATCGAGTGCGTCAAGCACTCGCTGATCTCGTTCGTATACGTCATTGTAAAAATGATACTCACCATTTGGCCCGATATCGGCAGTCCAGTACAGCAGCATAACGGGCAACGGCTCGGCCAGGTGCACGGTCCGGGTCTCTTCGCTCTCGATCTGCGCGTCGATCTGCTCACGGTCCCAGCCCGCAGGCCCAAGAAGAAGTTCGGCGAGGTCGAACGGGTTCTGGGTGCGGATGCAGCCATGGCTGAAAGCACGCTCCGACCGGCCGAACAGGCTCTTGCTCGGCGTATCGTGCAAATAAACCGCGTATTCGTTTGGGAAGATGAACTTGATGCGCCCGAGCGCGTTCGCAGGCCCAGGTCGCTGTACGAATGTGTACGGAAAATTGCCACGCGAAAGCTGCGACCAGTCGATCGTGGCTGGATCGACGTTTTCGCCGGCACGATTTCTGACATCGAACGTTCGCGTCTTGAAGTAATCCGGGTCGCGCTGAATTCTCGGCAGCATCTCCTTCGTCGCGATACTGTACGGCACGGTCCAGGTGGGGTTCATGACGACATAGATCACCTCGTCGCGGAATACGGGCGTCTGATGAAAGGGCGCGCCCACCTGCACCTTGGTGTCCCAGACAACCTGGCCATCGTCAACGAGATAGGCTCGATAGCCCGCGATATTGACGATAATGAAGTCCTCGCTGATGCCGCCCATCACCCAGCGCGCGCGCTCGAGATTAATGCGCAATTGAGCAATTCTGGTCTCGACCGGCACATTGAGAGCCACCAGCGTCGCCGGGCCAATCACGCCATCCGCTTCAAGCCCATGCCGACGCTGAAACGATCGAACACCGGCTGCGAGTATGTCCGAGTACACGTTGCCGGCGATTTCGGGCACGTCGGAAATGTCACGCGACTGCGCCAGCCGCCTTGCAATTGTCGCTACACGTTCATCACTCATCCCAACCTTTAGTGACGGGCCGTCTGGAACGACCGGCCAGCCGCCTTCAGCCTTGATCTGGCGATGCTGATACAGGGAATCCCGGAGTCGCAGGAACAGCGGCCCGCGAGCGTATACCTTGTCGACGAAATCAGCCAACGACGGCGAATCGATCGCCTCTTGCATCCTTTGCAGCGGATTTGAACTGACAGGCCTTTGGTCAAAGTTCCAGCTCGGATCCAGACTTGTGGGATCGACCCTGCCGAACAGCTGGTGATACGCCAGGCGCAGCAGGCTGTCCGAGAACATGAGTTCTACAGCAGCCAGTTGGCGCGGTGTTGGTGTTCTGCCCTGCTGTATCGCCTTGTAGGCGGCCTCGATCTGCTCCGCATGGTAATCCCCGGGATTCAATCCATCGTCACGGCTCGCCAGTACCAACTCCAGCAGTTCTCCGACCTGGTCCGGATCATTCCAGGTGGGTCTGAAGTTGCGGCGCTCGTAAAATTCGGCCAGCGCGTTTCCGGAGGCGATGTCTATGCCGCCGATCGAAAGCTGACCGGTTTCGCGAAGGTTTTCGATTTCTACCCGGATGGCCTCGCTGTCGGCGGCATCATCAGCCAGCGACGTTACTGGCTGAATTACGGCAAACAAAAGCAACGCGGCTTGTATAATAGGCCTCACATGAAACCGTCTGCCAACAAGCGCCGACGCGGCTTGATTCAAGCGGCGATCGGCGGCGTGATTTCGGGTCTGACCTTGCCACTGCGGCGCGTCAGTGCCGCGCTCGACAACGAACGAGAGTTGCAGTTCTTTCATACTCACACCGGTGAACAGCTCCATGTTATCTACAAGCGGCGCAACGAATATGTGCCCGCTGCGCTCAAAGAAATTAACGTGTTCCTCTCCGACTTTCGCACCGGCGATGTCGCCGAAATTGATCCGCAGCTTCTTGACCTCATGTATGACATTCGCGCGACATTGGGCGGCGATGGCACCTATGAAGTCATTTCGGCCTACCGCTCTCCCGCGACCAACGATATGCTGCGCCGGCGTTCGGGTGGTGTCGCCAGGAACAGCCAACACTTGCTGGGCAAAGCTATCGACGTTCGCTTGACCGATGTCGAGCTGAGTCAGCTCCGCGACACCGCCCTCACAATGCAACGCGGCGGTGTCGGTTATTACGCCAGCTCAGACTTTGTCCATATCGATACCGGGCGCGTCCGTCGCTGGTAGGATTACTCAATCGAACCGCCATTCGTAGGTGAAGGTTCCGCCCTTGTTTTCCGGGTCTTCATCGCCGACCAGCGTGTCTGCGTCAACAGTGTCTGTCGAGGCCCAGAAAGTAAGGCGAAATGCCCACTTGGGGCGCTCGTAATGGAACCCAACAATTAGCTGCCCAATCACGTCCTCAGGTTCGACTGTGTTGTTGTCGGTCCATTCATTGTCGTCGACAAAGGTATTGCCCTCTCTCAACATGTCGACCAGGAAACTGGTCGCTCGCACAACAACCGTGCCATAGATCGCAGTTCCGTCGTCGGCAGGAATCGTGGCGTTGTAATGCAGCCCACGCCCAATCGGGTCGGGTATATAGGCAAATCCCTGCGGCATACGGCCAAACCGCATCTCCAGCGACAGTTCGCCAAAAGACATGAAGTTCGAAGCAGCCGCGTTAAACGCTACGGCGCCATCGAAACTGGGTTTGCGCCAGAGCTTCTTCTTTTTCGTATAGAACAGACTGAATATGGGTTCGTCGTCGAGCTGGTGTTCCCAACCCATCGGCTCTTCCGCATCTATCCATTCGTGTATCGTTTCTTGCACATCGTCGCCAAATGATTTTTCACCCACGACACCGAGCATCCAGCCGAAAGCCGACATGCGCTGGTCGTCAAATGCAACAAACGAATTGCTCCAACCCAGCATGCCCATATACGGCAGGTCATCGAGGATTATGTCGGGATTTTCAATTTCTTCCGGCGTCTGCATATTTTGCCCGAACGACCATGCCTCGCGGTAGTTGAGACCTTCACCGCTGGGCAGGAAAAACCGCGCCAGTCCCTTGCCGAACGCGACCGTACCGTCGGTCGCATCGAGACTCGACGCAACCGGCCCGTGTTTTTGCAGCGCGAAGCCGTTGGTGAACTGGTTGTCCGAATCGAATACTACGTCGTTGGCAAACTCAAATCGCCAGGTCGACGACTGCGAGTAGTCCGGACTGTCCTGAGCCGTAGCATTGCCACACGCAAGCGCGACAAGCAAGACACTCCACATTGCACGTGTTTTCATTGTTGTTCTCCTGACGATGTTGAATCTGAATCCGGATGAGGTCCCCAGTGCCTCCGCCATTGTACTGCATTGCATTTTACCGACTGCCCAGTCTTAACTCCACACAATTTCTGTGTACTCCAACCGAAAAATCAGATATCCGATTTTCGTCAAATTCCTGCGTAAGCCGTACTACGACTTGATGGCGAAACAATAGGTCACATTTCGTAAACAATCAGTATACTGGTTGAATAACACGATCATAATCAAAGTCTTAATAGAGCGACCGCACAATTATCTTTGCTCGCGGACGATTCGATGACCTGGGAATTCATGACGAAACAACAAGAAATTTCGAATTCAGAACCCCCGTTAATTGATCCAGCCTTGATTGTCCATGATTTTTTCGCGATTAACGCGCTGAACGAGTTTTACACCGTGAACGGTTGGGACGCTAACTATCGACAGATAGAACCGGGTCCTCTGAAGGTAAAGTTGCTGGCCCTAAAACTTGGTCACATTGAGCTATTCCGCGAGCGCACAAACCGGCGGCTGGAGAGTTCGGTGATATCGGCCGAACACGCTTACTCCCTGATTATGACCTTGTCGGATGTTCCTGGTCGCGTCTCCGGCAGAACTGTCGGCCGACATGATCTGCTATTGGTTCCACCCAAGACGCGACTGAATATTGTGATACCCGATGGGGCCGACGGGCTGACGATTCACCTTCCGGCCGACAGGATTGACGATTACGATGTGGCGTTTGGCGGCTTCGACTCTCTCGACGATATCACGCACATGACTTTGCGGAGCACTCCAACGACGACTGTCGACGCGTTTCGGCGAATGGTCGTCACGATCTTCACAGGAGCACCCGAAGCGACAGCAAATGCCAACATGGACTGGAAATTGATTCTTGCGCTAGCCGATATGCTCGATGACCGGAAGTCGAATGGCAACGGCTATGACCCGTACGGTCGACTGGAAAAGCACCGCATTATGCAGCACGCGACAGATTATGTTCGTGTGCATCTGACCGAGGACATTCGCATTACAGACCTGTGTGCATACTGCGGTGTCAGTCTCAGTACGTTGGAACGGGTCTTCAGACGTGAACTGGATCTCAGCCCCAAGGACTATATCCTTGCCATTCGGCTGCACGAGGCGCGCCGCAGATTTTGGGACGTAGAATCTAAAACGCTAACGATCGCCGAGATCGCGATGAGCTGTGGCTTCACGCACATGGGCCGATTCTCGCGCCGATACCGGCAGCACTATGGACGCTTGCCGAGTGAAGACCGCATACTTGGCGCCAATGGAATTGCGTATAATTAGTACGGATTTCCGGTCACCCGAGATTCCGAATGATCAAAATCCCGTACATCCTGGTTCTGACCTGCCTTACTATTTCCTTTGCCGGGTCGGATGCAAGAGCTGCAGAAGGCGGCTACAGTAATTACATTCCCGGCAGCTATGGTGATTTCGGCATGGCCCTGGCGCCGACGCAAAAGTGGACGCTGCGCAACGACTTTTACTACTACGACGCCAGTACTGACCTGTCACTACGCTCCGGAAATCTCGAAGTCGGCGCGGATCTTACGTTCCTGATGAACTTCACGACCTTGTTGTACAAACCGGACATAGAGTTGTTCGGCGCACAGTTCGCGGCGGGCGTGTTCGTGCCACTCGTGGATCTGGACATCGACGCTGATCTTTCTGTTGGCGATATGACCTTTAGCGCCAGCGACAGCGCATCAGGCCTTGGCGATGTCGCACTGGTGCCGATTGCGCTCTATTGGACCAAAGGCAACATGCATATGTCGTTCGCCGAGTTCATCATTACGCCGACGGGCGATTACAGCGTCAGCAATTCAATAAACAACGGACTCAACTACTGGAGCTTCGACACAAATTTCGCGTTGACTTACCTGAACCCGGAGACGGGACGAGACCTCTCCTTCAATCTTGGCTATATCTACAACACCGAGAACAGCGACACCGACTATCAGACCGGTCAGGAACTGCATCTCGACTTTGTTTTCAACCAGTTTCTTTCAGAGACCTTCGCCATCGGCCTGCACGGCTTTTACCTGAAGCAGATCACGGGCGATAGCGGCAGCGGTGCCCTGCTCGGCGATTTCAAGGCCGACGCGGCGGGGATCGGGCCAGCGTTGCTTTGGAGCACGAAAATCGGCGATCAGGACGTATCTATTATCGCCAAGTGGCTGCACGAATTCGACGCGAAGAACAGGCTCGAGGGCGATCACTTTTTCCTGAGTTTCGCGCTGGACTGGTAGGCGCCCTTTTGTCTCAAATAGCCACCACTGAACTACCCGAACCAGCCGGTATACAACTGAATGACGATCGCATTCGCGAGATCAATGAAAAACGCGCCAATCAGCGGCACGATGATAAAGGCGCGCGGGGACGCGCCGTATAGCTTGGTCACCGCTGTCATGTTCGCAATCGCCGTCGGCGTGGCGCCCAGCGCAAGGCCGACGTAACCCGCCGACATCACGGCCGCATCGTAGGTGCTGCCCATGGCGCGAAATACGACCACCCCGGCCCACAACAGGACGACGACAACCTGCGCAATCAGCATCAGGAGGATGGCGAAGCCGAGATCGGCCAGCGTCCAGAGCTCGAGGCTCATCAGGGATATAGCGAGGAACAGTCCGAGGCTGATTTCCGACGCCAGGGCCAGGCTGCGCGACTGCTCGGGCCTGGGCATTTTGAGCCGCGGGAACAGCAGCGGCGTGAGGTTGGTGACGAGGATGCCCGCGAACAGGCAGGACACGAACGTCGGCAGCTGCACACCAAGCTGCCGTAGGCCGAAGTCAATGTGAATCCCGATGCCGACGGCCACGAAGACGGCAAAGATCGTGCGCAGCATGCTCTCGTACTGGACAGGGATCGCCCCGTGCTCGTGTTCGATGCCGACCGTCTGCACGGCATCGCTGGTCGCCTCCAGACCGTGACGCCGTATGAGGAACCGAGCCAGCGGCCCACCCAGCACGCCGCCGAGGATCAGGCCGAATGTGGCGCAGGCGATACCAATCTCGCCGGCAAACGCGATGCCGTACTCGTCACGGAAGATCGGTGTCCACGCGATGGCCGTGCCGTGCCCGCCGGACAACGAGACCGAGCCACCGATGACGCCTACGAGCTGCTCAAATCCGGCCAGCGTCGCAACGAGGACGCCCGTGCCGTTCTGCACAACCAGGTAAAAGCAGGCAAGGACCAGCAGGATGCCGAGCTGCGAGCCACCCTTCAGCAGCGTCTCGAATCGCGATGACAGACCGATGGTCGTGAAGAATGCGATCAGGAGCTCATCGCGAATATCCAGCGCAAACTCGAACTGCAGCTCGAAGATCGCGTAGACGAGGCCGAAAACGACCGACGCGATCAGTCCGCCCGTGACTGGCTCGGGAATATTGAAGTTCCGCAGAAACCCTATCTTGCCGTTCAGCAACTTGCCGAGGTAAAGAACGAGGATGGCGATGATGATAGTCTGGCGACCGTCAAGGACCATTGAATCCATGGTGTCTCCCGCTTTTGGAAACGGCTAATGTGACGCGAACGTTGGCATATAATCCCATATTCATAATCAACAACAAAGGAAATTCCATGCATCCGATTAGACGCGGGCTCACCAGATGAACGAGCAATCCGTCGACACAAAGAACTCGGCACGCGCAATCATCCTGGTTACACTGCTGCTGGCGATCGGCTACTCGGTGCTGCGTTATCACATCGCAGGACCGGTACCCTGGAAAGACTTCCCAATGTTTATCCTGAACAAGGGGCTGTGCCTCGCTGGCTTCATCCTGCTGACCTTCAATTTTACGCTGGGACCGCTCAACAGCCTTGGCGTGCCCGTATCACAGGGCTGGCTGAACTCGCGCAAGGCCCTTGGCATGACGGGCTTTTTGCTCGTGCTGCTGCATGCACTTATGAGCTTTATGCTGTTCAGCCCGGCAATCTATGGCAAGTTTTTCGCGGAAAACGGATCTCTGACGCTGCTCGCCGGCCTCGCGATGCTGTTCGGCGTGGCCGGTTTCGTATTTCTTTGGGGATACAACCTGAGCTTTCAGACGTTCCTGCGTGAAGACGCGGCGTTCATCCGGTTTATTACGTCACGCAAAGTGTTGTTGTTCGCACTCATACTCGGCGGCCTGCACGTGTTCTTCATGGGTTACGAGGGCTGGCTGAACCCCGCGGGCTGGCACGGTGGACTGCCGCCTATCAGCCTTGTCGCGTTTACGTTTTTTGCGATCGGCTATCTGATTAACCTGTTGGGCAGGGAATGAACGACTCTGAGCAGGCCGCCTCAATAAAGTACCGGAGTGAACGTACTGATATGACAAAACTCTTCAAAGAACCGCTTGTGCATTTCCTGGCGTTGGGCCTGGGCCTGTTCGTTATATTCGACCTGGTCGCCAGCGATGACGCAACGTTCGACAGCAAGATCATCAATGTCGATCGCGACGCGTTGCTCACGTTTGTGCAATACCGTTCGCGCGCGTTCGAACCAGGCATGGCGGCGGAGCGTCTGGACGGTATGACCGAAGACGAGCTTGAGCGCATGATCAGTGACTATGTGCGCGAAGAAGCGTTGCACCGCGAGGCGTTGGCGCTCGGCATGGACAAGAATGACTACATCATTAAACGTCGTATGATCCAGTCGATCGAGTTCATCACGGACGGATTCGTGACGGCGGCAGTCGAAATATCCGATGCAGACGTCGAGGCCTACTTCGAGGCCAACCGTGAGGACTACTACATCGATTCTTTCGTGACGTTCACGCACGTGTTTTTTGACGCTGAACGCCATGGTCGGGACGAGGCGATTACACTGGCAACAGCCAAGCTGGCCGAGCTGAATTCACAACAGGTGGCGTTCACCGATGCGCCGCGCCACGGCGATCGCTTCCCGTTCTTCGTTAACTACGTCGAGCGCGGACCGGAGTTCGTCGTGAGTCATTTCGGCATGCCGATGGCGCAGGGTATTTTCGCAGTCGAGCCGAGTGACTCCACCTGGCACGGGCCGTTCGAATCGGAATATGGTGCGCACCTCGTGATGCTGACGCGCAAAGCCGAAGGGCGTTATCCCGAACTCGCGCAAGTCGAGCCAAGCGTCCGCGACGATGCCGAGCGTGAGGCAATCGCCGCGCAGAAAGACAAGGCGATTCAGGCGATCGTTGATACCTACGAAGTACGTCGCATATTCGAGCAACAAACCGTTGGATCTGCGGAATGAAATTTGTGCGCCTCGTTTTCACAATTCTCCTGGTGCTTTGTGCACTGACGGCGCGAGCACACGATGCGCGGCCGAACTTCGTGCAGATCACCGAGACCGAGGCGAATACGTTCAGCGTGTCGTGGAAGGTGCCGGCCAGCATGCCCGGTTCTGCGTTGCCCTACCCGTCACTCCCTGAGGGCTGCGTGGCCGATCGTCAACCGGCCTGGCAACAGGCCGGTGCCGAATACGTCGGCCAACAGGTGTTTCGTTGTGACGCAGAGCTCTCAGGCCGCGTAGTGGGCATCGAGTTTCCCATCATCAATCCTTCCCTGTCGACGCTGTACCGGATCCGGCTTGCGAACGGCGAGGAGCATCTGCGAATCCTGAAGCCCAGCGAGACCGAATGGACCGTGCCCGATGCCGAGGACCGCTTCGCCGTGGCGACCCAATACACAGCTCTCGGTATCGAGCACATTTGGATCGGTAATGATCATCTCCTGTTCGTCGCGTGCCTGCTATTCATTGCCCGTACGCCGCGACGAGTGCTGATCACGATCACGGGCTTCACCGTAGCGCACACGATCACACTCGCACTCTCCACGCTGGATATTGTTCGGATCCCCACGCCACCTGTCGAAGCTGCCATTGCGTTGAGTGTCGTATTCATGGCCTGGGAAATCGTCAAGGACGATGAGACAT
>Ga0255054_10001153_pt1 | contig 15570 bp, 14 predicted proteins | sample JV7_2_23_MG_FD_188634 | JGI IMG/M metagenome (GOLD analysis project Ga0255054, IMG submission 188634) | Seawater microbial communities from Jervis Inlet, British Columbia, Canada - JV7_2_23 | ecosystem: Environmental > Aquatic > Marine > Inlet | place: Canada: British Columbia | collected...
ACTCGGGACAGCTAATTGTTGAATTAATGACCTTCATGATCGAGATCGTCCGGCTTTTTGCAGCAGGCAGGCAGTTTTGAATATGCTTTGGGATCTGCCGCCACATCATCTGCATCGTATCCAGCTTTAGAAATTGCCATGCGGATCTTTTCGGGAGAGGTTTTTCCCTTCTTGTAACTTACCGTAGCGATCTGTGTCTCAAGGTCAAGCTCAAATGTTTTCACTCCCTTCTCAAAGGCCAGCTTCTCTTCAATCCTTTCTTTGCACATATCGCATTGCGAGGAGGTTTTGATCTTTATCTTATCCAATTTTCCACCCTGTGAAAACGCACCTGCACTTAACAGGATCATGGTAAATATTAATGTAAATTGTTTCATTGTTTTTAATTTAAATCATGCTACTATTTCTTGGTCATCCTGAAACAAGTTCAGGATGACGGTTATTTAAAAGTATACCTTATCCCGGCGTAGAATCTTCTCCCCAGCAGGGGCCCCCAGACCATGGATGCATCAAAATTGGGACCAAAGGGATCTTCCGGTGCCAGTATGGGATTTTCCTGCCTGAAATCAGTCAGATTTTCTCCGCCTACATATATTTCGAACCACTTGAACCGCTTGCTTACCTGTGCATGGATTACCACATACTGTGGAGAAAATTCTTCGAGCTGGTATTCAGGAGGATTCATCCGTGTATCCGGCAGGCGGCTCTGGCCATTCAACTGGCCTGTAAAATCAAAGGCCCATTTCCTGAAGGGCGTGGCATAGGAAAGGCTAAGTAATCCTTTGTATCTGGTTGTGAGCGGCACCTCCTTCAACTTCCCGTTGATCGTACTCTTGACATCACTATAGCGGTAGGCCAGGGTGATATCAAAACGCTCAAGGGGCTCAAGACTTACTTCGGCCTGGAAACTATTCGAATAACTCTTTCCATCAAGGTTATAAAAATATACACCACCTGGATCCATGTCCATATCCACCACCACCTGGTTCTGGAAATCAGTCCGGTAAAAATCCACAGAGGCATTTATCTCCCGACCGGCGGCCAATGGGAATCCCCGGGTGATATTCAATCCATAATTCCAGGCTTTTTCCATATCGAAATCCTCCTCGAAATGCAATACACGGGAACTTGCAAGAACACCCGTGTTTTCGGCCAGTATATTGGCTGAACGATAGCCCTTACCAGCAGAGGCACGAAGGGCAGTATGCTGGTCAATATTGTACCGAAGATGAATACGAGGAGTCAAAAGTAATCCGTATACAGAATTATAATCGGCCCTGAATCCTGCAATCCCATTGAACTTCTCAGGATAGGTATAGGTGTATTGACCGAAAATTCCAGGGATTATTTCGGTACGGTTAAACATCTCGTTATTAAATCTTTCCTGGTAATCATCATACTGAAAACTCGTCCCGAGATTAATGATATGGTTTGTATTTGAAATAATGGACTGATAGATCAGGTTTGCATAATAGCTCAGCTGTTCACCGTCATAGCGATTCATTCCATAAAGGCTTTCCTGGGAATACCAGGTTGCCTGGGTCTGGAAGCCAATGCTTTTAAATGGCTTTTCAGGGAAAAGAAAGCCGATCTTTCCAAATCCCTGGTATTTGCGGGTTGATATATTAATTCCGTAATATTCAGTACCACCCTGATCACGTTCATAGTCAAATTCCATCTGGCCACCTTCACGCAACTCATCCATAACAGAGATGCCGAACTGCATCCTGACATTTCCCTCAGGATTGTATTTCCAGCGATTAAAGAAATTCAGCTGCCGGTTCAAGGGGATATCCAGGAAACCATCCTTATTGCGGTCAATTTTATTTTGCATGGTTGAGCCATGAGCCAGCAACATCGTACTCCATTTTTCATTTACTGGGATAGCGGCTGCAATATTTCCCTCAAAACGGCCAATAGAGTTTGCAAATAGGTTTACAAAAAGTGGATCCGAATTATCCGGCTTTTTATATTCGATGTTGATCTGACCGGTGGTGGACCCATATCCGTTAATCACGGCTGCTGCTCCCTTGGAAATCTGTATTGATTCCATCCAGGGACCCGGAACATAATTCAGTCCGAATGCAGATTCGAGTCCCCTGAGATAGGGAATATTCTCAAACATCATCTGGCTGTATATTCCTGCAAGTCCCAGCATCTTGATATGTTTTGCACCGGTAACTGCATCTGAATAACCTACATCAATGGTGGCCGAGTTCTCAAAGCTTTCAGAGAGATTACAACAGGGCAGCTTCTGCAGGCCTGCTTCAGTTATGAACTCGGTTTTGATCGGCTTGAGTTTTGAAATATAGGATCCTCCGAAACGTTTGGCTATGGTCACTTCATCAAGTGCTTCACCTGAAGTTAGGACTATATTTACTTCCGTTTGACCTGCCTTTACTAGCAGGGTATCGTTGGCATAACCAACAAAGCTGAATACCAGTGGCTGATCTTCATTGCCATGCCGGGAAATGGTAAATTCTCCGTTTTCATCTGTCACAGTACCGTGTTGCGTTCCGCTCCAATAAATATTTACGAAAGGCAGGGGTACTGGTTCCTGGCTGTCGTTGAATTCAGAGACAATACCATGTACAGCCTGCCCATGGATGGATATTTGCCACCCTGGTATTAGGAAGAATAGTATTAAAAAATAATTTTTCAATTTGAAAGGTTTTAATTACACATAATGGTATAACCGGCCGGTCACCTGTGATCAGGCGGCAATGCAATTAAAGTCCATCAAATGATAAGGACAGAATACTTGTGAAGAATATCCGTTGATGATAAAGTAAAAGGAGGAGAATGTGCATTTTCCTCTATGATTTCCTGAACATATTTGAATAAATCAGTGGAATAAAGAGCTGCCGTTATAATAATTTCAATTTGAGGCATTTCAACCCTCCCAGGGGAAGTATATTCATCCTCTGATTTCAGGTAAAATCCTTCATTAATGCAGCACCTAAAAGATGCTTCTTTTGAAGAACCTTCACTGTCATTATCGGCCTGGCCGAAGGATTCCCTATCGCAACATGAACTTTCCTGATTCACAGGATCATGAGAGATATGAGCTGTCTCTGTGCAGCAGGAATGCTTACCATCCAGAACAAATTGTACTTCCCCCGATTTGAGGCAGGAATGCCTGGTGTAATAAAACCCTGTTGCAGGAATCAAAAACATCAGCACCAGCAGGTAAGAAAATATGTTCCGAATGGCTTTCACAACATACAAATTTATTAAAACAGAAGCAGAAGTTAACCAATACGGCCTTTTTAACCTGTTTTTAACCTCATTCCGGTAGTGGGAGAGTGGGATCCGTGAAAATTTATTCTTTTCTTATCTGTTTGGAAATAAAAAATTTACCATCAAATATTACGGTGATAAACAAGGTCTGTGGAGGTATGCTTCTTTCTATTTTAATTGTTCTTTTATTCATTCCTATATCAATGGCATAAATACTTCCCTGGTTAATTATTTGCCCTTTCGTATTTGTTAGAAAGAAGTATATTTCTGATAATTGGTCAAGATTAAATTCAACTGTAAACTCAGATATAACAGGGTTGGGGTAAACAGATAATGTATAAGGATTATTGCCATCAATTTTTTGAACACTTACAGGAGCATTCCTTATTAATTTAACTGCATAAATCGTAGGATCTGCACTCGTGGTACTGGTTTGGAAATTACTGAATGGGTTTAAGGTTGGACTGGTAATACCACCATAAATATGTCCTATTAACATAGTGTCCTGGGTAATGCTGCTTAATTTTATTATTTCAGAAGGATAATGGGGTAAGCTATTATTAGGGATGAACTCCGCACTTGCTCCTTTAAGTCCGGGCATTTCAACGGGTAGCTGAAATTCCTGCAGTTCTCCATTAGAAAATCTTGTTAACCGGCTGATTGTCTTTACAAAAGGAACCTGGTCATCTTGAATTAAATTTCCATTTTGATAATAATATTGGCTCATCCCACCAAAAAACAAACTATGCATTTCATTATTTGAACTGTCAAACAAAGCAGCCTTTGCAGAATGATAATTGCTCAAGTACTGGTTGAATGTCGTTATGGGGGTATACCCTGAGGCATTTATATCAACAGGATATAGAAAAGGTAAATCTACATTGGCCTGAAAAACACCGGAAGAAATGGTATAACCTTCAGAGCCATCAGGAAATATTTGAGGTAGTAGATTATAATCCCTTCTTCTTAAATGAACCTCGTCGGTAACGGTATCGTAGTTGCCGTAACTTAATTGCGAACCACTATTGTCAATTGTAAATTTCCGTATTTGGTTAGAATAGGTTTGTGTAAATGTTGGTCCACCCATTGGATTATATAAGCCATCGAATTTCTGTCCACCAACCAGATAAAAGGTGTTATCTATCTTGCCTAATTGTCCACCAGTAATGGCAAAAACAGGATCACTAATCTGCTTAATAAATGGTGCAATGGATTCTCCGTTTATGATTGCATTAATAACAGGATTAACCTGTATGGAAGTTAAGTTGGGGAATGTAATGTGTTGATTTGCACTCGCAGAATATGCGTAACCACCAATTATATACAAAGTGTCATGTTCCTGATAGAAATTCATATTGGTGGATTGCAGTTGTTCTTTTAAACCAGCCGGGAGTACATCTAAAGAAGCAGACCAAAATTGTTGAGCATTTATATCAACTACATAAATATCCGCATTGTTTTGGCTCTGGGGAAAAGAAAACATAGGTTGTCTTGCGTGCATGCCGTCTTTTCTTCCACCAATGATCAACCACTTTCCTTCATGTTGTCCAAAAGCGTAAGAGTGTAATCCCGGAAGATCAGATATATCAACAGGATCCAATTCAACAGCATAATTGAATGAATTTTGTCCAATTACTTTAATTGAAAAGACAAACACTAAAATTGCAAGGTTAAGTATATATTTCATATGATTTTTTTACATTAAAGACTGTATTTATTCAGTTCAGCTTCAACGAGATGCAGTTCTTTTTCCGCCAACAGGAAATCATGCCTGACCCTGTAGTATAATTCAACTTCATAAAAATATTCAATCATGGATATCTCTCCTGTTTCTACAGCGAGGGACAATAAGCCTGGATCGTTAGCAATATCAAGTACCTCTGACAATTGTTCCACCTGTTTCAGGTAGGTAATGAACCTGGTATAAAATTGCATGATCCTGGCTACCTCAGAAGAGCGGAATTTATCTGCCTCCATCTCCGCTGTCAGGATCTCTCCCGAAGCATGTTTGATCTTGTTTGAGTTTTCCCATAAAGGGATGGTAACACCCAGCTGGATCCCCTTCAAACTTAAGTCATTCATCTTTTCAGAATAATAGCCCGTCCTGATTTTCGGCAATCCTGTAGCCCTGGTTAGTTTCTTCTGAAAATTCAGGCGGTCAACTTCAGATAAATAAGCCTGGTAGAGTGGATCCATCAGGGATTCCTTGATAACAGAATCCTGCAGCTCCATATTGATCAGGTAATACATGGAATCCATTATTTCCACAGGATTGTTACCTGTAATATGGTTGATTTTTGACTGAATAATTTCTGATTCTGCCAGGATCTCATCCCTTTCAGCTGTCAGGGTGGCTCGCATAAGCAAGGCTTTATTCAGGCTGAGTTTACTGATTTCACCATTTTCATACTGCATCTGGTAAAAGGAACTAACCTGTTCCAGTTCGGCCATCCTTTCAGACAAAACCATTAACTCTTTATTCAGATAGACCTTTTCAATCCATAGTTGTTTGGCTTCCAGAAGCTTCTCAATTTTCATGCTTGCCAGGATCTGGGAGGCTTTTTCAACTTCTGCTTTTGACAGTTTTGACCTGTTGGTATATACTGTCGGAAAGGCAAATGACTGAGACACTACCAGGTCAGTCCGGTTACCCAATTCCGTCGGTGAACCCCAGAGGTAGGCAAATCCCACCTCCGGATTATCCAGGTACAGGTTTCTCTTTGATCCTGTTTGAACGGTTTCAAAATACTGGCTTGCAGTGCCGAGTGTCCTGTTGTGATTTACAACCCGCATCATCAGGGAATCAAGAGAGGCCTGTGGGATTGCCGGCACAGATACCAGGAACAGGACGCCGCTTGCGATATACTTTAAATGCTTCATTTTTTATTGCTTTTAAATATCAAATAATACACAGACGGGATCACATAAAGGTTCAACAGGGTGGAGGTGATCAATCCACCAAGAATAACAATGGCCATGGGAGCCTGGATCTCATTCCCCGGTTTTTGTCCCGCTACAACCATGGGCAGCAACGCCAATGCAGAAGCCAGGGCAGTCATAAGGATGGGGTTCAGGCGATCGGCCGATCCTTCACGAACGGATTTTTCCACAGAATGCCCGTCGGTTTGCATATGACGGTACCTGGAAACCAGCAGGATCCCATTCCTCGTAGCTATACCGAACAGGGTAATAAATCCGATAATGGCCGGAATGCTGATGGTCCCTGATGTAAGCCAGATACTCACCACACCCCCGATCAATGCCAGGGGAAGATTTAGCAATACCACAAATGCCACCAGGGTATTTTTGAATTCCTGGTACAGGATGATAAAGATGATCAGTACAGCCAGCAAGGAACTGAAAAACAGCATTTTCTGTGCCTGCTGTGCGGATTCAAATTGTCCCCCTAATTCTATCCTGTAATTCTCGGGCAAATCTACGGAGGCATCCAGGGCCTGTTTTACATCCTGGACTACGGATCCGATGTCCCGGTCCGCCACATTTGCAGAAACCACCATTTTGCGCTGCACATTTTCCCGGTTTATAACATTGGGACCTGATACCGAGACTATATCGGCTACATATTGGAGGGGGACTTTCAACCCGTTCCAGGTATCAATCAGCGTATTTTCAATCGCCCTGGCAGAGTTACGGTAAGGTTCATCATATCGAAGGACCAGGTCATAGTTCAGGTTGTTTTCATAAACTTCCGAGACCTTCAATCCGGCTATGGCTGTTTCCACAAAATCAGTGAATTGATTCATGGGGATGCCGTATTTCAATAACATATCTCTCCTGGGCCGGATCTGTATCTGGGGGATCTCTATCATCCGTTCCCTGTTCAGGTCAACCACCCCAGGAACATCCCTAATAGCCAGTTCTATTTCTTCGGAGAGGTTGAAAAGTGTTTCCTGCCGTTCACCGAATATCTTTATCGCGATGTTGGCCCGGGTACCTGAAAGCAGGTGATCGATCCGGTGGCTGAGTGGCTGCCCGATATTGATATTCAATCCGGAAAATCCCGCAAATCGTTCCCTTACTTCCTCCAGGAATTCTTCCCTGGAACGGTCATCCAGGATAAATGGGACATCGATCTCACTAGCATTGCTTCCCCCATGGCTGTGTTCATTTAATTCAGCCCTGCCTGTCCGGCGGCTTACATGCTGCACTTCCGGGATCTGCAATAATTCCAGGTCAACCTTTCTGGTCAGACGATTACTTTCCTCCAAGGAAATACCAGGCATACTTGTCGTGGTTATGGTCAGGGTACCCTCATTAAAATCAGGCAGAAAACTTCTGCCAAAACCGGCCATCAGGATAATGGATAAAACCAGGAGTATCCCGGAAACCATGATGATCGTTTTAGGGTAGGCAAGCATCCACCCAAGGCTTTTTTCATAAACCCGGTTTAATCTTTGGATCAGGGGATTTCCCCCCTGAATGTTACGTCTCAGCTGGCCTGGAGTGGTAAGGAAATAACTGGACAGTACAGGCGTAAGTGTAATGGCAATAAACATGGAGGCAAACAGGGATACGATAAAAGTGATCCCCAGTGGCTTCAACATCTTTCCCTCCATTCCCGAGAGGAAGAAAAGGGGAATGAAAGCAACGATGATGATCAGGGTGGCCTGGACAATGGATGAGCGGATCTCGGTGGAAGCCAGGTAGATCACACGAAGATTTTTCTCCCTCTCAGCCGGGGGTTTTTTAAAATTTTGTTTCAACCTTTTATGCACATTTTCAACATCAATAATGGCATCATCGACCAGGGCGCCTACGGCGATCGCCATGCCTCCAAGAGACATGGTATTAATGGTAAAACCTAGCAGGTACAGTACGGTCAGGGCTATGATCAGGGAAAGTGGAATGGCTATCAGTGATATTATGGTAGTCCGTATATTGATCAGGAAAAGGAAGAGAATGATGGATACAAATAAGCCCCCTTCGATCAATACCTTGAGTACATTGTTTACAGCCGTCCGGATAAATTCAGCCTGCCTGAAAAAATGACTGTTTATCTCAATCCCTTCCGGCAGGGAAGCTTCCAGATCTTCCAGCGCCAGGTCAATATCCCTGGTCAGTTGCAGGGTATTGGTTTTGGGTTGTTTCAGTATCGTCATGATCACTGATTCTGTATCATCTATGAAGGCTGCACCTTTTCTTTGTGGTGATCCGATTTGTACAGAGGCCACATCACTTATCAGGACTGGTTTCCCTTCCCGGATCTTAACCACCGATTTTCCAATCTCATCAACATTGACGGTCCGGCCTACTGCCCGGACAAAGTACTCTTGTCCGAATTCATTGATAAAACCGCCTGATACATTGTTGTTCAGGGCGCGGGTGGCTGTGATTAGATCATCCAGGCTCACATCATAATACCTCATTTTCAATGGATCAGCTTGTATCTGGTATTGCTTCTCGTCTCCTCCCATTACGATCACCTGGGATACTCCCGTAACAGACAACAGCCTCTGTTTGACAAGCCGGTCTGCTACATTCTTCAAGGCTATCATGGACAGTGAATCTGAGGTAAGCGCTACCAGCATGATCTCTCCCATGATGGAGGTTTGGGGGGCTAATATGGGACTCGAAACGCCTTCGGGCATCTGGTTTGCAAGCATGCCCAGCTTTTCGCTCACTATCTGGCGAGCAACATATATATCTGTTCCCCAGTTAAATTCCACCCATACGATGGATAATCCGGCTGAACTGCTGGATCGTACCCTGCGGACATCAGTTGCCCCGTGCACTGCAGATTCTATAGGGAAAGTCACCATGCGTTCCACCTCTTCGGTGGCAATTCCATGGGCATCCGTCAGTACCGCAACAGTAGGTGCAGTAAGGTCAGGGAATACATCCACCTTCACTTTCTGGCTGATATATCCTCCCATCAGAAGGACGGCCACAGCCAGGAAGAGGATCAAAAGGCGATTATCCAGCGAGTATTGAATGATCTTGCTTAACATAATTCTGCCCCTTTTAATGTTGATGGGAATCACCTGGCAAGGCAGTTGACATGGAAGCCGTTTTCAACAGCATGCTTCCCTGGGTAACCACCCTGTCCCCTGCTGAAAGTCCACTTTCAATAAGGTACCCAAAACCATCAAGATCAGCCGGAATAATCTCTTGCTTCCGGAACATTTCACCCGTCGCCTGTACATACACATAATGTTTTCCCTGCTCTTCGAGAACAGCTTCAACGGGGATGACAATGCAATTTTCCAGGGGACTGGTTTTCAAGAAGAATTCAGCAAAGGCTCCTTCCAGTAATTGCCCGTTATTCTGGGCCTCAAAATAGACAGGCAGGTACTGGTTGTTTTCAGCCACGGAAGACCCAATTGCCAGCAGTTTGCCATCCAGGTCCTTTACATCCCATACATCCTTGTGATAGGATGTTCTGAAGTTGCATGTAACTATATCATGGATCCTGTGAAAATATTGCTGGGGAACATCCGCTCTGAGCAACAACCGCCTGTCGGAAGATACCGTCGCGATCAATTGTCCGGTCGATAGAAACTCTCCCTGCGAAACTTTCAGTTCATGTATATGTCCGGCAATAGGAGATATAATTTTCATTCCCCCACTTTTGTAAGACTGCCTTAAATTATAGTACTGGATACTGTCGGTAATATAGCTTGAACGTGTTTCAATAAACTGCCTTTCTGATATGGCATTCTCGCCAAACAGTTTCAAGCGCCTCTGATATTCGCTGCTGCTTTGCATAAAGCGGGTTTCAGCTTCGGCATAATCAACGGCTATGTTTTCCCTGGCCAGGTCCTGGCCTTGAATAGTCATCATCTCCTCACCCCTGTAAACCTCACCACCAGCTACAAGGTCATTTTTAGAATATTGTACGATGCCGGAAGTACGGGCATGGATGAAATGCTTTTCCCCCGGCATGGCCAGGATCTCACCCCCCGCCTTGATGATCCTGGTAAAGGGAGTAGGACTCAACCGGGTCACGGCGAAATCAGATTTCCAGGCCTGTTCCTTGGTGAACCTGATGCCTCCTTCATGATCCTCATGGTCTTCATGTTCTTCAGCTGGTTCAGGGTCAAGCTCATCCCGGGCCACCCAACCATGATGGTATACTACCTTTTCTGTGATTTTTTCACCGGCAAGTTCGAAAATGATGGTGCATTCTCCCGGCATTTCGGGGATTAAGCTTACCCTGAAAATACCCGGAACATCTGCCTCAGAGACTGACCCCTCTACTGTCTGACCGCCAGGGTGTTCCAGTATGACCCGGACAGTACCGTTGGTGTATGGTTTATAGTTATCAAGCCGGGTCAGGTGAACAGCAAATTCAGCTTCGGTATTGATTATGAGTCCCGGGTATTCAACAAAAAATTCAGACTCCTCGCTAAACAATGTTATCTGATGAGCAATATCGCTTACATGCGCATGCTCCTGGTCACCTGTTTTCTGATTGGGGTTATTCCTGTTACAGGCGGTAATGAAAATAAATATGGATGAAAGAATTATTAAATTCTTCATGGTGAATCATGAGTTTTAGCAGGGGTTTGGCCCTGGCTGAATGAACAAAAGTATTGGGTTTGAAAAAAGAACTGCCTTCCTGGGGAATAATTATATATCAGGCTGGAAGGGAGTCAGCAGGCAATGGGAGGTGCCCTGAGACCGATTGATGAACCGAGCAAATATGTATAGGCAGCTGGTGAGCCTCTTAATAGCCGGTAAATTTCTTGATGTGGGATGGGTTGGTTCAGTTCAATGATCTGGGAAAGGCAAATGTATTTTGCCGTTTTAAAAGGCTTGCTAATATCTTGTTTCTCTGGAGCGGGGTAGTACTCTATCCCGTTGAAAGCATGGCAATGACTGGTAGGATCCCCTGTATGAAAAGCTGAATTATCTTCATCATGTTCATGGCATTCCTGGTGAGAAAGAGTACGGTCAAAATGATGGTGATGGGGAATAATGTTATGTCCCAGATTAGCTATTAAAACGCTGGCAAACAGGATGGCTATGAATTGCCTTTTCAGCATAGAGGGTTCAAATATAATCGATTAAGTCCAGAGTACAACGGAATTAATTGTAGTTTTGTATTCCTGTTTTACAACATATATGGATAATCATCCCAAGACCATAGTCAAAGCTTCCTGGGTAGGAGTGATAGGAAATGCCCTGCTATCCCTGCTAAAAATAGTCATTGGGATCATTTCGGGAAGCCTGGCCGTAATAGCTGATGGAATTGATTCGGCCAGCGATATTGTCACTTCCCTGATTACGCTGTTTACTGCCCGGATCATGATGCGCCCGCCCAATATCCGCTATCCCTATGGTTACATGAAGGCAGATACCATTGCCACCAAAGCCCTTGCCTTTGTAATCCTTTTTGCCGGTGCCCAGCTGGCCATCAGCACAGTCAGGAATTTTCTGCAGGGTGCTGAACGGGAACTGCCTGGAATGCTGGCAATATATGTCACCATTGTTTCCATCATTGGCAAATTCCTCCTGGCAAGACACCAGCTCAGCAAGGGCAAACAGACCAACAGTGAAATGCTGAAAGCCAATGCCCGGAATATGCAGAATGATATACTGATATCGGTATCCGTACTGATTGGATTGGTGTTTACTTTCCTGCTGAAAATGCCGGTTCTGGATTCGGTCACTGCACTTTTTGTCAGCATATGGATACTGAAAGTTGGATTTCAGATTTTCATGCAAACCAACCGCGACCTGATGGATGCCAATACTGAACCTGAATTGTACAATACAGTGTTCAGAGCAGTGGCATCGGTGGAAGGGGCCACAAATCCTCACCGTGTCAGGATCCGGAAGATCGGCAATTATTATATGGTGGCCATGGATATAGAAGTTGACGGGGAAGTTTCAAGCCGAGAGGCCCATGAAATTTGTATAAAGGTGGAAGACAGCATACGGCAGGCCATCGATAATGTATTTGACATAATGATCCATATCGAACCAGCTGGATTTAAACATAAAGAAAAGGTTTACGGTGTCAGTCCCGATGACCTTCAGGACAATTAGGAGAGTTTTATTTTTAGATTTGCACTATGAGAAGATGGCTGATATTAATGGTGGGAATACTTATGCTCTCTGTTGCCCGGGGCCAGGAAGAACCACCCCTGATTACGGATCGGCCTGACCAGACAGAATCCTCTTCAGTGGTTCCCCAGTGGAGGCTGCAAATAGAAACGGGAGTTTCGTATGAGTGGGTGGAAACCGGCAGTGATGAATATGAAAACAATACCAACTATGGGTCAACCCTACTTCGTTTTGGTGTACTTAAATTCCTGGAACTGAGGCTGGGAACTGACGTGTTAAACTATCAATCCAAATTACCCAATGGCGCACCCCGCGGTGAATTTGGTATGAGTCCCATAGGTTTCGGTTTTAAAGTGGCCCTTATGCAGGAGGATGGACTTCGCCCGGAGATGGCATTTTTGACGAGTTGGCAGGTCCCAAACACCGGGAGGGAATCTTTCGCTTCTGATAAATGGCAGCATTCATATATTATTGCTATTTCATATACACTGTCTGAACGGTGGGGATTCGGTTATAACCTTGGATATGAATTCGAAGGGGCTTTTGAGGTGAACAGGTTTATTTATTCACTGGCCCTGGGATATGCCCTTGCAGAAAAATGGGGGATGTACCTGGAAACCTATACCAGTAAGACCAGTAAAGTCCCATTTGATGTCAGGGCTGATGCCGGGATCACCTGGCTTGTCGTCCCGAATTTCCAGCTTGATTTTAGCGGTGGACTGGGGATCACAAAAATATCTCCCATAGGATTTATCAGCGCCGGGCTCAGCTGGCGTATCCCAAGGTAGGCCGGAGCGAAGATCCGATATCCTGGGTCAGTCCACCATTCTGTACTGAATTTTGTAAATCTTTCCCCGAATTGTGTAACACCTGGTCCCTGGCAAATCCCCATTTTTGCAAGTAGACATTGATTATTCTGTAAAGCATGCTGTAAAACATCTAAAAATACAGATATATAGATTAAACTATTTCTGTTAAACATGTCTGAATAATTAACTTTAATAACCTTAAAACAGCATAAAAATGAAAGTTTCAAGAATATTATTCGTTTTAATAGCAATAATGACGATCCAATGTGAAACAATTCCTGCAAAAATCTTCGAGGAGATTGAGAATCAGAAGGAGATTTCTAAGGCTATATTATCCGAGCAGGAGAAAAGCAGTCTCATGCATTTGCGTGAAGAGGAGATGCTGGCTTATGATGTTTATACTTTTTTGTCTGGCTTATATGACGTCCCCATCTTCCGGAACATTGCCAACAGCGAGATGATCCATACTACCAAAGTGAAGGAACTGATTGACAAATATGAGCTGGAAGATCCGGCCCTGGATCATAAACCCGGGGTGTTCAAGGATGAAGGCATACAGGAATTATATCATGGATTGAGTGATAAAGGGGAACTATCATATAAGGATGCCATTGTTGTTGGACTTACCATTGAGGATCTTGATATTAACGATCTGGAAATGGCCCTGGAGCATGAAGTGGACAATGAGGACATTGTAGAGGTATATAATTTTCTGCTCATGGGTTCAAAAAACCACATGAAGGCATTTTACGCTCACGTGAAGAGCAATGACATTGAATATATCCCACAATACATCAGCCAGGAGCATTTCCAGGAAATTGTGGAAGAAGAATAGGTAAATTTCAAATATGTCTGGGACTGACCTGGTTTCTGAAACACTGATGATTCGCAACATGGTATCCAATTGTTGCGTGGTTCTGTTGCGCGAAAGACTGGAGGCAGCAGGGATCATTGTGAACCAGGTCCAGCTCGGACAGGTCATTATTTCCTACCCTCCGGTAAACCATAATCATGATTCTGTTGCTGAACTGATCAGTGAAATCGGACTGGATGTGATCGAAGGCAGGGAAATGATCATGGTGGAGAAGACAAAGCAGGCGGTGATCGAATTAATACACCACATGAACAATGTCGATTCCGTCGTTCGTAAGTCAGACTACCTGGTTGAAAAGCTGGGTTACTCATACCAATACCTGTCAAAAACATTTTCTGCGCATGAGCCGGTCACCCTGGAACGTTATATCATCCTGCAAAAAATTGAGAGAATCAAGCAGCTTATTGATAATGATGAATTTACTCTCAGCGAAATTGCCTTTATGATGGATTATTCGAGCGTTCAGTACCTTTCCAACCAGTTTCACAAGACCACCGGGATGACCGTGAGTGAATACAAGGCGAGTGACCGTTCCTCGAAAAAACCAATCGATAAACTTTATTAAATATGGTTCATTTACAGGAAATTGTAACATTTCCCCCGAATTCTGTAACAGCATATTATACAGATTCCGCAAATTTGAAAGCAGATATTGAATATATGGCTCCAGACGAAACGTAATAACATGTTTTACGTATGTACTAAAGCCAGCAAACTAGTTCTAAAATGAAGATAAAGAAGAACATAGCCGTCAGTGAAACCGGATTTGTATTTGATCCGACAAGTGGTGAGTCTTATTCTATCAATAGCACGGGACAGGAAATCATTGCCCTGCTGAAAGAGGATAAGTCCCCCGAAGAAATCTCCACTATCATGACCGGGGAGTATGAGATCGATGGAGCCAGTTTTGAAAAGTATTACTATGATTTTATGGGGATGCTGCGGCAATTCCAGTTAATTGAAGAAGATGAGTAAAAAGAAGATCAGTGTTGCTTTAACCGGACTGAACAATACGGATAATCCGGGACCAGGAGTGCCTGTCATTCGAGGGATCCGTGAATCTGCCGTTTTTGATGCACGCATTATTGGCCTGGCCTATGAAAACCTGGAACCTGCCATATACATGCATGATGTGGTGGACATAACCTACCAGGTCCCATATCCCTCGGAAGGGTCAGAGGTATTGATGCAGCGCATCCTGGAGATACATGAAAAAGATCCATTTGATGTGTTGATCCCCAACTTCGATGCCGAATTATACGCGTTTATGCGGGCTGAAGAAACACTCCGGCAGGCCGGGATCCGTACATTCCTTCCCACCCTGAAGCAGTTCGAGGAAAGGCATAAATCCAACCTGCCTGATTTTGGCGAAAAATACGACGTGAAAGTCCCCTTTTCCAAGCCCATTTTCAATCAGGAAGAAATCGGAGATTTGAAGGAGGATTTCGAATACCCGTTAATGGTAAAAGGGAAGTTTTATGATGCTTACCTGGCCTATAATGCCGAGCAGGTAAAAATGCACTATAATAAGATATCGGCCAAATGGGGACTGCCCATTATTATCCAGGAATTCATCAAGGGAACAGAGGTGAATGTAGTGGCCCTTGGCGATGGCAA
>Ga0255054_10001154_pt1 | contig 15568 bp, 12 predicted proteins | sample JV7_2_23_MG_FD_188634 | JGI IMG/M metagenome (GOLD analysis project Ga0255054, IMG submission 188634) | Seawater microbial communities from Jervis Inlet, British Columbia, Canada - JV7_2_23 | ecosystem: Environmental > Aquatic > Marine > Inlet | place: Canada: British Columbia | collected...
ACAGAAAACTTCTGATCAATTAATTGACATAGAAATTAAAGCGGCTAAAGAGATGGGTATTCGTTTTCATCCAACACGCGGGTCTATGTCACTTGGTAAATCTAAGGGCGGTTTGCCACCGGATGATGTAGTCCAAACGGAAGTTGAAATCCAAGCTGATACTGAAAGATTAGTAACAAAATATCATGATGAATCCATCGGTTCAATGCTGCAAATTGCCCTTGCTCCTTGCTCACCGTTTTCTGTGACACCTGAGCTAATGCGATTAACTGCGGAATACGCCAAAGCGAACAATTTAATTATCCATACTCATCTTGCGGAAACACTTGATGAGGAAAAATTCTGCATTGAAAAGTATGGCAAACGACCAGTTGAATATGTTAACTCTTTAGGTTGGATAGGTAGCAATGCTTGGTTTGCACATACGGTTCATCTGAATGATAATGAAATAAAATTGATGGGGAAAGCCGGTTGCGGAGTATCCCATTGTCCATCATCAAATTTGCGATTGGGTTCAGGGATTGCACGCATCAAAGAAATGATTGATGTAGGTATTTCGGTCAGTTTAGCAGTAGATGGCAGTGCTTCCAATGATTCAAGTAATATGTTAAGTGAAGTACGCAATGCTATGTTATTGTCGCGTTTAAGGGAAGAACAATATTGGCTAACTGCTCGAAAAGTGCTATGGATGGCAACGTGTGGAGGAGCCCAAGTATTAGGCCGAAATGACATTGGAGAGTTATCCGTTGGTAAACAAGCGGACATTGCAATGTTCTCAGTAGACAGCTTAGAATATGCCGGTGGAATGTCAGACCCATTAGCATCATTAGTATTTACTATTAGGACTAGTCCAGTGGATTATTTGATTGTAAATGGCAAAGTTCAAGTTCGCAATGGTAAGCTCGATTTTGATGAAAAGAAGCATATTCAAGAACATAATCGTATCAGCGCTGAAATGCTTAGAAAAGCAGCAAAGAATTCAGGTATAAATTTTACTGGAGAATAATATGTGGTCATCAATTAAGAATATTGATATTCCAAAAACATTTAATGAAGCAATTGAATATCAATTAAAATCTAAAGGTACTCTATTCGGTGGCGGAACGTATCTTGTATCTGAAAAAAGTACAATTATCAATAATCTTATTGATATTAATGGAATTGTTGAGAAAACAATTGATATCACTGATAGTTCAATTGTGATTGGTGCTGGATTAACAGTACAAACTATTGTCGATGAATTGGCAGACTGTAAATCATTGATAGAATCAGCAAAATTCTCCTGTTTTTCTAAGAATATCCGTAATCAACGTACTATTGGCGGTGAAATCGCTGAAAAGCGTGTACAATCTGAACTATTTACTTACTTGGTGGCAATTAATCCAATTATCGAAATTAGAACGCCTGATATTAAGAATGTTCATCTCAGAGAATGGGATGGAAAAGGAATAATCAATAAGATAATAATCAATAAAACCGATTTGGAATCTTCCGGGATGGAACGCTTTGCGACACTGCCTTCTGCCCCTGCATTTGTAATTGTTGCAGTAGTAAGACGCGTTTTGGAATTGGATTTTGTGATTTCAGGAAAAGCTGATAAAGTATATGGCCACACAATAAAACTTGCTGATTTCAGTAAAGATATACTGAAGAAAATTATAAGAGAATCAGTCGAATATTTTAAAGATGACCAATATGGTTCTTTAGAATATAAAAAATCGTTAATTGAAACCGGCATTCAAAGAGCGGTGGAGAAGATATGAAAATAAAATTTATATTAAATAATAAAACAATTGAAACCGATATAAAACCCGGGCAAACGCTATTAGAATATCTCAGGGAAAATGAGATTTACAGCGTGAAGTACGGCTGTGATAATGGCGAGTGTGGAGCATGCACAGTATTAGTGAACGGTAAAGCACAAAACTCATGTTTAATACTAATGCACACTATAAATAATTGTAAAATCGAAACCGTAGAATCTTTTTCGGATCATGAAAGTTTACATCCTCTGCAAAAATCATTTTTGGATGAGGGTGCTGTGCAATGCGGTTATTGTTCGCCGGGAATGATACTGTCTGCTGAAGCACTCTTACGAAACAATGTTAATCCTAACGAAGATGAAATTAAGGACGCCCTAGCCGGAAACCTGTGTCGGTGTACCGGTTATGTAAAACCGATCAAGGCGGTGCAAAAATGAAGATAATCGGTAAAAAAACAATCAGGGTTGACGGAGAATCTTTAGTAAAGGGGAAACCGGTATTTGCAGATGATATTAAATTAAATGATCTGCTGTACATTAAAATTTTACATAGCCCAATTGCCCACGCTAAAATTAAAAATATTGACTCCTCAAAAGCGATGGGCATAGACGGCGTTGTGGCTGTTTACACTCACAAAGATTTTAATAAACATTATTATACTACTGCCGGACAGGGCTACCCCGAGCCATCTCCACGAGATTATCGGATCTTAGATGATACTGTTCGCTATGTAGGTGACAATGTTGCGTTTGCAGTGGCTGAGTCCGTAGATATAGCAGAAAAAGCACTGGAAGCTATCAAAGTAGATTACGAAGAGTCACCGGCTAATTTTGACGATACTAAAGCGATGAACAGTCCGCAAATGCATCCAAGTGATGGACCAACCGGTATATTTAATGTAAAGAAGAACATAGCGGCTAATTTGAGAGCAGAAGTTGGAAACACAAAAGAGGCATTAGCTAAAGCAGATTTTGTTTTCAGTAAAGAATACTCCACACCATTTGTTCAGCATGCACATATCGAACCGCATATCACTTTAACGTGGTTGGATGAGAATGGGAGATTGGTAATACGGACTGCGACACAAGTTCCATTCCATGTGCGGCGAATTGTTGCCGAAGTATTGGATTTTCCACTTCGCAAAATACGCGTAATAAAACCACGGGTCGGCGGTGCTTTTGGCGGTAAACAAGAAATAATGACAGAAGAAATATGCTCAGCTGTTACACTCAAAACAGGTCGCCCTACACGTCTTGAATTGACGAGAAAGGAAGAATTTTATGCATCACGTTCTCGTCATCCGCAGAAAGTTAAATTCACATTTGGACTGAATAAAAAGAATGAATTTGAAGCGATGGAGATGGACATCCTCGAAAATTGCGGTGCTTATGGTCCGCACGCATTAACAGTAATGTCTGTTACCGCACAAAAAGCATTATCATTATACCGTTGTCCAAATATTAAGCTGGAAGCAAATGCTGTTTACACAAATCTATCGATTGCCGGAGCATACCGTGGTTATGGCGCTCCGCAAGGTTTTTTTCCGTTAGAATCAATTATCGATGAAATGGCAAATGAATTAAATATTGATCCAATCGAATTACGGAAGAAAAACCACGTTCAGCTTGGAGATGATATTCCAATCGGAAAAATTATTGGTGAAGGCGGTGAAGGATTTCCTGTAATCGTGCGATCAATGGGACTAACCGAATGCTTGGATGAAGGGAAAAAACTAATCGGTTGGAACAAAATAAAATCTGAAAAACAAAAGGGAATTGTGCGGCGCGGAGTTGGTGTTGCAGCAGCCGGACAAGGTTCCGGAATACCCGGAATTGACATGGGTGCGGCATTCATCAAAATGAATGAAGATGCGAGTTTCAATCTGCTTGTGGGAGCTACCGATCTAGGCACTGGCTCTGACACAATGCTCGCTCAAATAGCTGCGGAAACACTTGAAGTATCAGTTGATAGTATCATTGTATATTCATCTGATACAGATTATACGCCATTTGATACAGGCGCTTATGCAAGCAGTGGAACATATATCAGCGGAACAGCTGTAAAGAAGGCAGCAGAGAAGGTGAAGGCACAAATATTGGACATCGGGATGAAAATATTGGGTGTTAAAAAAGCGGAAATCCGCAACGGATGGGTCATCGCTGAAGGCGGGAAAAAGATCAGCTATTCAGACATTTGCACCAAGGCAATGTACACCGATGAACAACAGCAGATCATGGCGGAGGCATCGCATATGAGCTATGACTCCCCCTCACCCTATAACGCAACTTTTGCCGATGTGAGCGTGGATACGGAAACCGGAATTGTTAAGGTAAATAAAATTGTATCGGTTACGGATATTGGGCAGGTTATCAACCCGCAGATGAGCGAAGGACAGGTGGAAGGCGCTATTCCGCAATCGCTTGGTATGGCGCTAACGGAATTTATGATATTCGATGAAAAGGGCGCACCAATCAATACCGATTTCAATAATTATCATATTTATACGGCGATTGACATGCCCGAGATTGTCACCAAATTTGTTAATACACATGAACCAACCGGTCCGTATGGTGCCAAAGCTGTGGCAGAGATACCTATCAATGGTCCTGCTCCGGCGGTTGCCAATGCTGTTTTTAACGCCGTAGGCGTTAGGATAAGGAATTTACCGATTACACCTGAGAAGGTTTTGAGTAAAATCTTATAGGGCAATCATGGTTCAAATAGAAAATTCTTTAAAAAATATTCTTAAAGAGAAGACAGTATTTATACTAGGAGCAGGTGCAAGTAGTCCTTTTGGTTTCCCGCTAGGTCCGGGTTTAAAAAAACTAATCAAAAGTTCAGCTTCTGGTTTATCAGGTTCACTAACAAAAGTATTTGAGTACAATGATAATCTAATCAATCAATTTGTCAAAACACTAAATTATGCAGTTTATCCAACAATTGATATTTTTTTAGAGAATAAACCAAGATTCAGAGGATTGGGATCGGCATGTATTGCTCATATAATTATGTCACATGAGCGTGAACATAAATTATTTCCACAAAGGAATTGGTACAGTAGTATATATAATGCATTTGAATTAGGAACAAACTCTGTCAATTTAAAAAATTTATCCATTTTAACATTTAATTATGATAGATCTTTTGAACATTTCTTGAACGATAATATTAATTATAATTGTCGAGAAGATTTGGAGGAAATTGCTTGGAAAGAGATTAAAAAGATAAAAATAATTCATTTACACGGTGCAATTGGTGAATATCCTAAAGTACCATATGGAACAGAACCGTCAAAAGTTGACAGTTGGATTCAAGCGTCAAAATACATAAAAATTGTATCCGATAAAATTGAAAATTCTTTGCCTTTTATAGCAGGAAGAAAAGAGATACTAAATGCAAAGAATATAATTTTCCTTGGATTTGGATATGATATACAGACCCTTGGAAAAATACTAAAAGAATTAAATATTGGTAATAAAAAGATAATTGGTTCAGCAATGAATATTGATGAACCGGATAAAATTGAAATCAATAACTTTTTTGAAAATAAAATCTCTCTTGGTCAAAAACAGCATGATTGTGATGCATTTCTAAGATATAATAAAATAATTTTATAATAAATACATATAAAGAATAGAGGAGTATGATTATGAGCGAAACATTTCTAATACTTGCATTAATGCGCAATTATTGCGCTAATAATAAATTATTCATAGGGAGATAAGAAATTGAAAATCCTCGTAGTTGGTGCTAGCGGAGCAACCGGCAGATTGCTTGTTGAGCAATTGCTAAACCGTGACCAAAAAGTAAAAATAATTGTCCGCTCGGTTGAGATTTTTTCTGAAACAATTAAAAACAATAAAAATTTAGAAATAATCCAAGCTAGCCTATTGGATTTAAGTGATTCAGAGATTCAACAACAAGTAAAGGATATTGATGCTATTACTTCCTGCCTTGGGCATAATATAACGTTAAAAGGTATGTTTGGACATCCACGCAAATTAGTTACTGATGCAACACGTCGAATATGTGAAGCAGTTAAAGCAAATAGTTCAGATAAAAAAGTAAAATTTGTTCTTATGAACACCGCAGGGAATGTAAACCGTGATCTATATGAACCTATTTCGTTTGGACAAAAACTTGTAGTTGGACTAATTCGACTATTATTACCTCCGCACTCCGATAATGAAAAAGCATCCGATTATTTGCGGATTGAAATTGGTCAAGATGATGATACAATTGAATGGTCAGCAGTCCGCCCTGACGATCTAACAAATGAAGATGAAGTGACTGAGTATGAAGTATATCCTTCACCTATCAGAGATACAATATTCAATGCCGGTAAAACTAGCAGAATTAATACAGGACACTTTATGGCAGATCTAATCACTAATTCCAATGTTTGGAATAAATGGAAAGGACAGATGCCGGTAGTTTATAATAAAGATACTGCTGAATAGTAATTTATAGTCGCCAATATTACACTTTGGAACAATCTCCTTTGATTCAACATATAAATGTTTTAATCTTAAACCGTAATGAATAGAGTTAAAAAAACTACTTCGATATTTACCGTGGCGCTTTTCTTAGCGATGTGGATAACACCACTTCTTAGCGCAACAGAATGCGATATGGACTGCTGCAAAGTGCCCGTGAACACACATTGTGAACTGGATATGGCATCAGATAGCTGTTGTCCAACGGTGTCTGAGTGCAGCGATGTTATCTATATTCCGGTTGTTACTGCACCAATATTGACTGTAAATGTTGAAAAAGATTTAACAATAGATTATTTAACTTCAGTAGAAATTATTCCGAGTTTAAAAGAAAATATTTCAACACCATTATATCATATTAAAATACTTACTTCCAAAGCCCCTCCGGGCTTTCAAACTCCACTCCTAGTTTAAACAACTCCATTTTCTTAAAGTGATTTTCCTCGTAGGGATAATTACGCCTATTTTATTATGCCACGATTACTATTTGGTGTGATAAAAATAATATTAATTAATAAAATGGAGTGTACAGTTGAATTTAAGAATAATTATAGTATTAGTTGTTATTGTCTCATCGGGTTTAGCCCAAACAATTGAGCCAATTGACCAATTGCTTGAAATAAACCGCGAAGTTAAAGCGGCAGAATTGGCTTACCAATCCGCGTTAGAAAAAGTTAAAGTTGCCGGTGTTCTGCCGGATCCGATGATAGAGAGTTCATTTAGCATCAATCCAATCGAGACAAGAAACGGTCCTATTGAAAATCAAATAATGTTAGGACAGAAATTCCCACTTTGGGGAAAATTAAAACGCGAACGAAATATAGAAAAAATTAGAGCAGAAGCTAATCGGCTCAATTTGAAAAATACGAAAGTAAAAGTATCATTTTTATTTAGAAAAGAGTTAGCTAATTATTTTAAACTATATGAATCATTAAAAATATTAAAGCAATACAAAGTTGAACTGGAGTCTTTTGAGAATGCCGCACGTAATCAATATGCTAACGGCATCGGAATTACACAACACCCGATTATTAAACTCCAAATTGAATCGTCATTAGTGGAGAGTAAAATTAATGAAATTGAAAGTGTTTTAGACAAAAGCACTAATGAATTACAAGTTCTATTTGATGGACAATTTTCAACTAGCTTAATTAGTGACGAATTTCAATTAAAATTAATTTCAAATCCTGATCAATATTGGCTTGAATTGGCAAATAAGTATAATCCTTCATTTGCTATATCTCAAGCGAACGTAGCAATAGCATCTGATCAATATAAACTTGCACGATTAAAAAATTATCCCGATTTGACCGCCGGTTTAACGTACTCACTTGTTGGACCAACCGATTTGGGAGGAGCAGTATCATCAGGAGCTGATGCATTAGGTGTAAAAGTTGGTATCAACCTTCCATTCTGGTTTAGAAAGAATAAAGCTAAAGTTCAATCTGCTTCTTATACTCATAAACAACAGGAAGAGTTATTGTCAGACAAGTGGAATAAAATTGAGTCAGACGTCTTATCAATATTAACTGAATTTAAAGAGATAAGTGATACATATAAACTATACGATGAGAGCATTATATATGAAACAGAACAAATGCTATCATCGGCCTATGCTGCATATGAGACGGGTAAAATAAGTTTTTTAGATCTACTAGATAGTGTTCGATTGGGTGTAAAAGTAAAATTGGAATTTGAAGGTATAAAAGCCCAACAAACTACCTTAATCGCCAAACTTTATCAATCAGCAGGGGTAATTAATCCCGTTCAGGAGAATTAAAATGAAAAATATAATAAAAATAATGCCGTTACTAGTGTTTTTGTCAATAGGATTGTTTGTGGTGGGATGTTCTTCCTCTGAAACTAGCAAAAACGCTAATCAAGAAACAATGAGTAAAAAACTGTATACATGTGGTATGCATCCAAATGTAATTCAAGACGGTCCCGGTAATTGCCCGATTTGTGGGATGAACCTTACTCCAATCAATAGTCCGATGGTAGAAGATGGTTCAAATAATATGAACACTTCAAATTCCACGGAGAAAAAAGATATATTATACTATAGAGCCCCAATGGATCCGACATATATATCCCCACAACCAGGTAAGTCACAAATGGGTATGGATTTGGTACCGGTTTATGCCGGAGAGGAAGCATTTGGAGCAACAGTAAAGATAAATCCCTCAACAGTACAGAACATTGGAGTCCGCACAGCTAAAGTAGTAAAAATGGATCTTGAACAAAATATTAGAACTATAGGTCGCGTGGATTACGATGAAACTAAAGTAGGATTAGTCCAGACTAAATTCAATGGTTGGGTTGAGAAAACTTATGTCAACACGACTGGACAGAAAGTCAACAAAGGAGATGTTTTACTTGAAATATATAGTCCTCAACTAGTTACTGCTCAGGAAGAATATTTAGATACATATCGCAGACTAAAAGATGTGGAAAAAGAAAACAGAGTTTCTACCATTGATAATCTGAAAAGTAATTTGATGTCAATTAGGAAGCGATTAGAAAATTTTGATATTTCAAATGATCAAATAGCAAAATTAGAAAAAAGTAACGTTGCTCAAAAAACAATGGCAATAAGATCACCATTTACCGGAATTGTTGATAAAAAACATATTCAAGATGGTATGGAAGTAAAACCCGGAATGAAACTGTATTCAATTTCTGATATATCAAGTGTTTGGGTATATGCTGATATATATGAATATGAAATTCCGTGGGTACAAGACGGTAACGGCGCCACAATGACACTTTCATATATTCCCGGTAAGGAATTTTCGGGGAAAGTTGAATACATTTATCCTTATTTAGATGCGAAAACAAGAACTTTAAAAGTACGGTTATCATTTTCAAATGAAGATGGTATGTTAAAGCCCGGTATGTATTCCAATGTAAATATATCATCAGTTCCTGTTAAAGATGCGATAGCAGTACCGGTAGAGGCTGTAATGTATTCTGGTACAAGAAACTTAGTATTTATCAATTTAGGCGAAGGAAGATTTGCACCGAGAGACGTTATTGTTGGAATCGAAAGCGGTGATGGATTTTATGAAATTATAGAAGGATTAGAAGTTGGAGAGAATGTTGTTACGTCAGCACAATTCTTGCTTGATTCGGAAAGCAAGTTGCAGGAAAGTATTTCAAAAATGTTAGCTTCTAGAAAAGATGATAACAACAATAATAATTCCGAGGTTAATCAAATTGAAACCAAAGACCCTTCAGGTCACAATCACTAGGAGCTCATATTATGATTGAAAGAATAATTGAATGGTCGATTAACAATCGCTTTTTAGTGATATTAGCAACAATAGCTATTACGCTTGGTGGAATTGTGGCAGTAGCTACAACGCCGGTAGATGCGATTCCTGACCTTAGTGATGTTCAGGTTATTATACAAACTAATTACATGGGGCAGGCTCCTCAAGTAGTTGAAGATCAGATAACATACCCGTTAACAACGGCTATGTTATCCGTTCCATATGCTAAAGTTGTCAGAGGATATTCATTCTTTGGAGTATCCTTTGTCTATATAATATTTGAAGATGGAACTGATATTTATTGGGCTCGCAGCAGGGTTCTAGAATATCTTAATTTTGTCTCTGGAAGACTACCTGATGGTGTTAATCCGCAATTAGGACCTGACGCAACGGGTGTAGGATGGGTTTACGAATATACCGTCGAAAGCAATCAGCATGATCTTCAGGAATTAAGAAGTATTCAGGATTTCTATTTAAGATATGAATTAATGAGTGTCCCCGGCGTTTCTGAAGTAGCAAGCATTGGTGGTTACGTTAAACAATATCAGGTAGAAGTAGATCCAAACAAACTCCTTGCCTACAACATACCACTAAATAAAGTTAAAATGGCAATCAAGCGTAGTAACAATGATGTTGGTGGAAAACTTATTGAAATGGCTGAGACTGAATTCATGGTTAGAGGGTTGGGCTATATTAATTCTATCGAAGATTTGAAAAAGGTTCCGCTAGGTGTAAATGAAAACGGTGTGCCGATTTTACTCAGAAATGTCGCAAATATTCATTTAGGACCTGAATTAAGACGCGGTCTTGCTGAACGCGATGGAATCGGGGAAGTAGTTGGTGGTATCATTGTTATGCGCTATGGTGAGAATGCATTAAAAGTGATTGAAAATGTAAAAGAAAAAATCGAGGAATTAAAAGTTGGATTGCCGGATGGTGTAACGATCAACACAGCTTATGACAGATCTCAGTTGATTGAAAGAGCCATTGACAACCTAAAAGAAAAATTAACCGTAGAAAGTATAGTTGTTGCATTAGTCCTAATTATATTTCTATTGCACTTTAGAAGTTCATTTGTCGCTATCCTAACACTGCCTCTAGGAATATTGATGGCGTTCCTTGTTATGCGCTTTCAGGGAATTAATGCAAATATAATGTCATTAAGCGGTATCGCAATTGCGATTGGCGCCATGGTTGATGCCGTAATCGTAATGATTGAAAATGCCCACAAACATATTGAAAAGGATGACGGTAAAGCAGATAGATGGAAGCTAATCCTTGATGCGTCCAAAGAGGTAGGACCGGCATTATTCTATTCATTATTGATAATAACCGTTTCGTTTTTACCAGTATTTACGTTGCAAGCACAGGAAGGCCGATTATTTAAACCTTTAGCGTTTACAAAAACATATGCAATGGGAGCTTCTGCAATCTTGGCAATAACGATTGTACCGGTATTAATGGGATATTTTATTAAAGGGACTATCCGACCCGAAGAAAATAATCCGATTAGTAGATTTTTAATTCGGGTTTATAGACCTCTGATTAAATTTGTACTGAAATTCAAAAAAACTACGCTAATAGCCGCTTTGATGATTTTAGTAGTAACAGTGTTTCCGCTAAAAAGAATCGGTTCAGAATTTATGCCGCCATTAAATGAAGGGGACTTGTTGTACATGCCTACGACTGATCCGGGAATCTCAATAACAAAAGCAAAAGAATTACTGCAACAGACGGATAAAATAATTAAATCATTTCCTGAAGTAGAAAGAGTATTTGGGAAAGTTGGTCGTGCCGAAACAGCCACAGATCCGGCACCACTAAGTATGATAGAAACGACTATAACACTTAAGCATACTAATGATTGGCCAGAGCGTATCTTTGTTAAACGGTGGTTCTCTGATTGGAATCTATGGGCTTGGGTGCGAGCATCATTGAACGTTATCTGGTCTGAACATCGATCTGCAACATTAGAGGAATTAACAACTGAACTAAATGCTTCAATACAATTCCCGGGGTTGACCAATGCATGGACAATGCCAATTAAAACACGAATTGATATGTTGAGTACCGGGATTAAAACACCGGTCGGCATAAAGTTGATGGGAGCAGATCTAGATACACTTAATATGTTGGGAGCAAATGTTCAAGCCATTGTGCAGAAAATACCCGGTACGCTGAGTGCCTATGCCGATAAAGTCACTGGCGGAAATTTTATCGATTTTGAGATAAATCGAGACGAAGCAGCTAGGTATGGATTAACCGTTGGTGACATTCAGGATATAATCCAATCAGCAATTGGCGGAATGAATGTATCATACACGGTGGAGGGATTGGAGCGTTACCCGATTAATGTGCGATATAGCAGGGAACTTCGAGATAGCATAACTAAACTTAAACGAATAATCATACCAACGCCGAGCGGAGCACAGATACCAATCACTCAAGTGGCTGACATAATAGTCCGTAAGGGAGCTCCTGTTATTAAAAGTGAAAACGCACGTCGGACAGGTTGGGTATATGTAGACATTACCGGTATTGATGTAGGTACCTACGTAAAACACGCTAAAGAAGCACTCACAAATGAATTAATAGTACCAGTTGGTTACTCGATCGTATGGAGTGGTCAATTCGAGTACATGGAAAGGGCTAATAAGAGACTGAAGGTTGTTATACCAATTACTCTACTAATTATATTCTTATTATTGTATTTCAATTTTAAGAATTTAACGGAGAGCCTAATAGTTATGTTATCACTTCCTTTTGCATTAGTTGGTGGTATCTGGTTCATGTACATCCTTGATTACAACATGAGTGTTGCTGTAGGCGTCGGTTTTATTGCATTGGCAGGAGTAGCAGCCGAGACCGGAGTTGTGATGTTAATTTATCTTGACCAAGCATATAAATATCGAATGCGTGACGGAAAAATGAATTCGGTAAAAGACTTGTACGACGCAGTGATGGAAGGGGCAGTGGATCGTGTACGACCAAAGTTAATGACAGTAACTACAACAATTGTTGGATTATTACCAATTCTCTGGGGCACCGGAACAGGGTCTCAGGTTATGAAAAGGATTGCCGCTCCGATGGTTGGAGGGATGGTCACATCAACTATACTTACACTGTTAGTGATACCGGCAATTTATTACATATGGAAATCAATAGAATTAAATAAAGGAGAAAACAGATGAACAAAATGATACTGACTATTATCGTGGCTACTATACTCGGATTAGTAGCTTGTAATAGTGAAAAAACAACAATGGATGAATCTAAGCAGGCTGAAAAAGCCATAAGCATGGAAGAAACATCGAAAACAATGATGGCAAGTGCAGTTGTTTACTACACCTGCCCAATGGAATCACATAAACACGTTCACAGCGTGGAAGCAGATACCTGCACCGAATGCGGAATGGCATTAATTCCAGTTGTTAAAGGAACTGATGAAGATCATGATTTCTACGGCTGCTCAATGGAGGAACATAGCCATGTTAGGAGTGATGAACCGGGTACGTGTGCTGAATGTGGTATGGCATTAGTGTCTCTTAAGTTCTCACAATAAACTACCATTACAGAAAGAAGCAATCTCCTTAAATTTTTATTAAAAGGAGATTGCTTCATTGGTACGATCATTATTATTCCAAACCATTTAGCAGTTTGCTAATTGTTTGTATACACTAGTAAATTTTCTAGTGTTTAAGGATATGCAAACAATATGACCAAAACTAAACTCGGACCAAATACAATTATGTTCCCCTATCCTACCGTGCTTGTAGGCGCCATGGTGAACGGAAAACCCAATTTTATGACGGCTTCTTGGGTGGGCATTGCCTGTTCCAATCCACCGGCTATTTCGGTGGCAATCCGCCCCGAGCGCTACACTTACAAAGGTGTAATTGAGCATAATACTTTTTCGATAAATGTTCCTGGCTCCAATCTCGCCAAAGCGACGGATTATTGCGGAATTTATTCCGGCAGAGATAATGATAAGACGTCATTATTCAATATTTTTTATGGCAAAGTGGATACCGCTCCACTGATAGAGGAATGTCCGCTAAATTTGGAATGCAAGGTGATACACACTGTTGAAATAGGTTCTCATACCTTATTCATCGGTGAGATCATGGAAACGCACGCCAACGAGAACTGCCTTACTAACGGTAAACCGGATATTAAGAAAATTGATCCAATTATCTACGCTACTGGTACACGGCAATATCACAAAGTTGGTGATCAAATTGGCAGAGCGTTTAAGATTGGAGATAAAAAGAATTTAAAGGATAAACTATGAAAATTTACATTAGTGCCGACATTGAAGGTGTTTGCGGTTCCACCCATTGGGATGAGGCAGATAATGACAAGTCTGATTACGCTGAATTCCAGAAGCAGATGACAGCTGAGGTTGCAGCAGCCTGCAAAGGTGCAATGGCAGCCGGAGTAAAAGATATTACCGTTCAAGATGCACACGGTACCGGCAGAAATATAACAGCCAAAGATTTACCTGATGGCGTAAAACTGATCCGAGGGTGGAGCGGTCACCCAAATGCTATGGTGCAGGAATTGGATAAATCATTTAATGCGCTAATGTTAGTAGGATATCATTCACATGCTGGCTCAAGTGGCAATCCTCTCGCCCACACTATGCGCGGTTCTTATGTTGATTACCTTAAAATTAATGATATTTATGCTTCTGAGTTCTTACTGCATGGACTTTTAGCGGCTACTATGAATGTTCCTGTTGCGTTTCTTACAGGAGATGATGAATTATGCAAGCATGTGAAAAATATCAATAAAAATATAACCACAGTCGCTGTTAAAGAAGGCATGGGTGAATCAACCGTAAGCTTGCATCCCAAAGCTGCGATTGAAAAGATTTGGCAGGGTGCTGAGTCCGCATTAAAAAGCGATTTAACCAAGTGTGTGCTTCCAATTTATGATGAATATAAGATTGAATTACGCTTCAAAAAACACCAACAAGCATTCGATGCATCCTTTTATCCCGGTTGTAAATTAATTGAGCCACAGACCATAGCTTATACGACAAAAGACTATTTTGAAGTAATGCGGATGATGCATTTTGTAATAAAATAATCTTCACGTTTACAAACTCCTAATTTGTATAATTCGTTCAATTGTTATACATTACTAGCGGTGAGTTTCTAATTATATTTTATAAATGTTTATAGAATTCAAAGACGTCGCAAAACAAAAGATGACCGCTACTCGCAAGCGGTATTTCGGTCGCGTACCAGATGTATTTACGAAGATGTATCAATTTACGCGCGCCAAAACTGCACGCGCTTTAGGATACTATCCTTATTTCCCAAATATTGAAAAATCTGATGCTACTGAGGTATTCATCGACGGTAAAAAGAAAATAATGTTGGGATCGAATAATTATCTTGGATTGACAACTCACCCAAAAGTTATTGAAGCAGGAGTAAAAGCACTAAAGAAATATGGTTCCGGACTGACGGGCAGTCGTTTTCTAAATGGAAATATTACATTACATACTGAGCTGGAAGAAAAATTAGCAAAATTTGTAGGTATGGATAATGCTTTAGTTTTTTCAAGTGGTTTTGGAGTAAATCTAGGCGTCATAAGTGCCGTTGCCAGTCATAATGATTATGTTTTCAGTGACGAGTATAATCACGCCTCAATCGTCGATGGAATACGATTTTCCGGTGCAATAAAACGAAAGTATAAACATAATGATATGAGAGATTTGGCATATCATTTGGCTTCTGCTGATCCAAATCGTGCGCGTTTTATTGTTACCGATGGAGTATTTAGCATGGAAGGTGATATTGCTAAACTTAAAGAAATAACTGCTTTAGCAAAGAAACACCATGCCCGCGTAATGGTAGATGACGCACATTCTCTTGGCGTTTTAGGTCGGAAAGGAGATGGAACTGCAGCACATTTTGGCATAACCGAAGATATAGATTTGATAATGGGAACATTTAGTAAATCTCTTGGAAGTCTCGGTGGATTTATCGCAGGTGAAGAAGCAATAATAGATTATTTAAAACATCAT
>Ga0255054_10001158_pt1 | contig 15550 bp, 13 predicted proteins | sample JV7_2_23_MG_FD_188634 | JGI IMG/M metagenome (GOLD analysis project Ga0255054, IMG submission 188634) | Seawater microbial communities from Jervis Inlet, British Columbia, Canada - JV7_2_23 | ecosystem: Environmental > Aquatic > Marine > Inlet | place: Canada: British Columbia | collected...
ACGGTGACGCAGCCCTTTACGGTTCCCACGTCCCGGGCCGCGGCTCCGGCCTCCATGGCCACGGCATTGCCGGGCGTACCGTCGCCCACCGCGAACAGGCGCGAGAAGCTCTTGGTCTCGCCCGGCGCCAGGGTCAGGTTGGGGAAGCCGCCGAGTTGCAGAACCACCGGAATCGAGGTGTTCTGGAGCGAGACCGTGACGCCCGAAGTCGAGAAGCTGGAGGAGGCCTGGAACGGCGCGCCGGGGATCGGCAGCGTCACGTAGCTGTAGCCCACACCGGTGGCGTCCCGGAACCCGAAATACGTCAGCGCACGATAGCCCCAGGTGGTCAGCAGCTCGCCGACGCCCTGGGCGGTGAAGCTCGAGAACGGATCGGCTGTCGTCCACGACTCGAGCTGGCCCATCCCGTTCAGGTAGTCGCCGACGTAGTTGGCGTAGGTATCGCCCCCGGCGGCCTCCAGGTTCTCGACGGTCGTCTCCACCGTCACGTGCCCATCGCCGGGCGCCAGGGTGAAGATGTTGCACGCCCAGATGTTCTGGTCGGTGTCGTCGCTCCCGGGCGGGAGGTTGAAACCCAGCTCGGCCACCTGGGAGGACGCGTTGATGAAGTCGATCAGGTCGTCGGGGCCGCACACGCGGATCACCGCCGGCGTGCCGTCCTGGCCGTCGTTCAAGAGCTCGACAGGCTCCGAGGCGTGGAGCACGGTTTCGATGTTGAGGAGCGGCTGGAACTCGAAGAAAGAGTCGTTGCCCTGGCGCACTCCGTCGACCACGAGCTCGGCGTCGATCAGGTTGCCGCCGAACTGCCCGACGCTGTAGAGGTCGCGCTGGTTGGAGTCCTGAACGATGTAACGGGCCTGGTCGTTCTCCAGCAGCCAGTCTCCCACCCGGCCGTGGGCCAGCGGGCCGGAGATCAGGTCGCCCGGGTCGGTGATCTGCCGTGCTCGCGCCTTGGGCGGCAGGTACTTGAAGGGCACGGTGCGAACCGCCACCCCATGGGTACGCCGCACAGCCCTCACCTGCAGGGTGTTCTGGTCTCGGAGAGGCGGCCCCGGGTTCACGGTAACCGTGAAGTTCGTGGGCCCTCCGCTCATGGTCAGAGTCTGGCGGTTCAGCTTCACGACCAGGCTTGCCGGATCGACTTGGGTCGGGTCGATCTCGACGGTCACGTCGAAGCTCGGGTTGGTGACCACGTCGCCCCGTGCGGGTGTGATCACCGTGATCGCTTTGAACGGCGGACAGCCGACACCAGCCAGAGTCACGAACAGGACCAGGGCGTAGCGGTGGAAGGCGGGGGGAACGGTGCGCATGGCAACCTCTGGCGGGAGAGCTTCTACGGGAGCGCGGCGAGGGGGAAGGCCCGCGCTGCCGCCTGATTCTACATGGATTGTCGTGTAGCCGACGTACTCTTGACATAGAAGGCCCCCAGGGGGAAGAGATCAGAATCTCAGGGTCTTGTAGGGCAAGGGCCAGGGAAACGGGCTGGGAGCCCGTCCCCGGGGCCGGCGGCAAGCCGTCCAGGCGGTAGCTGACGACGACCTCGGTGCGGACCTCGTCGAGGATGGCGAGCACGCCGACCGCGCCATCCGGGAGCTGGGCCTCGATGAGTTCTTCCATGCGGTCCTTGACCCGGCTCCAGAACTCCGGCCCCACGTCGTCCACATTCTCGTTGCCGAAGCGCAGCGCCGCGACCAGATCCTGCGGAACCGCGACGCGACGGCTCTCCCGGCCGCGGCGGCCCGAAGAGAGCCAGCGCGGCCCCGCGCAAGGCGCGCGTCGATTGGTGGGCATCCCGACGACTCCCCCAAAAGTGCAACGTGTTCCATCCTCTCAAGCGGGCCGCGGACCCGCAAGACGATTTGTGGTCACGCGTCCGCACAAAGGTGCAGTTGCGCCCAGGGCCTAGACTGTGACGCGGAGGGCGAGAGAGAGCGTGGCACCGGAGCCCAACGGCGTACGCAACCTGCCCCGCAACGTGTGGGCAGCCAGCGGGGCGAGCTTCCTGACGGACATCTCCAGCGAGATGATCCTGAACCTGCTGCCCCTGTTCCTCTCCAACGTCCTGGGCGTCACCACGGCCGTGATCGGGTTCGTGGAGGGCGTGGCCGAGACTACGTCCAGCCTGCTCAAGCTGGTGGCCGGGCGCCTCTCGGACCGGGTGGGGCGCAAGGGGCTGGCCGTGTCGGGCTACGCCATTTCGACCCTGGCCAAGCCCATCTTCGCCCTGGCCGGCTCCTGGCCGATGGTGGCGGGGGCGCGCTGGGCGGACCGGGTCGGCAAGGGCGTGCGCACGGCACCGCGGGACGCGCTGGTGGCCGACTCCATCTCCCCCGGGCAGCGCGGCCTGGCCTTCGGCTTCCACCGCGCCGCGGACACCGGCGGCGCCGTGGTCGGGTTGGGCATCGCCATCGCCGTGGTCTGGTGGGTGCAGGGCGGCGGCCTGGCCCTCGAGCGCCAGGTCTTCACCAAGCTGGTCTGGATCAGCGTGGTTCCCGCCGTGCTGGGCGTGCTGTGCCTGGCCCTGGGCGCGCGCGAGACACGCGGACCCGACATCCGCGCGGCCGCTGACGCGGCGCCGGCCCCGGCGGTGCGCGGCCTGGGCCGCCCCTTCCTGGTGTTCCTGGTGATCGTCGGGGTGTTCGAGCTGGGCAACTCGGCCGACGCCTTCCTGGTGCTGCGCGCCCAGGAACGCGGCCTCTCGGTGGTGGAGATCCTGTGGGTGCTGCTCGGCTTCAACGCCGTATACACGGTGCTCTCCGCGCCGGCGGGCCGGCTCTCGGACCGCGTGGGGCGGCGGCCCGTGCTGGTGGCCGGCTGGATGCTCTACGCCGCGGTCTACCTGGGCTTCGCCGTGGCCGAGGCGCCCTGGCACACCGCGGTTCTCTACGCCTTCTACGGCGCTCACTACGGGCTCAGCTATGGAACCGCCAAGGCGCTGGTGGCCGATCTGGTGCCGGCCGAGCGGCGCGGCGCGGCCTACGGCGCTTACGCCGCCACGGTCGGAATCCTCGACCTGCCGGCCTCACTGCTGGCGGGAGTCCTGTGGCAGGGGATCGGCGGTTGGTCCGGCTTCGGCCCGGCGGCGCCCTTCTGGCTGGGCGCGGGCCTGGCCGCCGTGGCGGCCGTGGCGTTGGCGCTGTGGCGCCCGCCCGCAGCGAAGGCAACTAAAGGGACAGTCCCGTAGGTTGCTGCGCCTTGCGCAGCAACCTACGGGACTGTCCCTTTAGTTGCCTTCGTTGAGGGGGGCTAGCCCAGCGCTGTCTCCAGCAGCCGCTCGACGAAGGCGGCTCCCAACCAGGAGCCGAGGCCGATCAGCAGGTAGAGCGCCAGGCGCAGCAACGTGGACGCGTCGATGGGCCACTCGTGGACGGCATCGACCCGCACCTCCCAGGCCAGCAGGTCGGCCAGCCGCCCGCCGGCCGCGCCGTCGGCGCCGGACACGGCTCGCACGCGCGCTTCGGCGATGGACGCACGCACGCGGGCAAGCTCCCGGCGCTTGCGCTCGCGAACCCGGCGGCGGATGCCGGTAAGTGGCAGCACGAACGCCGCCAGCGCGAAGCCCAACAGCCAGGCCAGGGCCAGCACCATCAGGTCGGTGGCCCAGTCGCCCAGGTAGGTGAGGGAGAGGAACGCGGCGAGCAGCATCCACAGGAAGACGTTGCGCAGTGCGCGCCGGCCGAAGGGCGCCAGCGGCTCGCGATCCAGCAGGTCGGGCACGGCCACGCGATCGCCCAGGCGCGAGAACGCGAGGCCGAGCATCAGCTCGAGCCCCATGGCCCGCGTCACCACGTACCAGTTGAGGAAGTTGCGCGCGCCGAGCCACAGCAGCGACGGATCCGACCAGCCCGGAACCACGCCTTCCTGCCACAGACTCGGATCGGTGACGGTGGCAAATCCGGTACCCGCGCCGACGACCAGCGCCAGTGCCACCAAGGGGCCGCGCCGGTAGGTCAGCATGGCGCGCTCCAGCGCGGCCCGGTCCGCCGCGCCGGCGTCCAAGTGCGGCAGCAGATCCGCGAAGTCGCGGCGGGCGCCGCGCACCGAGGCGGCGCTCAACGCCAGGGTGAAGCCGATGAAGAGGTCCTGGATCAGCTCCGCGATCCAAGCCCAGGGGCGCTGCCCGCTCCGGGTGCCTTCCAGGTACCCGACGCCGGCGCCCAGGAGCCCCGTGTAGACGAGGTAGAGAGTGAAGACGCCCAGTGCGATACCCACGCCGACCCAGAAGGCGGGCAGACGCACCCGGTCGAAGATCCCCAGCCCCCACGGCGTGGAGGGATGAAGCTGGATCTGCGGCGCCGAAGCCATGGCGGCACCCTATCACGGGGTGGCCGGCGCTGAGATGGACAACGCGCTTGCGCTGGGGCGTGCGTAGGCCTGAGAATGCGGCCCTCGCAAGGGAGGGGCAGTCGGTGAACAGAGGCTTCGCGATGATGCTGGTGGCGGCGATCCTGCTGGGCGGCGCCAGCGTGGCTGGCGCGAAGCCGCCCCAGTGGGACAAGACCTTCAACGGGAAGAGCCGCTTCAAGGTGCTGTCCGGCTTCGGGGGGCTGGCGGTCCTGGACCGCGAAACGGGGCTGGTCTGGGAGCGCGATTCGACCCAGGGAAGCTCAACCTGGAGCAGCTCCCGTTTGATTTGCCGGACGAGAACGGTGGGAGGACGGATGGGCTGGCGGCTACCCACCGTGGAGGAGTTCACGAGCCTGGCGGACGCCAGCGGGCCGGGGCCGGTGCTTCCCGCCGGCCACCCCTTCGCGTTCATCAACTGGGACTACTGGACCGCCACGACCCTGGACGGCAGTCCGAACGTTGCGATCGTCGTGAACCCGACGGACTTCAGCATGAAGTTCACGGAGGGCAAGGACGGCAGCAACGGTTTCTGGTGCGTCCGCGGCGGCCAGGGGTTCAACGGCGTGGGCTCACCCTAGCCGCGACGCTTTCGCCCCCGCGCGGCGGCGGCGCCGTGGCATGATACGGGCGCGCGGATCGAGGGGAACCCGTCATGCACTTCGGCCATCTTCGCGACGCGGCGCTCGCTGCAGCAGGGCTTTCGCTCGCGGCCTGCGCGAGTTCGCAGCCGCCCACGCCGACGCCGCCGCCCAATGCAGACTTTCACGTGGTCTCGTTGGGCGACTCCTACGGTGCCGGTCAGGGCGCCCCCAACGACCACCGCTGGTGGGAGCTCTGCAAGAGCCAGTGGGACTATCGTCGCTGCAACCGCTCTCGCTGGGCGCCCACGACCCAGGCGGCGAAGCGGCTCGCCGACGCGGGCCACCCGATCCACCATCACAGCTTCGCCTGCTCCGGCGCCGACATCGAAGAGGGGCTGCTGGGGACCTACGACGGACAGGAGTCCAACCCCGGCGACCCGCCGCTGCTGCCCCAGGTGAACGAGCTGGCGGCGCTGGCCGCGAATCCGGGCGATGTGGACGCAGTCACGATCTCGGTGGGCGGCAACGACGTCTACTTCGCGCGCATCGTGGCGACCTGCATGCTTCCCGATCCCCTGACCTGCAAGATCGTCAAGCCCGACGTAGACCAGGCGCTCGCCGACCTGCCGGGCAAGCTCGACGACCTGGCCCAGCGGATGACGCAGCAGGGGGTACAGGTTCCTGCGAACCGGATCTTCATCCTGGGTTATCCCGACCCCGCCCGGGACGCCAACGGCGTCCTGTGCAACGCGTCGCCGCCGCTCCCGGAGCCCCTGTCCGGAATCAGCGCCGCCGATGCGGGCTGGACCTCGGAGTACGTCCTGCCCAAGCTGAACCGGCGCCTGTGCCTGGCCGCCGGCCAGCACGGTTGGACCTACGTCGCCCCGCGCGACGAGTTCAAGAGCCACGGCTGGTGCGCGGACCCCATAGACTTACAGGGCAACTGGATCAACACGGCCATCCAGTCCGGTGCCAAACAGGGAACGCACCGCGGCACGATGCACCCCACCCGGTCCGGACACAGCGCCGTCTCCGAGAAGATCGAAGACCGGCTGACGACGCTCCTCAACAACGGCTCGCCCGCCTCGGACCCCTGTCCCAACGAGCCGGTCAGCGCACCCCCGCCGTAAGCTGGGCTCCGGATCCTGCGCGGCGGCCAGCCGACCAGGACTGCCCCTCCGTGCAGCGCTGCAGGAACGTCCCTGTGTGCAAGGGGGCTGGGGCGAACTGTCACAGCCCGTAGCGCTCGGAGCCCACGAGAGCCGCGCTGGTGGCGCCACGCGCGGGCACGTTGTCTGCAACCGAAGAAGTGCATAGAACGCCATCCAAGAGAAGTCGGGAGGACGCATGGGAGTGCAGACCACGCCCGTGATCGACATCGCCCGCAAGGACTTCGTCTCGGTGGATCCCAAGGAGCGCGTGGACTTCGCCGAGCGACTCTTCGAGATCGGCAAGTTCCGTCACCTGCCGGTGGTGGAGGAAGGCCGCCTGGTCGGCATCCTGTCCACGCGCGATGTGATGGAGGCGGCGCTGACCAAGCTGATGGACTTCGATCCAGGTCACCGCAAGGCCTTCCTGCACTCCATCGACGTGTCTGAGGTAATGAGCCGGGAGGTGACCACGGTGCGCCCGGAGACGCCGCTCTCCGAGGCCGCGCTGCGCATGGTTCAGGAGCAGATCGGCTGCCTGCCGGTGGTGGACAAGAGCGGTCACGTGCTGGGCCTGGTAACCGAGACGGATCTGCTGCGAGCGGCCTACCTGGGGCCGCGCGACTAAGCGCGGGGCCGAGGTCGAGACGGTGGAACTCGTGAGACGCCGATCCGAAGCCGAGGAGCGGGGCGTGGCATCGTTCTTCGCGGAACCGCGCGCGGACCCGGACCGCCCGCGCGTGTGCCGCGGCACCGCCTGCGGCCTGGCAGGCGCAACGCTCGAGCCCGGGGAGCGCGGCGCCTACTGCCTGGGCTACTGCGACCGCGGGCCGGCGAGCCTGGACGCGGCGGGCTGCGCCCGCGGCCCCGACCAGCGCGAGCTGGATCCGCAGCCCGCGATTCGCGCCCTGGGTCCGGCGCTGGTGACCGCACGCGTCGCCGCGGGCGACTGCTCCGGGCTCGAGGCGGCCCGGGCCGCCGGCGTGTGGCAGACCCTGGAGCAGGCGGTGATGCGCCCCGCCGGCGACGTGCTGGACGCCATGATCGCCTCGGGCGCGCGCGGCCGCGGCGGCGCCGGCTTCCCCACCGGCCGCAAGTGGCAGGCCTGCGCCTCGGCCGCGGGGCCCAAGGTGGTGGTTGCCAACGGCGACGAGGGCGATCCCGGCTCCTTCGTCGACCGCGTGCTGCTGGAGCTGGACTCCCATGCAGTGCTCGAGGGCCTGGCGCTGTGCGCCTTCGCGGTGGGCGCCGAGGAAGGGATGGTCTACGTGCGCGGCGAGTACCCGCGCGCAGCCGAGCGCATGGAGCGCGCGGTGAACGAGGCGCGCCGCGCGGGCTGGCTGGGTGAAGCGCTGGAGGGGAGCGGGTTCCGCTTCGACGTGAAAGTGTGCCGCGGGCGCGGCAGCTACGTGTGCGGCGAGGAGACCGCGCTCCTCAACGCTCTGGAAGGCCGGCGGGGCGAGGTGCGGCTGCGCCCGCCCTACCCCACCGAGTCCGGGCTCGACGGGCTCCCGACCGTGGTGAACAACGTGGAGACCCTGATCAACGTGCCGTGGATCGTGGGCCGGGGCGCCGAGGCTTACGCGGCGCTGGGCACCCACGCATCGTCGGGCACCAAGGCGCTCTGCCTAACGCGCGGCTTCGCGCGGCCCGGAATCCTGGAGGTGCCGTTCGGGACCTCGCTGCGTCAGGTGGCGGAGGGGCACGGCGGCGGCGGGCGCGACGGGCGCGCCATCCGCGCCCTCTGCCTGGGCGGCCCCATGGGCAGCATAGCGCTACCCGGGAGCTGGGATGTGCCCGTCTGCTACACGGCCATGCGCGAGCACGGCCTCGAGCTGGGCCACGGCGGAATCGTTCCGGTTCTGGAGGGAGACGACCCTCGCGCCCTGCTGCACCACTGGCTCAGCTTCTTCGCCGACGAGTCGTGCGGCAAGTGCACGCCCTGCGGCCTGGGCTCGCACCGGGCCCTGGCCATGCTGGAAGCCGGCGCCGCACGCCGTGACCTGGAAGCGCTGCTGGACGTGATCGCCGCCGCGAGCTTGTGCGCCTTCGGACAGCGCCTGCCGGCCACGGTGCAAGAGCTCCTGGCCGGGTTCGGCGACGAGATCTTCGGAGGTCCGGTGTGACCGCCACCGCCACCATCGACGGCCGGCGCGTTGCGGTGCGCGAGGACGACACGATCCTGTCGGCAGCGCGGCGCGCGGGGATCCCGATTCCCACGCTCTGCCACGTGCAGGGGCTTGCGGTCGAGGGCGGCTGCCGCCTGTGCGTGGTGGAGGTAGAGGGCACCGGGCGTCCCCAGGCTGCGTGCCACACGCCGCTGGAGCCGGGTAACGAGGTGCGCACGGACACGCCGGCCCTGTCCGCGCTGCGCCGCAACGTGCTTCAGCTGGTGGTGGATGAGCACCCCGACGCCGGCTTTACCGCGAACCCCGACGGCATGCCGCTGGAGCGACTGATGGCCGAGCTGGGCGTTGCGGGCCGCGGCCCGCGCCGCGACCCCATTGCCGTCGACGCCAGCCACCCCTACCTGCGCTTCGAGCGCGCACGCTGCATCACCTGCCGGCGCTGCCTGCTGGCCTGCTCGGAGCTCCAGGGCCAGGACGTCTACGCGGTGGAGAACCGGGGCGCCGAGTCGCGGCTGGTGTTCGGCGGCAGCGAGGTGTTCGCCGAGAGCCCCTGCGTGGCGTGCGGCGCCTGCGTGGATCTGTGCCCCAGCGGGGCGCTCTCGGACCGCGACCGCGAGAACGGGCACGCGGGCTACCACATCACGCGCAGCACCCGCAGCACCCGCAGCACCCGCACCACCTGCGGCTACTGCGGCGTGGGCTGTCAGCTGGACGTGGAGACGAAAGGCAGACGGATCCTGCGCATCGCGGGCACGCCCGAGGCGGCCGTGAACCGCGGCCACCTGTGCGTGAAGGGCCGCTACGCCCACGCCTGGCAGTCCTCGCGAGACCGGCTGAAGCGTCCCATGCTGCGCACCGGCAGCGACTGGCACGAGCTGACCTGGCCCGAGGCCATGGGCTGGACGACCCAGCGCCTGAACGAGATCCGGGAAGCCCACGGCCCGGACGCGCTGGGCGTGTTCACCTCGTCGCGCTCCACCAACGAGGCCGCCTACCTGCTGCAGAAGCTCTTCCGCACGGTGATCGGCACCAACAACGTCGACTGTTGCGCACGCGTGTGCCACGCCTCGACGGCGCTGGCGTTGCAGCGGGTCACCGGCACCGGCGCGGCGTCCGCCTCGTACACGGACCTGGAGCGCGCCTCGTGCATCGTGGTGGCGGGCGCGAACCCGACCGAGGCGCACCCGGTGCTGGGCGCGCGCATCAAGCGCGCGCGCCGGCGCGGCGCCGCGCTGGTGGTGATCGACCCGCGCCGCATCGAGCTGGCCGAGGACGCCGACGTGCACCTGGCGCTGCGCCCGGGCACCAACGTGGCGCTCTTCAACGCCCTGGCCAAGGTGCTGCTGGACGAGGGCGCCATCGACCGGCGCTACGTCGAGGAGCGGATCGAGGGCTTCGAGGACTTCGTGGAGTTCCTCGAGGGTGTGGACCTGGAGAAGAACGCGCGCCTCTGCGGCGTGGATCTCGCCTCGATCCTGGCGGCGGCGCGCCGCATATCGGCCAGCGGCCCGCCGCTCTTCGTGCACGGCCTGGGGCTCTCGGAGCAGACCCAGGGCACGGCGTCGGTGATGGCCCTGTGCAACCTGGGCATGCTGCTGGGGTCCATCGGGCGCCCGGGCGCGGGGATGCTGCCGCTGCGCGGCCAAAACAACGTGCAGGGCAACGCCGACATGGGCGCCATGCCCGGCCAGCTGACCGGCTACCAGACCCTCACGGATCCCGAGCTGCGCGACCGGCTGGCCACGCTCTGGGGCTCGCTGCCGCCCGAGGAGGCCGGGCTGACGATCCCCGAGATGCTGGAGGCCGCGCACAGCGGACGGATCCGCGGGCTCTGGATCCAGGGCGAGGACGTCGCCCAGAGCGATCCCAACGAGCGCCAGGTGCTCGAGGCGCTGCGCCGCCTGGATCTCCTGATCGTGCAGGAGCTCTTCTTCACCGAGACCGCGCGCCACGCCCACCTGGTGCTGCCCGCCGCGTCGGTCTTCGAGCAGGAGGGCACCTTCACCAACGGCGAGCGCCGCATTCAGCGGGTGCGCCCCGCGCTGCCGCCGCCGGGCGACGCGCTGCCGGACTGGCAGGTGGCGCGGGACGTGGCCAACGCCATGGGCGCCAACTGGCACTACGCATCCGCCTCCCGGGTCATGGACGAGATCGCCTGGGTGGCGCCGCGACTCTTCGGCGGCGTGAGCTTCGCGCGGCTGGAGCCCAACGGACTCCAGTGGCCGTGCCCGACCGCGGACCACGCCGGCACCGAGTGCGTGCACGCCGACGGCTTCCTGCGCGGGCGCGGCAGCCTGGTGGCGGTGGAGTACGAGCCCAGCCCCGAGGACGCGGTAGAGGGCTACCCCTACTGCCTGGTCACCGGCCGCGTGCTGGACCACTACAACGTCGGCAGCATGACCCGCCGCACGCCCAACGTGGAGCTCGAGCCCGACGACCGCCTGGAGATCCACCCCGACGACGCGAAGCGGGAGGGCATCGCCGACGGCGCAGCGGTCTCGCTGGAGAGCCGCTGGGGCGCGGCGTGCGTGCCCGCGCGAATCACCAGCCGCGTGCGCCCCGGAACGCTCTTCCTCTCGTTCCACTTCCCCGAGACTCACGCCAACCGGCTCACCGGCTCCCAGCGCGACCCGGAATCGAACTGTCCCGAGTACAAGGTGACGGCCGTGCGCATCGCGGCCGCCTGAGGGAAGGCTCCTAGGCGCCCTGGGCGATCAGCTCCGCCAGCAGGCCCTGGGTGAGAATGCCCACCAGCTTGCCGTCCTCGATCACGGGCAGACAGCCGATCTTGTGCTCGACCATGGCCGCGGCCGCCTCGGCCAGCGACACGTCGGGCGCGATCGTGTGGGGGTCCGTCGTCATGACGTCCTTCACGCGCAGCATCCCCAGGGCGCGGTCCTGGGCGTGCTCGCCGTAGCCGAGGGCGGAAGCCAGGGCGCCCCGGAACAGGTCGCTGCGGCTCAGCACGCCGGCCAGCGCGCCGTCGTCGTCCAACACCGGCAGGTGGCGGATGCGGCCTTCCTGCATCATCCGGTCGGCCTGGTCGGCCCCGTCGTTGCGCCCGATGGTGGCTACGTCGGAGCGCATCACGTCTCGCACGGACAGCTTCGAGAGGTCGGTCATGATGCGGGGTCTCCTTGATGTGGGTCACTTGCCTGCCCGGCGGCGTGGCCGTCGGCCCCACGCCTGGGGCCAAACGCCCCACCGGCTGCGCCGGTGCGCATCGAAACGCCGCTGCCGGGCGGGCATGAGGGTTGCAGTTCTTTCTGTGGGCAACCACCCCAGGTGCCGACGGCGGCACGGGAGAAAGGACATGGGCAAGAAGAACGAGAAGGCTCCGCCGCCCCAGAAGTGGGATCCCTTTGCTGGGCTGGACCTCTGGGACGATGTGGGGCCGTTTCGGAGCTGGGCGGGCCTGGCCCCTCGCTTCCGGCGGCTGGCCGACGAGGCGCTGCCCGTCCCGGCGGTAGACGTGGATGAGACCGACGCGGCATACGTGGTGACCGCTGAAATTCCCGGCATCGACAAGAGCGACGTCAACGTGGAATGCCACGACGGGATGCTCACCATCCACGGCGAGAAGCGAAGCGAGCAGAAGGAGGAGAAGGAGAAGCGGCGCTGGACCGAGCGCTACTACGGATCGTTCAGCCGCTCCTTCCGGCTCCCCAGCGACGCCGACGAGAACGCCATCGAGGCCCGGTTCAAGGACGGGGTGCTCACGGTGACCGTCGGCCGCAGCGGTGAGCGCAAGCCCCGGGTCGTCGCCATCAAGGGCTGAGGACCCAGCGCTGCAGGGGCGCGCTCGGGGCGGGTCCGGCGGGCGGACCCGCCCCAAATCGCGCCCGGGGGTGCATTCCCCCCGGGGTGCGACTTTTTCGAGAAGGCCGCTAGGTTCCCCCTCCGGTCCATGGGAGACCATTGGAAAGAGCTCACAGGGAGGTTGCGATGGACAGGAAGATTACGCGGCGCGAACTCGGCAGGCTGGGAGCGGGAGCTCTGCTGGCCGGCGGCGCAATTCTGCTGGGACGGCCGGTGCGCGCCGACTCGCACGGCATCATCACCGAGTACGCCGAGCAGGCGCCCGTGGCGACGGCCGTACTGTACAAGGAGCAGTCCGAACTCGCGGACAAGACCTGCGCGAACTGTCTACTCTACACCGCCGGCGAGGGCGGACGCGGCAAGTGCGCTCTCTTCATCAAGGGGACGGTTGCGGCCACGGGCCACTGCGCGTCCTGGGCGGAGAAGCCCCCCGCCCCCTAGGCGGAATCGAGCCGGGTGGCCGCCAGCGGCCACCCGGCTTCAGCATCGCCGACTAAGAAACTAACGGGACAGTCCCTTAAGTTTCCGCGCTGATGCGCGGAAACTTGAGGGACTGTCCCGTTAGTTTCTTAGTCGGCCAGCAGGCCGCGGCCCGTGATGAGCGGCAGGTCCAGGGCGGTCAGCGGCCGCGCGGGGGCCGCCGCCACGGCGGGGATGGCGTTGACCAGGCGGGTGGCCGTCAGGACCACGCCGCCCACCGCGTGGTCCCCGTGCTCGTCTTCCATGTCGAGCTTGCAGACCATGCGCGGCACGCCCTCGATCATCACCTGGTAGCCGCCGTCACTCTGCGGCCACTCCGGCGCCAGGTCGTCGTGCATGCGCGTGACGTGCTCCACCACCAGGCGCGGCTCGCCGCCGACGATACCCTGCACCTCGAAGCGCAAGGCGGCCCGGGTGCCCTCGGCGATGGTGCCCATGGGGGTGGGCAGGTCGCGGGGGGCGGGCAGGCACTCGTAGTGCTGGGTGATCTCGTCCAGCTCCACGCCCAGGCCCTCGGCCAGCAGCCGGATCGTGCCGCCCCAGGCGATGCTGAGCATGCCCGGCTGGAGCAGCAGCGGAAGCTCGTCCATCGATTTGCCGAAGCCCATGGTGCCGAGCACCACCTCCGGCTGGTCGTAGGTGGCGTAGTTCACGATCTCGCGGATGCGGATTTCGGTCCAACGCTCGCACAGCCCGGACAGGGTGAGCGGCAGCAGGTCGTTCGCGAAGCCCGGATCGATCCCCGAGAACCAAAGCGACGCCTTCCCTTCGCGGCAGGCGTCCTCCAGCTTCTTCTGGATGTCGGGGCCCATGTGCGAAGGATGCACCAGCGGCACGATCGAGCTGGACACCACGTTCTTGCCCGAACGCAGGATCCGGCACACATCCTCCACCGCCTCCAGCAGGCGCAGGTCGGCGGTGGCCGTGTAGCAGACGCAGTCGGCGTCCAGCGCCAGCAGCGCATCGGCGTCGTTCGTGGCGACGACGCCCACGTCGCCGACGCCGCACAGCTCGCCGGCATCGCGGCCGACCTTCTTCTCGCTGTGGACCCAGAGGCCCGCGAGCTCCAGCTCGGGATGGTTGAGGATGGCGCGAAGCGAGTACGTACCGACGTTGCCGGTGCTCCACTGGATCACGCGCAGCGGCCCTGCGGGCCGGTCGCTCGGATTGGACACGGGGGGCTCCTTCTCCCGACGGTTGCCGGGCGAGACTAGCTCAGACTCGGCGGCCGTCCGCGGCCCCGCCAGGGTTCCGCGAACGCCGATCTGGGGTCTTCCTGGGGGGTGGTGCTGCTTTCCTCGCATGGTCAGGAGCCTCCGCCTGCCGCAGCCTCCTGCTCCCTGGGCTTGGGCCGACCCCCCGATCTGCCGATACGGCGGAGGGTCTGCAGGAGGACCCCCGTTGGGCCGTACCAAGGGCGCCAGCATCGTCGAGATCGTGAAGTTCCTGCGCACCCGCAGGGACGATGCGCTGCAGGCGCTGCCCGCCGCCGTGCACCACTACCTGGACGACCGGATCCTGGAGAGTGCCTGGTATCCGGAGGAAGATCTGGTCGCGCTGGTCGGCGCGATGGTGGAGATCCTGGACGCGCCGGCCGAGGACATCCTGGCCCTGCTGGGCGCCGAAGCCATGCAGCGCAACCGTAACGGCGCCTACGCCCACCTCTTCCAGCAGGACCAGGGCGAGCGCGTGCTGCGCGTGGCCGGCGTCCTCTGGAAGGCCATGCACGACACCGGCAAGCTCTGCCTGGTGCGCGACGCCGTCGGTCGCGGCCGCTGCGAGCTGATCGACTTCGTGAACCCGAGCGGCGAGATGTGCGGGATCCTGGTCGGCTACGCGCGCTCCCTGCTGGAGCTGGCGGGCTACCGCGACATCCAAGCCAGCAAGGACCGCTGCCTGCTCCAAGGCAACGACTGCTGCGCCTGGAGCTTCACCTGGAGCGAGCCGGCCTGACCCCGCTCAGGGCTGGAGCCGCATGCGGCTCCAGTCTGCCGCGTGGAAGCTGTCGCCGGAGGCCTCCAAGGCGCGGCTCCACAGCACCCGGTCGTGGGCACGGCCCTCGGCGCCGACCCACAGCTCTACGTGGCGGCACCAGACCCGGTAGCCGCCCCAGTGCGGCGGGCGCGGAACCGGCGGCCCGTCTTCGCCGCCGTAGCGCTCCTCTTCGGCGCGCAGCCTCTGCAGCAGGTCGTCGCGGCTGCGGATCAGGCGGCTCTGCGCGCTGACGGCGGCCGCGATCTGCGCCGCGCGGTCGCGGGTCTCCCAGTAGTCGTCGGACTCCGCGTCGGGCGAGACGGTCACCGGCCCCTCGATGCGCACCTGGCGCTGAAGCGCATCCCAGTGCATCACCAACGCGGCCTCCGGCCGCTCGGCCAGCGCCTCGCCCTTGCGACTCTCGCGGTTGGTGTGGAAGACGAGAAAGCCGGACTCTTCGTCGTAGCGGCGCCACAGCACCACCCGCGCCGAGAGGTCTCCGTCTTCGCCGACGGTGGCGAGGGTCATGGCCGTGGGGTTGCGCTGCACGCGGCCGTCGCAGGCCTCCTGCATCCAGCGCCCCAGCAGCGGCAGCGGCGAAGTCGGCAGCGGATCGGACAGCGAGGGATCGTCGGGCAGCGCGGACAACAGGCTCATCACCGGAGGGTACGCGATACACTGGCGAATGCCGTGCCCCAGCCCCCGGATCTGATCTACGACCCCTACGACTACGCCCTGGATGCGAACCCGCATCCCGTGTGGCGCCGGCTCCGGGACGAAGCCCCCTGCTACCGCAACGACCGCTACGACTTCTGGGCGCTGTCCCGGTTTGCCGACGTGCTGGGCGCCTCGCTCGACCACGAGACCTTCCGCTCCGGCCGCGGCACGGTGCTCGAGCTGATCGACAAGCTGAACGAGCCCACGCCCATGATCTTCAAGGATCCGCCGGAGCACACGCGCCTGCGCAAGCTGGTCTCGCGAGCCTTCTCGCCGCGGCGCATCGCCGAGCTCGAGGAGCGCGTGCGCGACATCGCGCGCTCGTACCTGGAGCCCCGGGTCGGCTCCGGCGGCT
>Ga0255054_10001159_pt1 | contig 15549 bp, 10 predicted proteins | sample JV7_2_23_MG_FD_188634 | JGI IMG/M metagenome (GOLD analysis project Ga0255054, IMG submission 188634) | Seawater microbial communities from Jervis Inlet, British Columbia, Canada - JV7_2_23 | ecosystem: Environmental > Aquatic > Marine > Inlet | place: Canada: British Columbia | collected...
CACCGCAATCTGAGTTTGTTTGCAGTTGTGTTCTTCTGCGTCGTCACTCTCTCGATAGCCCAGGTCGCAGTGGACGGACACTGGGAAGGGGAGATCGACACTCCTGGCGCGCCGCTGGGGATCGATGTCGATCTCGAGACATCGGAGGCAGCCGAGCTGACCGGCGATATCTCGATCCCGGCCCAGGGTGCCCGCGACCTGGCTCTGACCGATCTCTCACTGGAGGGTGCCGAGGTCACCTTCGTCATTCATGGTATCCCCGGGACTCCGACATTCAAAGGTGTCGTGAGCGAAGACGGCTCGGAGATCGCGGGTACCTTCAGCCAGATGGGAGCCGAGTATCCCTTCCGGTTGGTGCGGGGTGACGACCTGGCCGCCAAGGCCCGTGTGGCCATGGAGGGATTCGACGAGATCATGTCGCGGGCCCTCGAGGACTTCAACACCCCTGGCGCCGCAATCGCTGTCGTCGCGGGCGGCGAGGTCGTCTACGCCAAGGGCTTTGGTTATCGGGATGTCGAGGCCGAGAAGCCCATGACCTCTGACACGCTTTTTGCCATCGGCTCCACCACCAAGGCCATGACCGCGACGGTCCTGGGGATGTTGGTTGCCGAGGGGCTGGTGGAGTGGGACGAGCCGGTGCGCCGATACCTGCCTACATTTCGGCTCAGCGATCCGACAGTGGCCGAACGGCTCACCGTCCGCGATCTGGTGACACACCGTTCCGGCCTACCCCGGCACGACCTGCTCTGGTACAACAACAACGAGAGCACCCGGGCCGAGCTCGTCGAGCGCCTGGCTGAACTCGAGCTCTCTGCCGATCTGCGCGAGCGGTTCCAATACAACAACCTGATGTTCATGACCGCCGGGTATCTGGCAGGGCGGTTGACCGACAAGACCTGGGAAGAGGTCATGCGCGAACGGCTCTTCGGGCCGTTGGGGATGGAGCGGACCAACTTCTCGGTCAGCGACTCTCAGGCCGACAACGACTTTGCCTACCCCTACAAAGAGAACGACGCGCACGAGATCGAGCGCATCCCATTTCGCTCCATCGATCTCATAGGCCCCGCCGGATCGGTGAACTCCTCGGTCAACGAGATGAGCCGCTGGCTGCTGTTCAATCTGCGAAACGGCCGAGCGGGCGACGAGGAGCTGATCAATCCGACGGTCCTGGCCGATATCCACTCTCCCCATATGACCACCGGCGCCACGCAGGAGCGCGTCGAGATCTCGCCCGCGACCTATGGCATGGGCTGGATGATCGCTTCCTACCGAGGGCACAGAAGGATCGAGCACGGCGGCGGGATCGACGGCTTCGTCACCTCAGTGGTTCTCCTACCGGATGACGACATCGGCCTGGTCTCCTTCGACAACGGCCAGGCGGGAATCGGTGAGCTGGTCAACCGGCACGCAGCCGATCGGCTGCTGGGTTTGGAAGAGATCGATTGGTTGGAGGAAGCGAAAGACAAGAAAGACAAGGGGATGGAGATCCTGGATCGAGCCAAGGAGAAGGCGCACGCCACCCAGATCAGCGAAACCCACCCGTCCCGTGATCTCGAGGCCTACCTCGGCGACTATCTGCATCCCGGCTATGGCCAGTTGAGCATCTCGAGCAACGGAGAGGATCTGCAGCTGCTCTACAACAACATCGAAGCGCCCCTAGAACACTGGCACTACGATGTCTGGAACGGTGCCCAGACCGAGGAGGACGAGACTTTCGAGGATTCGAAGTTCCTGTTCCGTGGGGACGTCCACGGCAACATCGCCTCGGTGGAGTCGACCTTCGAGCCGCGGACGGCACCGATCGTCTTCGAGAAGCGGCCGGATGCCAATCTGTTCGATCCCGACTACCTGCAACGCTTTGTCGGCGACTACGAGACGGAGGTCGGCACCAAGCTGACCATCGATCTGGTCGGCGATGGGCTGACCATGACCGTGCCGGGGCAGCCGATCTATCCGCTGGTTCCCACGCTGGGCGGGCGCTTCGAGCTACGTGATTTCCGTGTCATCAGCCTGGAGTTCGAGGTGGAGAACGATCGAGCTACCAAGCTGATCCTCTATCAGCCTGGCGTGGTCTTCGAGGCTCCACGCATGAAGGATGAATAGGACCTGATGTAGGGGAGGGCCTCTGCGCCCTCCCGCGGACCGCTGTTGGGAGATCGAAATGGCTCTACCAGCAGATCACGAGGAGCGCCTGGCGCGGGCTCGAGTTTCTCTCGACGGGCTATCGGTGGGCGACGCCCTCGGTGAGTGCTTCTTCAACCCGAGGTTAAGGCATGCCGCCAGCATCCGAGCGCGGGAGCTTCCTCCACCGGATTGGCGTTGGACAGACGACACAGCCATGGCGATGGCTCTGGCCGAGGTCCTGGAGGAGCACGGCACGATCGATCGCCACAAGCTTGCCCTGGCTTTTGCTCGCAACTTCGCCAGGGATCCCGGTCGTGGTTACGGCATCGGTGCCATGAGGCTGTTGGCGGAGATCGGCATGGGCAAGAGCTGGGAGGTGCTCTCGCCGGCAGCGTTTCGTGGCCAGGGCTCGATGGGCAACGGCTCGGCCATGCGAGTCGCGCCGGTCGGTGCCTATTTCGCGGACGACCTGGACCAGGTGGTCGAGCAGGCGGACCGATCGGCGCAGGTGACCCACTGGCATCCCGAGGGTCGGGCGGGGGCCATCGCAGTGGCCGTGGCGTCTGCCCTGGCCTGGCAGATGCGAGCCGATGACCCCAAGCTCCGCCCCGGCCAATTCTTCGATGCCATCTTGATCGTCACACCGTCCGGGCCGACACAAGAGGGAATCGCTGCTGCGTGTGATTTGGGTCCCGACGCGAGCGTCTCCGAAGCTGTGCGTCTCCTGGGCAACGGCAGCCACATCATGGTGCCCGACACGGTGCCCTTCTGTCTCTGGTGTGCCGCTTGGCACCTGGACAATTATGTCGATGCGATATGGACGACTATCGAAGGATTGGGCGATGTCGACACCACCTGCGCCATTGTCGGGGGAATCGTTTCCCTCTCAGCAGGCGAGGGGTCGGTGCCGGAAGAGTGGTTGCGCAACCGCGAGCTGTTGGAATTGTGATGTTGTGGTTGTAGGGGAGCCCCTTGCGGGCTCCCGGGAGGGGGCAAGCCCCTCCCCTACGAATCGGCGTTGGTGGGGAGGGGGCAAGCCCCTCCCCTACAGCGCAGGTTCCCGTTTGACCCGGGCCAGGAAGGTCAGGATGAGCCTAGCTTCCTGATTGCGACCTGCCTCCTTGTAGGACCGGGCCACCCTCTCCAGGACCTTCGATGAAGGGTAGGCATGGATCGGCGGTGGAGTGCCGTCGGCGGCGGTGCTGCTGGCCCGCGCTCCTGTTGCCCAGTGGACCTCGCCGCTGGGATCCACCAGGCCGACCGCATCAATTTGCGTCCAACCGGGTACACCCGCTGCGTCCAGATGGAGCGTGAGGTACTCGATGGCCGAACCTTGTGGGAGTGGAACCACCGAGATGGGGACTCCCTTGTCTGAGACGGTCTGGGTCATGTCCTGGGTCTCGATTCGAGTCTTCTGCTTGGCGGCCGATCGGATCTCCACAGTTCGGATCGTTCCTGGAATCTGAGTCTCATAGACGAGGGCCTCGGTCGCCTCGATCGCCGGGCTGTACCAGAGCTCGAGCCATTCTGGGCGATCGTTCGGGGTCAACGAGGCCCAGGCTCTTGGCGTCTCGCCGGGTGGGGCGTCGGGCTCGCCGGCAGCCTGGGCGGCGTCGGCCCGCCCCCGAACGTCCTCCGGTCGCTCCAGGGCTTGGTATGCGACCAGTGCGGCATCGATCCCCTCGGTAAACAGGGTTTGCAGGACATCCCGGAGCGGGGTGGCGGGGAGCTCGGGCGGTTTGGACTGGCCTCGCAGGGCAGCTTCCATCTGGATCAGAAGCGACGGGAAGCCGGCTCTGCCCGGGGCCTCGTTGTTCGACAGGACCACGTAGCCGCTGTTCTCGGAGGGAAGCCAGGCCACCGCGGACAGAAAGCCTTCGGGGGAAGCGCCCGTTGTCAGGACGCCACGGACGGTTTGACCGTCGTCCGCGCGTAGCTTGAGGATCTCCCAACCGAGGCCTGGATCCACCGGTGGCCAGAGAAGGGCGACCCTGTCGTCGTCGAGGATCTTGCGATCTTCGATCCCCTGCACGAATCGCCACAGATCGTCGACGGTGGAGTAGAGGCCACCAGCTCCCAGCAGATCGCCCTGGGCCCCCTGGCGTGGTCGGCCAGGAGAGGGCTCGGTGATCAACCAGGTCGAGTAGCCCTTGGCGGCATTGGGCACGGAGTCATCCGTTGAGAAGACCCCCGTCGATTTCATCCGCAGCGGTTTGAGGATCTTCTTCTGGAGAAGGTCTTCGTAGGTCTGGCCCGAGACCCGCTCGATGGCATAGCGCAGCAGCACGTAACCAGAGTTGCTGTAGGAGTGTCGGCTCCCGGGCTCGAAGAGGAGCGGCGAGGTGTTGATTACGTGGATGAGATCTTCGAAACCGAGATCCTGGCGGCTGGAGGGGAAGTACTCGGTGTGATCCCGACCGATTCCCGAGGCGTGCTCTAGGAGCTGGATGAGGGTGATGGCCTTGACCTCGTCGCGCTCGATCTCGGGCAGGTACTCGCCGACCGGCGAGTCGAGAGTCCATTCGCCGACCTGGACGAGCTGCAAAGCCAGCGTGGCCGTGAAGGCCTTGGTGATCGAAGCGATATCGAAGCGGGTGTGCGGCGTGTTGGGAACACCCTTCTCGATATTCGCCATGCCGAAGCCCTGGCGGATGACCTGCATGCCATCTCTGTAGACGAGGGCTGTACCATCGAACTGGCCGTCCTCGTGAAACGCCTGCAAGATCTCCAACACTGGCTCCTCCTGGGCTGCAAGAGCTCCAGCGAGAAGGACCATCACGAGGGCCAGGGGTAGATGGTGTTGGAAGAATGTTCGGGCAGTAGTTCGCGGAGACATCGCTTTCACCTCGAGACTGGAAATCGGATCTGGGAGTAGACCAGGGACCAAGGCTATGTTACTGCGCCGGCCCGCGGGAGGGCGCAGAGGCCCTCCCCTACAAGGGTCACCATGTAGGGGCCGGCCACCGCGCCGGCCCGCGGGAGGGCACAGAAGCCCTCCCCTACGAGTGCTTCTCGATCAGGGCCTGGAAGCGAGGGTCGTCGCGGAGGGTGTCCCAGGCGGGATCGAGCTGGAGCGACGGAATTGTCAAGGCTCCGTCATACGCGGAGCCAAGGAGGCGTTCGATCAGTTCCAGAGCTTCATCGGTACGACCCACCCAGGCGTAGGTGCGAGCAAGATTCTCGACGGCCGACGGTCCGGCAAATAGGTCCTTGGCCGTCAGATCCACGGCCAACTTGGCCTCATTGATGGCGGCGTCGTTCTCGTCGAGGAATGCCAACACTGTTGTCATCCATTGGTGGAGGTCCGCATTGCTTGGAGCGGATTCCAGGAGGGCACCGAGCTGATTTCGCGTTGTCTCGAGATCGTCCCTGGCTGCCTCTGGACCATCCCGAAGTGACTTTGCCACCGACATGATCATCTGTCGGGCCGTCTGGATGTAGGGAATTGGACTATCGATGAGCTCCATCCGCGTGAGAATGCCGTCGTAGTCGCGCTCCAAAAAGAGCAGGTCGAGCCAGCCGAACACGGTTCCGGTCTCTGATGTCCCAGGCATCTGCTCCAGAATCCGCCGACCCTCTTCGAGGTCGCCGGTCAACTCGACTACATAATCGGCTTTGGCGGTGTAGTTGGTGTCGTTCTGCGGCTCGAGGGCAATCACTCGATCCGCCTGCGCCAGGGTGTCTTCAGTTCGTCGGAGAGCTCGATAGGTGCTTGCGAGGTTGCGTGGGATGTTGGGGTCCTGCGGATCGAGCTCGGCGGCCTGCTGCAGGTTCCGGATCGTGGCGTTGAGATCTCCTTTTCGGCGGTAGATATAGGCGATGGCCTGGCGGCTCTGAGCGTCGTTGGGAACTGTTGTGGCGGCAGCCTCGAATTCCTCGAGGGCCCGGTCGTAGTCGCGGAAGCCGTAATAGAGGTAGTAGCCCCGGGCGAGGCGGGTTTCGGGAAGATCGGTGCCCACCTGCTCGGCACCTTCGAAAGCAGCCCTGGCTCTCGCCAGACGTTCTTCGGTCCGATCCAGGTTTCCCTGATAGAGGGCAGAGTGATGTTGAGAGAGTTGGCCCCAGGCCTCGACAAAGTTGGGGTCCAGCTCGACGGCTCGCTCGAACATGGCCACTGCACCGGCGTCCCTCTCCTCGATTGTCGTGCCGTTCTGCTGGAGATCCAGGGCCTTGAGGTATGCCTGGTAGGCGTCGATGTTGTCCGTGGGCTGCTCTTCGAGGGCGGCCTGTTCAGCACTGCCCAAGGTCACGTTGAGCGCGCCGATCACCTCGGCTGCGATATCGGACTGGACCTCGAAGATGTCATCGATCTCGCGGTCGTAGATCTCGGTCCATACCTGAGAATCGTCGGCGACCCGGATAAGCTCGGGTGCGATCCGGACTCGGTTGGCGCCACCCTCCTGATGGGCCCACCGCACCGTTCCCTCGAGGATGTAATCGACGCCCAGCTCTTCGCCGATCTCCTGCACGGATTTGTCGGTGTCGGCGTACCCCGCGGCGGTCTTGCGTGAGATCACCCCCAGACCGCTCACCGATGCCAGTCGACCGTTGATCTCATCCGAGATGCCAGCGGCGAAGTATTCGTCCTCGGCCTGACCCAGGTTGTCGAATGGGAGGATGACCACCATCTCCCGTTCAGATGCCGCAGCGGAGGGGGATGATGCCTCCGATCCGGCGGCGGCCGTCGGCGCGGTGGTCGCTTCGGTGTCTCCGTCGCGACCCAGGATGAACCAGAGCAGGCCGATCAGAGCCACGACCGCTACCGCGATACCCGCTGGCATCAGCCATTTCGGTCTTCCCGCGTCGGCGGCAGCTGCGGGGAACGCGGTGCCGCTCAACGGAGCGACACCCGACTCGACCTCGGATTTGAGAACTTCCAGCTCGTTGCGGACATCTTTGGCGGTTTGGAAACGTCTCTCGGGGTCCTTCTCGAGACACCGTTGGATCAGGCGGCCCAGCTGGTGGGGCAGGTCGGCCTTGAGCTCCGTTACCGAGGGGGGGCGATCACGAAGGATTGCCGACACCAGATCGGCGCCGCTCTTGCCTTCAAATGGCCTCTTGCCAGCGACCATCTCGTAGAGAACGATCCCCATCGAGAAGATGTCGGTGCGCTGATCGACCGTCTCTCCCCGTACTTGTTCGGGCGACATGTAGGGAACGGTGCCTATCGCCAGACCCTCTGTCGTCAGGGCCTGAGTCGGCGCCTCCTTGTCTTCTTCGTCAACGGCACCCAGGTGAAACTTCGCTAGGCCGAAGTCGAGGATCTTGACCCGGCTCTCGTCATTGACCATGACGTTGGCGGGCTTGAGGTCGCGGTGCATGATGCCCTTGCCATGCGCTGAAGCCAAGGCGTCGGCCATGGGGATGGCAATGGAGAAGACCCTCTCGACCGTCAGCGGCCCGCGGGAGATCATGTCGCTGAGGGTCTGTCCTTCCACCCACTCCATGGTGAGAAAGTGGATGCCATCGGCTTCCTCCACCGAGTGGAGGGTGACGATATTGGGATGGTTGAGCGAGGCTACGGTCTCTGCTTCGCGCTTGAATCGGGCTAGGCGTTCCGGATCGGAGGCCATTTCGGAGGGTAGGATCTTGAGAGCAACCTTACGCTTGAGCCTGGCGTCCTCCGCCAGATAGACCTCGCCCATGCCGCCCTCGCCGAGCTTTTTGATAATCGTGTAGTGAGAAAGAGTCTTGCCGATCACGAGTGGCCTCTCTCTATAGGTACCAGATTCGAACAACGGGTCTTTCGGTGGGTCATTCTATCGGACGCGGGCCGGCACGGAGTAGGGGAGGGGCTTGTCCCCTCCCGGGAGCCCGTTCCGACTACGGACCCGACTCGTTGGAAGTTTCACTCCAGGCTGGCACCACAATACTTGCAGAAGACCGCGTCGACGGCATGCCCATCGGAACCGCAGTCGGGACAGGCATGGGTACCGGTGGCCGACTTGACCGAGGTGGCCAACTCCACGGTAACAATCCCTGTGGGGACGGCGATGATGCCGTAGCCGAGGATCATGACGGCCGAGGCGAGGACTTTGCCGACGGCGGTCTGTGGAGACATGTCCCCGTAGCCAACCGTTGTCATGGTGACGATCGTCCAGTAGATCGATTGGGGGATACTGGTGAAGCCGTTGGCCGGTCCTTCGATCAGGTACATCACCGAACCGACAATGATGGCGATGGTTAGAACCGCACCGAGAAAGACGATGATCTTGCGGCTGCTGGCGTGGAGAGCAGCGCGCAGCATCCTCGTCTCGCCGACAAAGTGGGCCAGTTTCAAGATCCGGAAGATCCGCAGAAGACGAAAAGCCCGAATGACCAGCAAGGACTGGGATCCGGCGACAAAGATGCTCAGATAGGTGGGGAGGACTGCCAGAAGATCGACGATGCCATAAAAGCTCAGGGCATACTTCAAGGGCTTGCGGACGCTGTAGAGCCGCAGGATGTACTCGATGGTAAAGAGGATCGTGATGATCCATTCCAGGGTGCGCAGCTGGGCGCCAAAGCGGAGGCGGATGGCGGCGACGCTCTCGAGACAGACCGCCAGAATGCTGACCACGATGGCGACCAGCAGCAGGACATCGAAGGTCTTGCCGGCCGGCGTCTCCGCTTCGAAGATGATCTCGTGCCAGCGATCGCGCGCTGAGTCAGGACCCGGACGAGGTGCCATGAATTGTCACTGTATCTCACCCAACCCCCTCTGGTGCCGGGCGTGCATTGTTGCATTTTCGGCCCGAGTCCGATCAAAAGGTCAGCTAGCTCGGGGGTCGGTCAGAACAAGATGCAACAATGCACGCCCGGCACCAGAGGATTTTGACAATGCACGCCCGGCACCAGAGGATTTTGGTTTAGAATGCGGCCAGCGATTCTAAGGTGAGCTGTGAATTCGGTAAGCGAGAACACACGCGAGGTCTTCGAGAAGAGCCTGCAGCGTTGCACGGCCAATTCGGGTTTCTTCGATCTCTTCTACGACACATTTCTTTCGTCGGCGCCGAAGGTGAAAGCGAAGTTCGCTCATACCGACTTCGACCGCCAGAAGAGGATGCTCGAGCGCTCCTTCCGTCTCATCCTGTGGGCGTCGGAGGACCCGGAGAAGGGACCCGAGCGCTATCTGGAGCACCTGGCCGTCCGCCACAGCGCCCGCGATCTCGATATCGGCTCCGAGTACTACGATCTCTGGCTCGATAGCCTGCTGGCAGCAGTCAGGGAGTGCGATCCCGAATGCAACCACGAGGTGGAAGACTCCTGGGAGCAGGTGATGGGCATCGGGATCGACTACATGGTCCGAAGCTACCGTCAGGTCGGGCCCCCACCTTGAGTCGTCCTCGATGAACAGAAACGACAGATCAAGCCGGCCCGTGCAGGATCTGACAGTCCTGGTGCTGGCAGTGCTGGCTCTGTGCAGCGGTGCGAGTGCTCAGTCACCTGAGGCTGCCCAAACGCCGGGAGGCTCGATCATGGAACAGCGATGCAGCGACGAAGTCCTCGAGCTGCACCAGTTCCTCGAGGAATGGTTCAACGCCAAGCTGCCGCCCACGGACGAGGCCTATCGTCGGTTCTCTTCGGTAATGGCCGAGGAGTTCATACTCATCTCTCCCAACGGCGTGCTCAGCGAGCGGGAGGAGTTGGTCGACCGTCTGCGCGACGCCCATGGAATGTGGCGGCAGGCCAGCCGACCCGGCCGGATCTGGATCGAAAACCTCACAGTTCGCCACCAGGTGGGCGATCAAGCCATGGTGCTCTACGAGGAGTGGCAGGAGTTCGAGGGTGAGATTCGGGGGCGTCTCAGCACGGCCGTGTTTCGTCGCCGGGCCGGAACCCCCAACGACCTCGAATGGCTACACCTGCACGAGGTCTGGCTGCCCAACCAGGACCTGCCATAGGGCTAGGGCTCGGCCTCTCCCTCCAAGGCGCAGCCTTGGAGAGTCTTGCCCTCGATTTCGACCTCCGCCTGATAACTGAAGCGAGCGTCGGCCATGGTGTCGACGCAGGGCCTGTCCCGGAGTTTCACCAACAGGGCGGTGCCACCAATGCCGCCGGTCTGGCTGCGATAGATGATCTGGTTGTCGGCGAAGCTGGGGGGAGCGTAGGGGAACAGCACACGCCCTTCACGGCTCATCTCCGAAAACGCGAAACCACGCTTGGAGATCTCGACCTGCCAGAACGGCTCGTTCCCCAACGCCCGGAAGGCGAAGCGGGTCAGATCCTCGAAGCAGCCGGCGGATTCGGTTGCCGTATTCCGAACCTCACGAATCAAGATCTGTTGCTCGTAGTTGGCGCCGAATCCGCCCGGAGGCGAATCCGTCACTTCTCCGCGAACCGCCATGTACAAGGGGCGGTTGGGGTAGCCCGAAAGCTGCCGATAGAGGTCCCACAAATCGCCGTCCGTCCGGTCTTCCACCCAGAGGGATTGCTCGGCTCCGCACAGCTTGAACGAACGGGTCTCGATACCCGTGCCGATCGAGAGGTGACCGCGTAAGACAGCCCCGTCAATTGTGGGCGTTACCGGTGGGGCTGGCTCGAACGCGGGTGCCGGCGCCGGGGTTGGCTCCGGTGCCGGCACCGTTTTTTCTGGAGTCACAGTCGCCGGTAGTGGAGGTGGACTCGGCTCGGGATCAGGGCGCTCGAAGGTCTCGACCTTCAGGACCACCTCCACCAGCCTGAGGCGGACGGAGGGTGCGTCCGCAGGCGGATCCTCGATTTTCTCTTCGGCAACAAGGATCTCGTAGGCGTAACCCGGCTCGAAGTCGAGCCCCGCGATCTCGCCATACCAGAACTTCCAGTCCTCGTACTGACTGTCCTTGATCAGATAGCACTTCTGCCGCGCGACGCCGATGCAGTCCACCCGCCGGTGTGCAACCCAGATCGTTCTGGTCTCCTGGGCGTCGACGGTCGACGGCGCAAGTGGGCAGAATAGAGACAGAGCCAAGTGAGCAGTCAGGAGTTTGTCAGTCGTTCTTGGCACCGGGCGACTCCTTGTCGAAACATTCGAAAACAGCTGAACGGGTATTGTACTGTTCAGAACGGCAAGCGATCGGAGGAGGGCACAATGGACAGACGAGACTTTCTGCGGACCGGAGCTGCTTTGGGTGTGCTGGGGATCGCCGGCCGGCGTTGGGTAGGAGCCGGAACGAGTGCGACCGACGACGCCACCCTCTGGCTGAACTGGAACGAGAATCCCATGGGGCTGTCGCCTACAGCTCGTGACGCGGCACTGCAGGCGGTGGCGAGGGCCAACCGATATCCGGATGCCTCCCGTGCCGAGCTGGCGACCGCGGTGGCGAAACTCCACGGCGTGGGACCAGAGAATGTTGTCCTGGGGTGCGGCTCGACCCAGATTCTGCGGTCGATCGTGGCGTCGCAAGCAGCCGCCGGTGGAGTCCTGGTGCTGGCAGAGCCCACTTTCGAGGCGATGGCCCGCTACCAGCGACCCTTTGGCCTCGAGGTCGAGAGGGTGCCTCTGGATTCCCGGTATGCCCACGATCTCGCCCGCATGAAGCAGCTGGCCGGACAAGGCCCGGCAGTGGTCTACATCTGCAATCCCAACAATCCCACCGCCACGCTGACTCCCAGTGCCGAAATCGACACCTGGATTCGCGAAGCACCCGAATCCGTGCTTTTTGCCATCGATGAGGCCTACTTCGAGTACGTGGAGGACCAAGCCTATTGGAGCGCTGCCAAATGGATTCTGGAGCGGCCCAATGTCGTGGTGACTCGAACCTTCTCGAAGATCTATGGCATGGCGGGTCTGCGACTGGGCTATGCGCTGGCCCAGAAGAAGACCGCCCGGCTCCTGCGGGAGTTTCTCTCTGCCGACAACGCCAATGGTGTGGCTCTGGCCGCTGCCAAAGCTGCGCTCGCAGACGGAGAGCTGCTCTCCAAGAGCCGCAAGATCAACAGGCAAGCGAAGGGAATTGCCACCGCTTGTCTGGACGAGCTTGGAATCGGGTATTTGCCGAGCCATGGGAACTTCCTCATGCACGAGATTCGCGGCGATCTCGAGGCCTACATCCAGCGCATGCGTGAGCACAACATCCGAGTCGGACGGCCCTTTTCGCCGATGCTGGAGTTCAACCGCCTATCGCTGGGACTACCCAATGAGATGGAGCGATGGGTAGACACGCTCAGAGGATTCCGAGCCCAAGGCTGGGTCTGATAGCTCTGATCCGAGCTTCGGCTAGAATCGCGCTCAGTGCCCGAAAGCCAGAATCTGATCGACCGGACCCTGCTGCACTACCGGATCATCGCCAAGATCGGCGCCGGTGGAATGGGTGAGGTCTATCTGGCCTTCGATAACAAACTGGATCGGGAGGTCGCCCTCAAGGTCGTGCCCGAGAGCTATGCCTCCGGCCCCAGGCGCCTGGCCCGCTTCGAGCGCGAGGCCAAGGCCATCGCCGCCCTCAATCACCCCAACATCGTCACCATCCACTCCATCGAGGAAGATCAGGGGGTTCACTTCCTCACCATGGAGCTGGTGGAGGGCAAGAGTCTCGATCAGCTGGTTCCCGCGGGCGGCTTGCCCATCGAACAGCTGCTGGAGATTGCCGGACCACTCACCGAGGCCCTGGCGGCCGCCCATGACCGGGGCATCATCCACCGCGATTTGAAGCCGGGCAACGTCATGGTGACCAACGATGGCCGGGTCAAAGTCCTGGATTTCGGACTGGCCAAGCTGCTGTCCGATGCTTCTCCCGAAGAGCCGGAGTTTTCTGCAAGCCAGGCGCCAACCGAGACGGTTACCTTGACCGCGGCTGGAATTGTGGTGGGCACCGTGCCGTATCTATCACCCGAATATCTCGACGGGAAGATGGCAGATCATCGGACGGACATCTTCTCGCTCGGGGTCGTGCTGTACGAGATGGCGACGGGCCTGCTGCCATTCCAAGGCCGCAGCGGTCCAGCGGTCATGTCGTCCATCCTGCGGGACGATCCAAAGCCGGTGTCAGACATCAACCCAGCTGCACCCCCCCATCTGGTGAGAGTGATCGAGCGGTGTCTGGAGAAGGACCCTGCCAAGAGACACCAGTCGGCCTCGGATGTGAGTTTCGAGCTCGCCACTTTGAGTGGCGGCTCGCTGGTGCCGCCGGTGCCTCATCGCCGGCGCAAGGAGACGGCCGTACCCTGGAAATGGATCGCCGGAGCTGCAGGAGTGCTGGCGATTATCGCGATACTGATCACTCTTTTCGGGGACCATGGCACCGAGTCTCCACAGGAGGTGGAGGCGCCGGTGCCGGCACCCGTCGTCAACGCCTTCGACGCCGCGGACTGGATTATCGCCGTGATCCCATCCCGGACCATCTCGGCCCAGGATCCGGATCTGACAGCGATCAACGAAGGACTGGCACTGACGCTGACGGCAAAACTGACCCAGCTTTCCCAGAGTCACGCTCTGCAGGTGATTCCCGCCAGCATGTTGTTCGAGAAAGAGATCTCCAGTCTGGAGAGGGCTCATCAGCAGTTGGGCGTCTCGCTGGCCTTGAATTTCGATACCCATCGACTTGGGGATCGGATCCGTGTCAACGCGCAGTTGGTCGATGTGGCCAATCGGCGGCAGATCACGGCCGACACCATCGATGGCGACCCCAACGATCTTCTGACCCTGGAGGAGGCGGTCACATCCCGTGTGTTGCGGTTGCTGCGAGTCGAGCTCAAGCCGATGGAGGAGACGCTGCTGGCCGCCGGTACCACCGATCCCGAGGCCTACAACTTCTACCTCAAGGGGCAGGGCTATCTGCAGGACTACCACGATCCCGCCAGTATCGAGGCGGCCGCCACCATGTTCGAAGAGGCTCTGAGGATCGATCCTGAGTACGCCCAGTCCCATGCCGGACTGGGAGAGACCCTGTGGCGCCATTATCGGGCCACCAACGATCTGCGTTGGGTGGATGCTGCACTGGAGCAGTGCGCCGAGGCCGTCGAGATCGACGAGCTCGCGCCCGAGGGACACACCTGTCTCGGCCTGGTCTACAGCGGTACCGGTCGCCATCAGGAAGCGGTGGCCGAGTTCAGGATCTCCAAGTCTCTGGATCCCAGCCAGGATCTGGTTTACAACGGCCTCGCCGGTGCCTATCTGGCTGAGGGTGATCTCGAGCTGGCAGAGGAGACCTACAAGGAGGCCGTAGCCGTCCGACCGCACTACTGGGCGCCTTACAACTGGTTGGGGATCTTCTACCTACGGCATGGCCGGGTCGATGAGGCCCTGGCCAACTTCGGGGAGATGGTACGTCTGGCCCCGGACGGATATCTGGGCTACAGCAATCTCGGCACTGCCCACTATTTCAAGGGCCAGAAGGAAGAGGCCCGAGAGAACTACGAGCGTGCTCTCGAGATCCATCCCGCCGACGATCTGGCTCTCTCCAACCTGGCCACTCTGAACTTCTTCGAGGGTCGCTACGACGAAGCTACCGAACAGTTCGAGCGCGTGGTGGCCCTCAACGACAAGGACTTCTTCAACTGGGGCAATCTGGCCGACGCCTACCACTGGGGGAGTGGAGGAGACGAGAAAGCGTCGGCGGCCTATCGGCGGGCCATCGCCCTCGGTGAAGACCAGCTGGTGGTCAATCCCAACGACGCCGTGCTGTTGGCGGATCTGTCCTACTACTACGCCATGTTGGGCTCCAGGGCCGAGGCTCTGGAGGCGTTCGAGCGCGCCCTGGAGCTTCTACCGTCGGATATCGATGTCCAGCACCGCGGAGCGCAGGTATACCAGGCGCTCGGTGAGATCGAGAGGGCTCTCGAGCTTGTCCGACAGGCTGTCGAAAACGGTTACCCGGCCGATGAGATCCGCGTCGATCCTCTGTTCGCCAATCTGGACGAGACGGCGATTCAGCCCTGAGATCTAGCCGCCGCCACCGCCGACCTTGACGCGGGGATCGAGCACCACTGGCTCAACGCGATCTCCACACCAGACCGAGATCTTGTAGTCGTAGGCCTTGCCCGGGGTTTTATCCTCCATCTCGGTCATGACGACCTCCTTGTTGCCTTTGGCAGTCTTCTTTTTGTAGAGCCAGGCGTCGTCGTTCTTGGCACTGATTTCGATGTTTTCGTTCTTCTTATCGTCGTTGTCGAGCTTCCATTCGACGCCCTGATCGGGGTCGACGATGACTGTGAATGGATCGACTGAGATGGTGAATGCGTGACCGTCGTACTTGGGGCACTTGACCTTCACCTTGACAGGCTTGTTGGCGGCAGTCGCTGCTGGGCTCTGGACACAGAGAGCGGCGGCGATCAAGACGACGAGAACTAGCGACAAATCAACTTTGCGGCGCATGGATTCCTCCTGCGGTCAACATTGAGAATCAAAGGGATTGCGGCGGCGAGTATGGCGGAGCCTCTCTGGCTTGGCAAGCCGGCTCGCAGAGGCGCAGGTGCATATTTGCATACAGCAATCTGCAAGGGCGGCAATGTAAGTCTTTTGTTTGTGTT
>Ga0255054_10001160_pt1 | contig 15541 bp, 13 predicted proteins | sample JV7_2_23_MG_FD_188634 | JGI IMG/M metagenome (GOLD analysis project Ga0255054, IMG submission 188634) | Seawater microbial communities from Jervis Inlet, British Columbia, Canada - JV7_2_23 | ecosystem: Environmental > Aquatic > Marine > Inlet | place: Canada: British Columbia | collected...
CTGACTGTTGTGCCCAGGGGAACTCCTTTGTTCCCGGACCAAAAGGGTCTCCACCAGTACCTGTCAGGGTATGCCAGTAAGCGACGGCAAAGCGGAAATGGTCCTTCAAACTTTTACCTCCAACTTTCTGGTTTTCATCGTAGTATTTAAAGGCCAGGGGATTTTTTGAGTCTTTTCCTTCAAAATTGATTTTCCCAATGCCTGGGAAAAATTCCTTGTCTCCGGTTAAATATTCCATACTTAAATGATTAGATTATGATATTATATAATATTACAGACGAAAATTATGGTTATGCCAATCTTCTCAGCAATTCTGATTGCCAGGTTTGATATGCTTCCTGATAGGGTTCATATAGAACCGGATCTGGTTCTACTACATCAATTTTCTTCAGGTTGCTGAATGCGCTTTTAAAACCAGGGTAATGTCCGCAGCCAACACCTGCGCCTATGGCAGCACCCTGTGCTCCATCGGTGTCATACAGTTCAATGACTGCACCTGTCAATGCGGCCAGGGATTCCCGGAATATGGGACTGAGGAACATATTGGTATGACCAGCCCGGATTACAGCGGGTTGGATACCCGTGTTTTTCATGATCTCCATCCCATAATGGAAAGCAAAAACAACTCCTTCCTGGGCAGCCCTTATCACATGGGCACTGGAATGGATGTTGAAATTCAGGTTGGCAAGGGTACAGCCAAGATCCTTATTGTTCAGCATACGTTCAGCCCCATTTCCGAATGGCAGTATAGTTAGCCCTTTCGCTCCGGCTGGAATATCCCCGGCCATTTTATTGAGTTGATCGTAATCATTCCCGCCTGCACCAAGGTTTCGTTTGAGCCAGCTGTACAAAATGCCTGTACCGTTAATACAAAGTAGGACACCCAGCCGTGGCCTGCTTTTTTCATGGTTTACATGGGCGAAGGTATTGACCCTTGATTCAGGATCATAGGTAATCTCATCACTAACCCCATAAACCACCCCGGATGTCCCTGCCGTGGCAGCAATCTCTCCGGGATTCAATACATTCAGAGAAAAGGCATTGTTCGGCTGATCCCCGGCCCTGTATGTTACCGGAATGCCCGATTTAAGTCCTAATTCAGCTGCGACACCGGGTTCAAGCCTTCCCTGTTCTGAGAAGGTGGGGACAATATCGGGTATCAGGTCTTCGCTGATCCCGTAGTGATCAAGTAAAAAGTCTCCGAGTTGGTTTTCCTCGAAATTCCAGAATATGCCTTCTGATAAACCTGAAACAGTGGTCATGGCCATTCCGGTCAGCCGGAAGGCAATATAATCTCCCGGGAGCATGATCTTATGGATCTTTTCATATATAGCAGGTTCATTCTCCCGGACCCATCTGAGTTTCGATGCTGTAAAATTCCCCGGGGAATTTAGCAGACTGCTGAGGCAGCGCTGGTTGCCAAGTTCTTCGAAGGCTTTGTCACCAATCTCGACGGCCCTGCTGTCGCACCAGATAATGGAAGGTCTGAGCACATTGTAGTCCTTGTCAACGATCACGAGGCCATGCATCTGATAGGATATGCCTATGGCTCCAATCTGGTCAGGATCGAATCCGGACTGGTTAAGGACATCGCTGGTAGCCAGTTTTAGATTTTCCCACCACGTTTCGGGATCCTGTTCGGCCCATCCGGTCTCCGGGGCATTGATGAGCATTTCCTGTTTGGGCTGGAATGCTGATGCAATAACCGAAGCCGTTTCTGCATCAATGACGCTGGCCTTCACCGAGGAGCTTCCGATATCATATCCAAGTAATAACATAATTTCTATTTTGAACGCGATAATTAATTGATGTGATTCCTAACGGGTGGCAATAAGCTTGTTATTTCTTCCCGGAAGGGAATAAAAGTAAGAAATAAAAGAATTTTTGCAAAGAGGAAATAAATGGAGAGGGCAGAAAGATTTGTTTTTAGTGTCAGCCGTTTATGGATGGTTCATGGCTGTCCAGATAGAATGTAAAGCTTGTTCCTTTCCCTGACTCTGAAGAAAAACTGAGCTCACTACCATGTTTTTTAATGAACTCGAAACAGATGATCAGTCCCAGCCCGGTACCTGGCTCTCCTGCGGTCCCGGATGTCGAATGGAACTCTCCAAAGCTGAACAATTTCCCCTGTTTATCCAGTGGGATACCAACACCATTATCCTTCACAATAATGTGAATAGATTCTTTTTCGGGAGCTGCTTCAACCGAGATGGTTCCTTCTTCGGGTGTGAATTTGATAGAGTTGCTGATCAGGTTGCGCAAAACGGTGTGTATCATGTTTCTGTCAGCATAGACATAGGACGCTTCAGGTACAAGGTTTAACAATGCGAGTTGTTTTTTTTCTACATTTCCATGCAACATGCGCTGGATCTCGTTGACCAGGGAATGCAAGTCAAACTTAATGGGATTGTATTTAATACTGTCTGTCTGGGTCCGGGACCAGTGCAGAAGATTATCCAGCAGATTGTTTGCATATTGAGAAGATTCATTGATCAATCCCAGGAATTCCTGCTTCTTGGTATCTTCAAAATCATGGTAGTTTTTGATCAGTAAGTCTGTGAAACCCATGATGGAATGGAAAGGATTCTTCAGGTCATGGGCAATGATGGAAAAGAATTTATCCTTCGTGATATTTGCTTTTTCCAGTTGGTCACGCTTCAACTCGATCTCAGCTTTCTGGGTATTGACCATATCCTGGGCCTTCTTTACAGCCGTAATATCAGTGTCGACGGCTACGAAACGAATGATTTTCTTCTCAGCATTGAGGACGGGTGTGAGGGTGGATTGTGTCCAGATGACATTGCCATCTTTATCCATGGTCTCTGTATGGTATCTGATTGTCTTACATGAATCGCGGCATTTGGCTAAGATGTCCTTTATTTCTGAATTATGACTTCCCTCCAGCATATTCTTCCCTCTCTCTTGAATAAACTGGTCCAGTGTATATCCATACACCCTGGTAAAACTGTTGTTGACCCATTCGAAGTTTCCATCTTCATCCAGGATTATCACCACATTGTCAGTCTCGCTTACTGCTACTGAGAGCTTTTCCAGCTCCTGGTTTGCCATGCGCAGGTTGTCTGCCTGGGCAGATAGTTCTTCGCTCTGCTGCTGGATCTCCTCCTGTTTTTCTTCCAGGAGTGCATTTATCTGCTGTAACTCGTCGGCATGGTCCAGCAGTTTTTCTTCGGCCTTTCTTTTATCTGAGATGTCCCTACCCATACCAACGATGCCTATGATCTTCCCATCTGCATCGTGTAATGGGATCTTTGTGGTTGACAGAAAGATCTCGTTTCCCTTCTCATCAAGGCTCTTTTCCTCGTGATTGATCAATGGTTTTCCGGTACGGATGATGGCCTGTTCATTACTGCGATACTTGTCCGCTAACTCTCTGGGGTAAAAATCATGGTCTGATTTTCCAATAAGCTGGTCCCTGGTTTTCAGGCCATGGACATCAATAAGTTTCTGATTGGCGACGATAAATTTGCTATCCGTGTCCTTTAAATAGATAAAGTCCGGCATATTATCAATCAATGTGTAGAGCAACTGCTTTTCATCAAACAGTTGTTTTTTGCCTTTTGTTAATTTATCCGTCAATGTACAAGTTGATGCTTCTCCTAACTTTAACGGAATTTATTGAATTTGGTTTTTATTTGTGGACGGAAGCAGGTAAGTATCCCTGTCAGAACCCAAAAACTCTCGGAAGCCACAGACTCAGTACCGGCAAATAGGTAACCAGGATGAGTACTAATACCATGGCTACAAACATCGGGAGAAGTGGTTTTATAACCTCCCCGATACTGATCTTGGCTACGCTGCAGCCCACAAATAGAACCGTTCCTACAGGGGGTGTGCACAACCCCACGCTTAGGTTCAGCACCATGATGATGCCAAAATGGATCGGGTCCATTCCAAAATTACCAACAATGGGAAGAAATATTGGCGTGAAAATAAGCACCGCCGGTGTCATATCCATAAATACACCAACAGCGAGCAGGATCATGTTGATGATGATGAGGATGATGATGGGATTATCGCTCAGTGCAAGCAGTCCCCTGCTGACTTCCTGGGGGATACTTTCATAGGACATAACCCATGATAATCCCATGGAGGTACCAACAAGCAACAAAACAATGGAGGTTGTCCTGACCGTCCTAAGGATGATCCCCGGAAGGTCCTTTATCTTGATCTCCCTGTATATAAAGGCCAGGATAATGCAGTAAAGGACAGCTACAGCAGATGCCTCTGTGGCTGTGAATATCCCGGCAATTATACCACCTATAACGATGATCAGGAGAAGCAGGCTTGGCAGGGCATCAAGGAATTTCATCATGCCATTGCGAAATCCGATCTTATCTCCCACCGGGTAATTTTTCCTGAGGGCAAAGGCAGCTGCTACGCCCATAAGGGTTAATCCTGTAATAATACCTGGTATGTAGCCGGCGATGAACAAGGCGGCTATAGAGACGCCACCGCTGGCAAGGGAATATACGATCAGGATATTGCTGGGTGGAATGACCAATCCCGTAGTAGCAGAGGAGATATTAACGGCAGCACTGAAGGATTTATCGTATCCTGCCTCTACCATTTTAGGTGTCATGAACGAACCTATTGCAGAGGCAGCTGCTGCCGCTGATCCCGAGATCGCACCGAACATCATATTGGCCATGATATTTACAAATGCCATCCCGCCTGGGAGCCTGCCTACCAGCACCTTTGCGAATTCAATAAGCCTTACCGCTATCCCACCCCGGTTCATGATTTGTCCGGCAAATATGAAAAAAGGGATGGCCAGCAGGGCGAAGCTGTCAAGTGCTGTGGCCATTCGCTGGGCAAGGGTGGTAAATGCTGGTATGGGCAAGATACTGAACAATAAAGTTATGGTTCCTGATATCCCGATGCTGTAAGCAATTGGGACGCCCAGTGCCAGGAGAAGAACGAATGTGCCAACAAGTATGAGGATGCCTGTAAATTCCATTAATTCCAGTCTTTACTAATTATTCATCCGGTTGGGGACCGTGAATCATGTCATCAATCGCATAATACAAAATAAAAATTCCACTGATTGGGATAACCAGATAAACATATCCAACGGGTATCTCCAAGGCAGAAGAGATCTGGTTCAGTTTGAACGTGATATAAACCAGTCTGACTCCTCCAATGATCATGACGATCAGGGCAAAGGCCCCGATCAGGGCATTGATCACCAGGTCCAGGTACTTTCTTTTTTCAGGTCCCAATTTCCTGGGGAGCAGGTCTATCGCAAGGTGGTCCTTTTTGCCTGTAGCATAGGCAGCCCCGAATAACCCCACCCAGATCAGCAGGAAACCAGCAAGTTCATCTGTCCATGAACTGGGTTCCCTCATAATATACCGCGAAGTCACCTGCCATAGTACATCTATGACAAGAACCATCATCACCAGGATGACGAAACGGGAAAGGACCAGATCTGTGATTTTCCGTATCATAGGATTTCAAGATTCCTGATGCGGGTGATCAGATCCTTCAGCACCGGATCGGATTCATATTCTTTATACAGAGATTGTACGGTCTGTACAAATGGTTCTTTCGGGGGATATAACACTTCAACACCCGCTTCTTTCACAGCCTTCAGGGATTCCGTCACGGATTCAGCCCAGTACTGGCGCTGGGCAACGGCAGATTCCATGGCGGCTTCCTTCATCCATCCCTGTTGTTCCTGGGTGAGCTGATCCCAGATAATGGTAGAGATTAGCAATACATCAGGCACGGAGGTGTGTTCATTTATGGAGTAAAACTTGCAAACTTCATAATGATGGGACAGGTAGAAGCTTGGTGGATTGTTTTCCGCTCCGTCTACTACTCCGCCCTGCAATGCTGTATACAATTCTCCCCAGGAGATAGGGGTGGGGGATCCGCCCATGGCCCGTATCATATTAACGGCTGTGGGACTCTTCATTACCCTGATTTTCAGTCCGCTCAGATCCTCCGGGTCCATAATGGGCCGGTCCTTGGTGTAGAAACTTCGGCTCCCTGCATCGTAGAAAGTAAGTCCCTTGAGCCAGAAATCCGATCCTGATTCCAGGAGTTCATTTCCAATCTCTCCGTCCAATACCCTGAATGAATGGTCCCTGGTTTTAAAAATATAAGGAAGGCTGAGGATCCTGTACTTGGGTGCAAATCCTTCCATGATTGCGGCTGAGACCTTGGTCATGGCCAGGCTTCCAATCTGCAGAAGTTCTACACATTGTCGTTCGGACCCAAGCTGTTGGCTGGGATAGATCTCGATGCCCATCTTGCCACCGGATTTCTCCTCGAGCCTCTCTGCCATATAGACCATTCCTTTGTGGACCGAGTGGTTTGGGTCAAGTCCATGTGCCAGCTTGAGAACTTTCTTCTGGTCTGTTACAACACAGGCACATAAATAAAAAACCATTGAAGCTAACAGTACAGATCTTGCCAGAGATGTCATCATTCAGAGATTACCTTTTGAGGATTAGCGAATATAATCAAATTTCCAGACATCTTTAAAATCTCAGATCCGGCCAGAAGGAAGGCCCCGCTGGCGTAGACGTGGGACTGGTAATCAAAGAATGGGTAAGGGGAGCCTGCTACCTGCTGCACGTAACCCAGCCTTCCCTGTTCATTTACATTTCCCACCAGTGCTTGCCATGCCTTTAACACTGCAGGCTTGAAGATCTCCTGATCAAGCAATCCATTGTTGATCCCCCATGCCAGTGCAAAGGTGAAAAAGGAACTGCCGCTGGATTCGCCCATATCCAGGTATTCGGGATCATCCAGGCTGACCCGCCACAATCCGTCTTCATCCTGAATCCTTAGCAATTTGGCTGCCATTTCTTTGTATTGCTGAACAAACTTGTCCCTTCCAGGATAATCTTCAGGAATATATGGTATTGTTCTGGCCAGTCCGGCTATCACCCATCCATTCCCGCGGCCCCAGAATAGTTTCTTCCCGTTTTCGGTCCTTTCATCGAAAAATCTGTCATCACGGTAGTACAGAGAATCCTCCTTACTATACAGATAATCTGATGTCTTCCACCAGTGTTCATCCATGTATTCCAGGTATTTTTTCTCTCCGGTGGCCTTGTAAATTCTGGCAAAGGCTGGCGGGGCCATATAGAGGGCATCGCACCAGGTCCACCATTCACCACTGTAGGGATTGTCCTTGTGCCTGACATCCGCAGGAGGTCTCCGGTCCACATGCATATCCATGACCCACTGGATCTTTTCAAGCATGTCAGGATCCTTCTCTTCCATATACAACTCTGCAAATGACTGGGCGATAGTGAGCCTGTCGGCATGGTAAATGTCATTGCGAAGCTTCCACTCGTTTTTTTGTCCCAGGTTCCAGATTTCATTCTTGTACCTTTCCTCCCCGGTCGTCTTATACAGGGTCCAGATACCTGTATAAAAAGCACCGTAATGCCAGTCCAGGGGATGTGGTTCCCTCGGGTTCATGATCTGCCAGTCCCCCACCCGGTGCATCACATCCAGGATGCTTTTTTTGTCCAGTCCACCAGAAACCGGTTCAGGTGCCATATCCATCTGTATGGATGCCTGGTAATCAGTATAGTGCACATACCGTGTATTGCACATCCACAGCACCTGTACGGGATTTTCCTCACCTGCATCCCTTACGGCAACTGGCCTGACATTGTTTTTGGAGGAGCCCCGGGTAATGTTGGAGGCCTTCCAGGATTTACCGCCATTCCCTGTAACCCATTTCTCAATTTCAAATACGGAATCGCGTTTTACAGATAGATAAAGTGTATTTGTATTTTCATGATCAATGCTGATTCCCCCTGAATAATTGGGTTCCCTTTCCACTTTGCCCTCCACGGTTTCAGGGAACCATTCCCCGGCATTGACCAGGTCCTTATTGTTCCATTCTTCTCCATCCCATGATGCGTAGCAGTATAAATGGTTGGAATCATCAAGGAATTTTGCATAGGCAAGCACCGGGTGTCCGCTTTCATCTTCCGCCACATCCCATATCCAGGCCTTCTCTTCCGTGGGTATTGCATCGTACACACAATCTGCCATCCGGGGAGCAATCTCATCACCCAGGTTTCCTATCTTCTCACCATTGGCATGGTAGAGTCCACCATCCCTGTATTGCATATAATAAATGCTGTTCTGTGATTCATTTTTCGGGTGCCCGTCGGTGAAAGCAAAATGGATGACATCCCTGCCATTGGAAGAGACCTTGAGATAAGGACGCCGGTTCAGGTATGACCTTTCAGGAAGGATGAAGATCCTTCCTTTGGTCCAGGTCTCCCCGTCATCGTCCGAACTGGCATAATTGGGTTTGTTGTCCATCCCCCTCCAGAAAAGGTATATCCTGCCATCCTCCTCAGACAATCTCACCGGATGTGTATAGGTGTAAGTATCCCACATGTCCTCATAATGATCTGTATCGTTTAATGCAAGACGTTTAACCGGTCCCCAGCTGCCAATATCTTCCGGATTCTCAGATTTGCAGAAATAAAGGGGGTTTGGTCCGCCGTGCTTATTAAAGAACACAAGCAGCCTGCCCTCGTCATCAAAAAGGATTGAAGGGTCGTTGTGATCATCCCGCTGGAGCCCATCATAGATTACTTTTGTTTCAATCCGGCCGGTGCTATGATCAAAGGATCCGATACAAACATCTCCATACCTGTCAATCCATCCTGCATAAGTCCGATTATGCTTCCCCTCAAAATAAACAGCACGGGGATCAGAAAACCAGCACCAGGCCCCATCAAAAGTGAAAGAGGGATAGATCTCGGCATCCATGCCGGTTTTATTATCATGCTTTACCCTTGCTATATCCTGGCCGGATGCATAGATGAAAAGGAAAAACACTGGCAAGAGGATCAAGTTTCTCATAGTGGTATGGTTTAGTTTGAGTTAGTAAGAAATGAATGCTTATTAGCGTGAATCGGTTTCAGATCATTGCCTTAGTTTTGCAATGATACCGACCAGTTTCTGCACTTTACTGGTTAAACCGGCATAATTTCCCTCTTTGATAAGGTCTTTTGAGATCAGGTCTGACCCGATGCCAAATCCGTCAACACCGGCATCATGCCAGACTTTGAGGTTCTCGTAATCGGCCTTCACACCACCGGTAACGACAATGGATGTCCAGGGACAGGGACCCTTGATGGCCTTTATAAATGCTGGTCCACCGAGTTGCTCTGCCGGGAAGACCTTTACCATTTCCGCCCCCCATTCTTCTGCCTGGCTTATCTCACTTAGGGTGGAGCATCCCGGAATATGAAGGATCTTGCGCCGGTTGCAAACCCTGATCACCTCATGGTTAAGCAGGGGTGAAACAACAAAATCAGCACCGGCCTGTATGTATTGTGCTGCCGTAGGCGCATCTACAATGCTGCCAATACCCAGGGCTGCCCCGGGGTAATTTTTCGACTTGAATGCATATAGTTTTTCAAATACATTGAAAGCATTCGGTCCACGATTGGTAAATTCAATGAGGTCAAGTCCGCCGTCAAATACAGCCTGCATGACCTGCAGGGAAATATCCGGGTCCGGATGGTAAAAAAGAGGAATGACACGGATGTCCCGGATCTTATTGATAAAATCGATTCTCTGGTTCATTTGGGTTGATTTAAACGTTGTCCATACGATCTGCAAATTAGCAACAATAAGTATTTTATGCAAAGTTTACGTTTTTTGTATCTTTGTTCATCTTCCAGGGAATGTATAAGAAGGTAAGCATAAAAGACATTGCCAGAGAACTGGTTACCGCTGATTAGACTGATACATGCGCCCTGAATATACATCAAGCCAGAACTTATTATTAGAAATTCAATCCTAAAAAATAAAGATTATGAAATTCAATGAAAGGTATGCCGTACATCCGAAAGATTTTAAAAAATTCGATACAGATCGTATCCGCAAGGAATTCCTGGTGAAAGAGGTTTTTGTCAAGGATGAGATCTGCCTGACTTATTCCCTTTACGACCGTTATATTGTTGGAGGGGCAAATCCAGTAAATAAAAAGCTGGAACTGGAAAGTTTTGACAGCCTGAAAGCAGATAGCTTCCTGGCCAGGCGAGAAATGGGGGTCATTAATGTGGGTGGCAAGGGAAAAATTGTAGCTGGTGGAGAGACTTATGAACTGGGATACAAGGAAGCCCTCTATCTAGGGAAAGAGACCAGTAATGTGGTCTTTGAGTCTTCTGATGCCAAAGCGCCAGCTAAATTTTATATCAATTCAGCTCCTGCACATAAAAAGTTTCCAAACAAGCTGGTTACCCTGGCGGATGCAGAAGTAGTGGAACTGGGAGCCCTGGAGTCCTCCAACGCCAGGAAGATCAACAAGCTGCTTGTGAACAGTATCGTGGAGACCTGCCAGTTGCAGATGGGTATGACCGAACTGCAGGCAGGGTCTGTCTGGAATACCATGCCAGTCCATACCCATAACCGCCGTATGGAAGCTTATTTCTACTTTGAAGTTCCTGAGAATCAGGCGATATGCCATTTCATGGGTAAGCCAAAGGAAACCAGGCATATCTGGATGCAAAATGAACAGGCCGTACTTTCACCTTCCTGGTCCCTTCACAGTGCGGCTGGTACCTCCAATTATATTTTTGTATGGGGGATGGCCGGTGAAAACCTGGATTATGGAGATATGGATGTTGCCCAGCCTACAGAATTACGGTAACAGCGAAATCAATTCTTACAAACCAAAAACCGAAAAAATGATAAATGAACTTTTTAATCTATCCGGAAAAACAGCCCTTGTCACCGGGGCAACACACGGACTTGGAATGGCTATTGCAAAGGGATTGGCGGGTGCCGGTGCAAGGCTCGTTATCAATGATATCTTCCCGGACAAACTGGAAAAGGCTGTGGAGGAATACAAGGCTGACGGCATTGATGCAGCCGGCTATTTATTCGATGTGACGGATGAAGAAGCAGCAAAATCCGCCATCCAGACCATTGAAGAAGAAGTAGCCCCGATTGATATTCTCGTTAATAATGCCGGGATCATCAAGCGCATCCCATTCCTTGAGATGGAAGCAAAGGACTTTAGAGAAGTGATCGATGTTGATCTGAGCGGTCCGTTTATCATGTCGAGATATGTAGCGGAAAAAATGGTAGCCCGGGGCCAGGGTGGAAAAATCATCAATATGTGCTCCATGATGAGTGAATTGGGACGGGCCACAGTCAGTGCTTACGCTGCGGCTAAAGGCGGACTCAAAATGCTTACCCGGAACCTGGCAACCGAACTGGCCAAATACAATATCCAGGCAAATGGTATCGGTCCGGGTTACTATGCCACTGCCCAGACGGAAGCCATTCGCGTGGGTGGACATCCTTTCAATGAATTTATCATCCACAGGACACCTGCAGGCCGCTGGGGACAGCCGGAAGAACTCCAGGGAGCAGCCATCTTCCTGGCATCCAGGGCTTCCGATTTCGTAAATGGCCATGTGCTGTATGTTGACGGAGGGATACTGGCCACCATAGGCAAGCCGTCTAACGAGGACTAATAAACCACCCTAAACTAATTCATATGAAACGATTGAACAGTATCTTATTGTGGCTAATCTCCATACTACTTTTATTGGGCTGTAACCAGGAAAAGCCCGCATATATCATATCGGTTACCAATGAACTCTCAGTGGACAGAAAAGGTGAGACAGTGGCTCTTCAAAAATCGGACCTGGGCAATATCACCTGTGATCTGTTTTCAAGGTTTTTCATAGAGGATGCGGAGACAGGAGAATATCTGCTTTCACAGGTAGTTGATGAAGATATGGATGGCGAGCTGGATTACCTTTTATTCCAGCCTGAACTTGGGGCTGGTGAAACCAGGACATATAATCTGGTCACCGATGTTGACAGCAGCCTGCTGCCTGTGACGGGTACCAGTACCTACAGCCGGTTCGTACCGGAACGTACGGATGATTATGCATGGGAGAATGACCTGGTTGCCTTCCGAACTTACGGTCCCACAGCAGAGCAAATGGTTGTTGACGGAACCCCCGGCGGTACCCTCTCCAGCGGCATCGACTGCTGGCTGAAGCGCGTGGAATATCCCATCATCAACAAATGGTACAAAGAGACCCTGGAAGGGGACGGATCCTACCATAAAGATACCGGCGAGGGATTGGATGACTTCCATGTGGGTCCCAGCCGCGGATGTGGAGGCACCGGGGTCTGGAGTGAAGATGAGCAGAAACTGTATACCTCCCGAAATTTTACCGGATGGAAAACCATTGCCGAGGGACCTGTACGTACGCAATTCGAGCTGACCTATGCTCCCTGGTCCACACCGGCCGGAATGATGGAAGAGACAAAGATCATATCGCTGGATCTTGGGAGTAACCTGGCCAGATTTGAAGTCCATGTCTCAGCCGAAGAATCTGTAAAGACGCTCAGCGCCGGCATCACACTGCATGAGAAAGATGGGACAAATCATGGGGACGAGGACAATGGCTGGTTCAGCTACTGGCAGCCCCACGGGGATTCTGAACTGGGTATGGGGATTGTGGTCCCACAAGCATACCTGTCCGGATACGATGAGCACCTGGTAGAAGAACCCGACCAGAGCCACCTGCAGGTCCACATGAAACCCGTCAATGGGAAAGTTGTTTTTTATGCTGGCTTTGGCTGGAAGAAAAGCGGACAGTTTGATGATGAAAAAGCATGGTTTGAATATCTGCAGGGATATGCTGAAAGAATAAGTTCACCCATTACATACCGGGTAAAATAGAAAAACATGGCAGTACTAAAATTTGACGATGTGCCGTATGAGATTGTGCGCGAGGGACTCCAACGCAAGATCATCCATACGGATAACCTTATGACGGTTTTGATAGATTTCACTGACGGTCCCTGGGATAAGCCCGAACCGCCCCATTCCCATCCCCATGAACAAACATCATATGTAGCAGAGGGAGAGATCATATTTTTTTGTGAAGGGGAAGCTGACCAGCATCTGAAGGCAGGAGACATGTTCGCTGCCCCATCAGGCAGGCCGCATACGGTTCAATTACTGACTGAAAAGGTAAGGCTAGTGGATAGTTTCAATCCTGTAAGGGAAGATTTTCTATAATTATGAAAGCAGCATTATTAAACGAATACAAAAAATTCCAGTGGATCGACAGGGAGATTGGAGATCCCAAAGCTGGTGAAGTGCAGATAAAGGTTTCCTTTGCCAGTATATGTGGCACCGATATGCATATTTTCAATGGTGATTTTCACCCGCGTACACCGGTTCCCTTTATTCCGGGACACGAAATGGCCGGTACCGTTGAAATGACCGGTACGGGTGTGACCGGATATGCCATTGGTGACAAAGTAGCCATAGATCCACTGATTTGGTGTGGTGAATGCCAGGCCTGCAAAGCCCATCATTACCCTGCCTGCACATCACTCCAACTGATCGGCATTGACCTGGACGGTGGTTTCTGTGAATACATCAATGTAAACCACAACATGTTGTTCAAGGCCCCGGACCAGGTGCCGGAGGAACATCTCGCATTGACGGAGATCTATGGCATTGGCTTTCATGCCTGTAACCGGGCCGGAGTAATACCGGGAGATTCCCTGGCCATATGGGGAGCGGGCCGTGTCGGGCAGGTCATCCTGCAGGCGGCCAGGACCATTACGGATGCACCCATTTATATGGTGGATCTGCTGGATAAGCGGCTCAGGATTGCCACTGATGCATATGATGATGTTATACCATTGAATGCCCTGGAAGATCCCGTTGAGGCCATTAAAGAACATACGGGAGGGAATGGTACTGATATTGCTTTCGAGGCAGTCGGGCATCCCCATTTGCCCGACCGTACCCTCAATCCTGTCAGGGGTGCCATCCAGAGTATCAGGGGAGGTGGCAGGGTTTGTGTTCTCGGATTGACGGATGATCCGGCCCCCGTTGTTTTCAAGGAACTCATCTGGAAGGAGGCAAGCATCGTAGCTTCACGAGTCAGCCACGGGGAGTATCCAACCATTATCGATCAATTTGGGAAAGGAGCCCTCAAACCGGAAGTCCTGATCACCTCAATCTTGCCCGGGGAACAGGTCCAGGAGGCATTTGAGAAATTAGAGAAGGACCCGGAAAATTACCTGAAGATACTCCTGCAGTTCCGGGACTGATATCGGATCCGGAGGGATTTATCATATTGGCTTTCGAAATATTTATATTAATTGTGCGATTGCGATTAAATGTTTAACCAATAGGTGATCTTAAAGACCAGTGCCCGGTTTTTGGATTTGAATACATCCCCGTAATAGTTATCGGTGTAAACTAGGTAAATATCTGATGCAGGCTTGTAGCGCCACTGGAAGCGGGCATTGACATTGATATTGTTGATCTGGCTGTTATATTGGACCAGCGTTGCAAAATAAAGGGTCTTGGTGAAGGTTATATCAAATTTGGGACCGATCAGGTAAAGATCAGCATTGTGATATGGATCCGGTAAACGGACCCGGTTATAACTGAATGCCAGAGAGACCACACCATAAGGTCTGAACCGGTAATTGGCATCTCCCTCTATCTCAAAACGACTGCCGTTATAATATTCCCCTATGCGGCCCCTGGCATCAAAAGACAGGGGTTTTCTGATATCTGAACGGGCGAAGTAGCTGATGTAATAGTTATTATAAACCGATCCGGCAGGTAATTCCGGTCCGTCTGTACGAGTGGGATCAAAGGCATCTGTCAGAAAAATGTATTCCTTATTACCGCTGGCATAGGCAAACATCTGGTTATTGAACCGGAGCATATAACGCAATGACCAGGTCTCATCAATTTTCCTGTTCCCCATGTCCCAGTATCCTTCATATTCCAGGTTGGGACCATGCCGGTTGAGTAACCTGGAATCCGGATAGAAATCATAGCCCACCTCGGGGGTAATTCGTTTAAAGCCTGTTCGGCGGACATATCCGACTTCTGCATTGAAATCTTCCCCGACCAGGCTATGTGACCATCTCACGTCCCAATGTTCATCCTGGTACTGGACAGAAGCACCGTGAGAGAATGGAGAACTCCCGGCATCAGGACTAAAAGAATGATGGTAGAATACCTTACCGATCCACCTGTTATCCAGCGAAGCAAGATTGAAGTCAATTCCCGCGACCCTGTTCCAGCTTTTTAACTCGGCTGAATCAGCTTCCGGACTCAGGAGCTCAACAGGCTGTTTGTTTACGAGAATGGCCGCTATGTTGGAGCGTGCAAAAACACGCCGCTGAACTGCTGCTACGGCATAATTGATACTGGGTAAACCAATTTCTCCCTCATCGGCCGCCTGCATGGTCATGGCCCCGACCCGCCAGTCTTTATTTAACCTCCCGCTCAGTCGTGCCCCAAAATATATGGGGTTTTCAATGTTCTGGCCTGTACTGGTATCACTGGCAATGCCAATCCGTCTTGAGAAAAAAGGCCGGGCGGACATACTGCCAAAATCAGCGAATAAATCGCTGTTTTCAAGGAAAAATTGTCTTTTTTCAGGGAAGTAGATTTCGAAACGGTCAAGGTCCGTTACCTGCTGATCGACTTCCACCTGCGAGAAATCGGGATTTA
>Ga0255054_10001161_pt1 | contig 15539 bp, 13 predicted proteins | sample JV7_2_23_MG_FD_188634 | JGI IMG/M metagenome (GOLD analysis project Ga0255054, IMG submission 188634) | Seawater microbial communities from Jervis Inlet, British Columbia, Canada - JV7_2_23 | ecosystem: Environmental > Aquatic > Marine > Inlet | place: Canada: British Columbia | collected...
AACCTCATGGCCAAGGTCTACTACGCGCGCCAGTACGCGCGGCTGGTCTTCGATCGGCCCCTGCACGATCGCCTGTTGCTCGAGGTCGTCGAGGCCGACCCGGCGGCACCGGGACTCACCTTCAGCAACACGCTGGCCCAGGAACAGGCGCGGGAGCTTCTGGCCGGCGCCGACGAGTACTTCTAACCGGAGGATCCATGTCGTTCCGCCGCATTCCGCTGCTCTTCGCGCTCGTGCTCTTGAGCCCGGCTCCAGCCCACGCCAAGACGCTGAAGATCGCCACGCTGGCTCCCGAGGGCAGCGCCTGGATGCAGGAGATGCGGGCCGTGGCCAAGGAGATCGACCAGCGCACCGAAGGGCGCGTCCGCCTCAAGTTCTACCCGGGCGGGGTCATGGGCAACGACAAGACCGTGCTGCGCAAGATCCGCGCGGGGCAGCTTCAGGGCGGCGCTTTCACCAGCGGATCGCTGGCCGGCGTGTACTCGGATCTCGAGCTCTACGGCATCCCACTGCTGTTCCGCTCCCGCGACGAGGTGGACTACGTACGCGCCCGCATGGACGAGGGGATGATCGCCGGGCTGGAGGAGGTGGGGCTCGTCCCCTTGGCAATCACCGACCAGGGCTTCGCCTACCTCATGTCCCAGAAGCCGGCCCGTGAGGTGGGCGACCTCGAGGGGGCCAAGGTGTGGATCCAGGAAGGCGATACCATGAGCCTCACGGGGTTCCAGATCGCCGGAGTCTCGGCCGTGCAGCTCTCGCTGGCCGATGTCTACACGGCGCTCCAGACGGGGCTGGTGGACACGGTGGCAGCGCCGCCCATGGGCGCCATCGCGCTCCAGTGGCACACCAAGGTTCGTTACGTCACCGACGTCCCGCTCAGCTACCTGACCGGGGTATTGGTCATCGAAGCCAGGGCCTTCGGCTCGCTGGCTCCAGAGGATCAGCGCATCGTGCGCGAGGTGGTGCACGACGCGGCCCGGCGCCTGGACGCCGAGACCCGCAGGGGCGAAGCGGGCGCCCGCAGGGCGCTGGAGGCCGAAGGCATCGAGTTCGTGTCGCCCACCACCCCCGAGGAGGTAGAGCGCTGGCACGACATGGCGCGGCGCACGATGACGAAGCTGCGCAAGGAACGGATCTTCTCGGAGGCGGTGATCGACGAGATCGAGCGCCACCTGGCCGAGTACCGGAGCGGCGCGGGACGTCCGTGAGCGCCGGGCCCCTTCCGCGATCCGCCGCCCAGGCGGGCGGTCCGCTTCACCGCCTGGAGGATGCGGTCCTCGCCCTGCTGCTGGGCACGCTGGTCGTACTGGCCTCGCTCCAGATCGGGTTGCGATCGCTCCTGGGCACGGGGCTCCCGTGGATCGATCCCACCCTGCGCGTGCTGGTGCTGTGGCTGGGGCTCCTCGGCGCGCTGGCCGCCAGCCGCGACGGACGCCACATCACCATCGACGCGGTGTCGCGGCTGCTGCCCGCGCGAGCACAGGCGGCGGTGAACGCGGGCACCGGTCTCTTCACCGCAGCCGTTTCCGCGATCGTCGCCTGGCACGGCGGCCGCTTCGTCGCCTCCGAGTTCGAGTATGCGAGCAGGGCCTTCGCGGGCATCCCGGCCTGGGCGCTCGAGAGCATCATCCCCTTCGCCTTCGGCGCCATCGCCCTGCGCTACGCAAAGCTCGCCGTGGTAGAGGCGCGCCGCGCCCTACGGCCACCCGCGGAGAACGGCGACCCGGCGCCTGGGACGGATCGTCGATGATCCGCACGGGTCTGCTCCTGCTGGCGCTGGCGCTCCTGGGAGCGCCCCTGTTCGCGTTGATCGCGAGCAGTGCGCTGCTCGGCTTTCGGCGCGAGGGGGTCGACCTCTCGGTGGTGGCGATCGAGATCTACCGCCTGGCGGAGATGCCCGCTCTGGTGGCGATCCCGCTCTTCACCTTTGCGGGCTACGTGCTGGGCGAGAGCCGCGCGCCCGACCGCCTGGTGCGCCTCACCCACGTGCTCCTCGGCGGACTGCCCGGCGGCCTCGCCGTGGTGTCGCTCGTGACCTGCGCGCTGTTCACGGCATTCACCGGCGCGTCGGGCGTGACCATCGTGGCCCTGGGCGCGCTGCTCTACCCAGCGCTGCTGGGGGCCGGCTACCCGGAGCGCTTCAGCCTGGGCTTGGTCACCACGTCCGGCAGCCTGGGACTGCTCTTCGCACCGGCGCTCCCGCTCATCCTCTACGGCGTAGTGGCGCAGCAGGTGCACCTGGCGGAGCCGGTGCGAATCGACGAGATCTTCGCGGCCGGCGTGCTTCCGGGAGGGCTCATGGTGGTCGCCCTCTCGGCGTGGAGCCTGTGGACGTGCCGCGGCGCCGGCAACACGCGGCCCCGCTCCTCGTGGTCCGAGGCGTGGGCGGCGCTGCGCGAATCGATCTGGGAGATCCCCCTTCCCTTCGTGGTCCTCGGCGGCATCTACGGAGGTGCGTTCGCCCTGTCGGAGGCCGCCGCCGTGACGGCGCTCTACGTGGTGGTGGTCGAGGTGGGAATCCGGCGCGAGATCCGCCTCGGCAAGCTGGCCGCGGTGATGCGCGAGTCGATGGTCATGGTGGGGGCGATCCTGATCATCCTGGGCGTGTCCCTGGCGTCGACGAACTACCTGATCGACACCGAGGTCCCGACGCGGATGTTCGAGTTCATCCGTGCCCAGATCGACAGCCGCCTCACGTTCTTGATCCTGCTGAACCTCTTCCTGCTGGCCCTCGGCATGATGCTGGACATCTTCTCCGCGCTCGTGATCATCGTGCCGATCATCCTGCCGGTGGCGGTGGGCTACGGCGTGGATCCGGTCCACCTGGGCATCATCTTCCTGGCCAACATGCAGCTCGGCTACATCACGCCGCCGGTGGGCATGAACCTCTTCATCGCCAGCTACCGCTTCGAGCGACCGGTGATCGAGGTCTACCGGGCGACCGTGCCGTTCTTCGTGATCCTGCTGGCCACGGTCCTTGTGATCACGTACTGGCCTGCGCTCTCCCTGGCCCTGACGGGCCGCTGACCCGGCATGGCTCGCGACGACCTCGCGGGAGAGACCGCCGCGCTCCAGGTCGCGGCCGGGCCGCCAGCGCGGCATGCTTGGCCGGCCTCGAACCGGTTGAGGAGGTTTCCGCGTGGTTGAACGAGCAGTGCCCGGGCCTTACGAGCCGGAAGAGATGGAGCGCTTCCTCGACGGGTTCATGTACCAGCGGGCGGGCTTCCTGATCGACGAGGTCACACGCCTCGACCGCGAGAAGCACGAGATCGAGGCCCGGCTGGGCACCTGCGGCTCCCTGCCCCTCTCCGACCTGCAGCGCGTGGAGTCGTGGCATCCGGCCCACGTGGCGGCCGGCGAGATCATCCAAGCCACCGGATCCTTGGGCTGCCTGCACGCCTGGTTCTTCCACGGCTGCCGCTGGGACAAGGGCTGGGCCGGGTTCGGGAACCGCATCCACCGCGCCGACTTCAAGCGGATCGCGAAACGCGGACCGGATCTTCACCTGACCTCGCGCGAGAGCCGCTCGCGGGTGGGCCCTCGCCGTGTCGTCATCCGCTACGAGTTCGTTTTCTCGCAGGAGGACGCGATCGTCTACCGGGGCGACCAGACGGCCATGTTCGTGAAGGACTGGCAGTTCACCGAATCGCCGGCTTAGCTCCACAGGGCCCAACCGGCGTCCGCCCTGCCCATCCACTACCCTGGGCGGGTTCCGGTGGTGCCCCTCTCCGGAACGGGGGTACCGTGACAGAAGCGCCGAAGGGCGAGGTCTTCCACCTCGTCCTGATCAAGCCGTCGCATTACGACGACGAGGGCTACCCGATCCGCTGGCTGCGCTCGGCGATTCCCTCCAACACCCTGGCCGTGCTGAACGGACTGGGCCTGGACTGCGCGGAGCGGCGCAGCCTGGGCCGCGACGTGGAGATCGTGGTCAGCGTCTACGACGAGACCAATACACGCATCCGTCCGCAGCGGATCGCGAAGCAGATCCGCGACAACGGCGGGCGTGGCCTGGTGGGAATGGTGGGCGTCCAGTCGAACCAGTTCCCACGGGCCGTGGACCTGGCCCGCGTCTTCCGCGCCGAGGGCCTACAGGTGTGCATCGGCGGCTTCCACGTGAGCGGCTGCCTGGCCATGCTGCCGGAGCTGCCGGAGGACCTGCGCGAGGCCATGGATCTGGGCATCTCGCTCTTCGCCGGCGAGGCCGAGGGCCGGCTGGAGGAGCTGCTGCAGGACGCCTACCGCGGCGAGCTGAAGCCGCTCTACAACTTCCTGAAGGACCTGCCGGACCTGCGCGGGGCTCCGGGCCCGCGTCTCCCGGCCAGCCAGGTTCAGCGCACCGCGGGCTCCACCACCAGCTTCGACGCCGGACGCGGCTGCCCCTTCGAGTGCAGCTTCTGCACCATCATCAACGTCCAGGGCCACGAATCGCGCCGCCGCAGCGCCGACGATGTGGAGAAGCTGATCCGCCACAACCTGGCCCAGGGCGTCCGCAACTTCTTCATCACCGACGACAACTTCGCCCGCAACGCCGAGTGGGAGAAGATCCTGGATCGGGTCATCGCGCTGCGCGAAGAGGGCCTGAAGATCAAGCTCACCATCCAGGTGGACACCATGAGCCACAAGATCCCGCGCTTCATCGAGAAGTGCGGGCGCGCCGGCGTGGCGCGGGCCTTCATCGGCATGGAGAGCATCGATCCCAAGGCCCTGGCCCACACCAAGAAGCGCCAGAACCGCATCACCGAGTACCGCAGCATGCTCCAGCAGTGGCGCGAGGCGGGGGTGATGACCCTGGCGGGCTACATCCTGGGATTCCCTTCGGACACCCCCGAGTCCATCGCCCGCGACATCGAGATCATCAAGCGCGAGCTTCCCATCGACCTGATGGAGTTCTTCGTCCTCACGCCGCTTCCGGGCTCCGAAGACCACCAGCGCCTGCACAAGGAGGGCGTGTGGATGGACCCGGACATGAACAAGTACGACACCATGCACGTGACCACGGCGCACGCGCAGATGTCGCCCGAGGCGTGGATGGGCGCCGTCGACCAGGCATGGAAGGCCTACTACACGCCCGAGCACATCGAGACGGTGATGCGGCGCGCCGGGGGCCGCGGCGTGAGCCGGCGGCGAACCTCACTGCTGTGGTTCTACAGCTGCGTCGCCTTCGAGAAGATCCATCCCCTGGACGGCGGGTTCCTGCGGCTGCGGAGCCGCCGTGAGCGGCGCCCCAGCCTGCCCTTGGAGAGCCGGCTGATCTTCTACTCGCGCCATGCCTGGCGGACCTTCTACAACCAGGCGCGCCTGCTGGCGCTGGTGCTGAAGTTCCGCGGCGTGCGCAAGGACATCAAGCGCGACCCCAACTACCGCGAGTACACGGACCTGGCGCTGACGCCGGTGGAGGATCCCGAGCTGGCCGAGCTCGAGCTCTTCACCCAGAGTGCGTCGGCCCAGGCTGCAGCGGCGAAGGCGCAGACGCGCAGCGCCGCCGCGACGACGCGCTAGGCGCCCAGGCCGCGGCGCTTGCGGGCACGGGTGTCCAGGCGAGCCAGCGAGTCGGGGCTGATGTCCAGGCGGGTGGCCATCTGCTCCACGCGCTTCTTCTCCTCGGCGTCCATCACGCCATCGGCGTAGACGGCATCGAAGAGCTGGTCCACCACGAACTCCCGGGCCCAGCGCTCCAGCTCGGTGGCGCGCCCCGCCGGCACACCCAGGCCGGCGCGCAGGCGTTCGATGGCCTGCTGCTCGTTCTCCGTGTACTGCTCGTCCACCCAGACCAGGGCCATGGCCACCATCAGCACGGACTCGCGCATGCCCTCGGGAAGCTCCCGGAGCTGCTCGGAGGTCAACCGCGGCCGTTCCAGCAGATCCTCGATCTCCACCGACGCGAACTGGCTGACCAGCTCGCGTTCTGCGCGCTCGATGGTCCCGTCCGCCGCGGCCATGCGCGCCAGCTCGACTCCCAGGACCTCCTGCGCTTGGGACCCGTCCAGCGGATGCGCTTGGAGCTGCCGAATGAACTCCGACTGCAGCAGGGCATCCGCTGCGCGAGTGGCCTTGGGCTCGACCATGCCCTGGGCGATGAACCAGTCCACGAGCTCGTGCACCGTAGCCTCGATGGGCGTGGGCACGTAGCCCAGCTCCTCGCGCGCGCGCCGGTTGCTGAAGCGCACGCTGGTTCCCAGGTTGTCGAGGGACTCGGCGGTGAACAGCGGCTCCTTGCCACGCAGCCGACCCACCAGGGTGGGCAGGCCGGCGAACGAGCTCAGCAGCCAGCGCGGCATAGTGACCAGCGGTCCGGAGGCGCCGGAGCGGTGGGCGGCCAGCGTCACGAGGTCGGTCATGCTGGCGTGATGGCCGGAGAGGATGTAGTTGCGTCCGGTCTCTCCCTTGGTGGCTGCGAGCCAGGCACCCTGGATGACGTCGTCCACGTCCACCCAGTCGAAGCCGCCCTCCACGATGATGGGGAGCCGGCCGCGTGCCGCGTCCAGCAGACCCTTGCCGGCGCGTGAGGGGCCGATGTCGGCCGCCCCGATGACGCCGGTGGGATGCACGATCACGGCATCGAGCCCCTCCTCGATCACCTTGCGCACCTCCTGCTCGCCCTGGAACTTGGTGCGGTCGTAGGCCGGCAGCTCGTCGCCGCCTGAGCGCGGGCTGTCCTCATCCACCTCGCCCTCGACCGAGCGCGTATCGAAGGCGTTGATCGAGCTGAAGTGCACGAAGCGACGCACGCCGGCGCGCAGAGCGGCCCGGGCTGCGGTGCGGGCGCCTCCGACATTCACCTCCTGGATCAGGCCCCCCTGGTCGCCATCCATCGAGATGATGGCGGCCAGGTGGAAGACCAGCTCCACGCCCTCGAAGCAGCGGACCAGGCCATCCTCCTCGCGGACGTCACCCTTCCAGTGCTCGACGTCCTCGTGCTCGGGAAGGCGCTCGAAGCCTCCGATGTCGAACGCTCGGACGTGATGCCCCTTGCCCAGCAGGAAGCGGACGAGGTTGTGACCCACGTGCCCGGTGGCACCGGTGACGGCGACTTTCATGGATAGGGCTCCCCCATCCCCGCAAGGAAGGTGAAGGTCCATGCTCCCACGCCCGGGGGGAGCTGGTCAACCCGACCGTCGGGCCTTATTTTCGCCTCATATGGGATTGATTTTCGCTTGATTTTCGCTTAAGGTGCACATCGTCACGACACCCCAAGGGCCGGTGGGAGACGGTTCGGCGTGGTCACCCCCCTGGACGGATGCCTTAGCGGGCGCTTCCAGCCGGTAGGGCCCACCCCGAAAGGGGTGGGCCTCTTCCTTTTCTGGGCCCCGTGGGCCCGAGCGGGTGGATCTCCCCGAAACAAACCTCGTTTGACTTCATCCCGGTCGCCGCCGCAACGGCCGGGGTACTCTCGCGGCCGTGACGCCGCCGGTCCGCTTCGCAGTCTGGGGCGTGGATCACCTCCACGCGTTCTCCATGGTGGGGCTGCTGGCGGCGGCCGGGGGCGAGTTCGCGGCCTTCCACAGCGACGACGGCCCGCTCAGCGACGGCTTCGCGAAGACCTTTTCCGGCGCGCGCCGGGTGGAAGATCCCCGCTCGCTCCTCGAGGACGACAGCATCGGCTTGGTGGCGTGCGCCGCGATTCCCGATCAGCGGGCGCAGATCGCCGAGCAGGCGCTGCGCCATGGCAAGCACTGCCTGGTGGACAAGCCCGGAGCCATCTCCCTGGGCGAGTTGGAGCGGCTGCGAAGCGTGCAGCGCGAGACGGGGCGGCGCTGGGTGGTCTTCTTCTCGGAGCGCTTCGTCAGCCCGGCTACGGTTCGCGCCGGTGAGCTGGTGCGGTCGGGCGCCATCGGCCGTCCGGTTCACGTCCTGGGCGTGGGCCCGCATCGGCTGGGCCTGGCGCCGCGACCCGACTGGTTCTTCCGGCCGGAACGCGCGGGCGGAATCCTGGCGGACCTGGCCTCGCACCAGGCCGATCAGTTCCTCTACTTCAGCGACGCCGATGCGGCGGAGGTGGTGGCAGCCCAGACGGCCAACCGCGCACATCCCGAGCACGCCTCGTTCGAGGACGTGGGCGAGATGCTGCTGCGCTCGGCCACCACCAGCGGATACGCACGGGTGGACTGGTTCACGCCCGACGGCCTGGATACCTGGGGCGACGTGCGGCTCAGCGTCGTCGGGACCGAGGGCACCCTCGAGGTGCGCAAGAACTGCGACCCGGCCGGGCGCGAGGGAGGCGAGCATCTCTTTCTGATCGACCGCAAGGAAACCCGCCACCTCGACTGCCGCGCACATCCCCTGCCCTTCGCGACGGCGCTGCTGGCCGACGTTGCCCAGGGAACCGAGAGCGCCGTCGGCCAGGAGCACGTCTTCCTGGCCAGCGAGCTGGCCCTGCGGGCCCAGGCACTGGCCCATGCGACGCGGCCCGACGGCCGCAAGGCCGGCTAGAACGGCGAGGTCCGCACCACCGTCTCGTCGCGCCCGGGCCCCACGGAGATCAGCTCCACGGGGACTCCGGCCAGGGCCTCCACCCGGTCCACGTAGCGACGCGCAGCATCCGGCAGGTCTTCGAAGCGGCGCACGCCGCACAAGTCCTGGGTGAAGCCCGCCCAGGTCTCGTAGACCGGCTCGGCGTGCTCCACTTCGCTGAGGGTCATGGGGAAGTCGTGGGTAAGCTTGCCGTCCACCCGATAGGCGGTGGCAATGGGAATCTCGCGCTGGCCCCGCAGCACGTCCATCTTGTTCAGCGCCAGGCCGGTGAAACCGTTCACCACGGCGGCCTCGCGCAGCATCACCGCATCCAGCCAGCCACAGCGGCGCGGCCGTCCCGTGGTGGCGCCGAACTCGTCCCCGGCCGCGCGCAGAGTATCGCCGGCCTCGCCGGTTTCCTCGGTCGGGAACGGGCCGCCGCCCACGCGCGTGGTGTAGGCCTTGGTGATCCCCAGCACCCGCTCGATCCGCGTCGGGCCCACGCCCGCACCGGTGCAAGCCGTCCCCGCCACGCAGTTGGAGGACGTCACGTAGGGATAGGTCCCGTGGTCGATGTCCAGGAACGTGCCCTGGGCGCCCTCGAAGAGCACGTTCTTGCCCTCGCGCAGGGCGCGGTCGAGGAGCGGCGTAGTGTGCTCCACGTACGGACCGAGCCGCCGGCCCCAGGCCACGGCCTCGTCGTAGAGCTCGTCGGCGTCCAGGGTGGGCCAGCCGTGCACCTCGCGGAGCTCCCGGTTCTTCGCCGCCGCCAGCTCGTCGATGGCGCCACGCAGGCTCTCGGCCTCCAGCAGGTCCGCAACGCGGATGCCGCGGCGCGCCACCTTGTCCTCGTAGGTCGGGCCGATGCCGCGCCCGGTGGTGCCGATGGCGCGCTCCTTGCGCGCTTCGTCGCGGGCCTTGTCCAGGGAGCAGTTCCAGGGAAAGATCACGTGGGCCCGACCCGACACGCGCACGCGCGAGGGGTCCTTCAGCACGCCACGGCGCGTGAGCTCATCGATCTCGCTCAGCAGCACCACCGGGTCCACCACCACGCCCGGCCCGATCACGTTAGTGGTGCCGGGCTGCAGCACGCCGGCCGGCACCACGTGCAGGACCGTTTTCTCGCCCTCGACCCACAGCGTGTGTCCCGCGTTGTTGCCGCCGTGGAAGCGCACCACCACGTCGGCCTGTGCGGCGATCCAGTCGACCACCTTGCCCTTGCCCTCGTCGCCCCACTGGGCGCCCACGGCTACGAGCGCCGGCACGGCTAGAGGTCCACCAGCTGAGCCGTCACGATCGGGCTCAGGCCGCGCAGGCGTTCCAATGTGGCGTCGTCGGGCGCCGGGGAGACGTTGACCAACATGCAGGCCTCGCCCCGCTCGGGAATCAGGCCAAGCTGCATGCGCGAGATATTCACTCCCGCCTTGCCCAGCACGTTGCCCACGTCTCCCACCACGCCGGGCTCGTCGCGGTTGGTAATCAGCAAGGTCGGTCCCTCCGGAATTGCCTCGAGCATGAAGTCGTCGATGCGCACGATGCGCGGCTGGTGACCGTGGAAGACCGCGCCGGCGATCAGGCGATCCATGCAGCCGCGCACGCGGGTGGTGATGGTACTGACGAAGTCGGTGGGCCGGTTGGACTTGGACTCGATCACGCGGATCCCGCGGTCTTGGGCAATCACGGGCGCATTCACCATGTTGACGTGCTCGCTCACCGACTCCAGCAGGCCCTTCAGCACCGCCACGGTGATCGGCGCCACGCGCAGCTCCGCCACGTCGCCGGCGTACTCGATCTCGATCTCCTCCACGGCGCCGGGACAGATCTGGCCCTGGAAGCGGCCCAGCTTCTCGCCCAGCACCAGATAGGGCCGGATCTGCTCCAGCACCTCGGCCGAAACCGAGGGCATGTTGACCGCGTTGCGCACCAGACCCGCCAGCAGGAAGTCGCGCACCTGCTCCGCCACGGCGACGGCCACGTTCACCTGGGCCTGCTCCGTGGAGGCGCCCAGGTGGGGCGTGCAGATCACGCGCTCGTGGTTGAGCAGCGGGTGGTCCGGGGGCGGCGGCTCGGTCTCGAACACGTCCAGTGCCGCGCCACCCACGCGCCCGTCCTCGAGTGCCTCGAGGAGGGCGGCCTCGTCCACGATTCCGCCACGGGCCGCATTTACCACCAGCACCCCGGGCCGGGTCTTCTGGAAGGCCTCGGCGCCCAGCAGGCCCGTGGTCTCCTTGGTGCGCGGCACGTGCACCGTGATGATGTCGGCCCGGCTCAGCAGCTCGTCGTAGTCCACCAGCTCCACGTCCAGGCGCCGCGCGGCCTCGATCGCGATGTGAGGGTCGTAGGCCACCACCTTGAGCCCCAGCCCCTGGCCTCGCAGCGCCACGATGCGGCCGATGTTGCCCAGGCCGATCACGCCGAGGGTGCGGTTGAAGAGCTCGAGCCCGGTGAACTTGCTCTTCTCCCACTTGCCCGTGCGCATGGACGCGGCCGCCTGGGGAATGTGGCGCGACAGCGCGACCATGAGCGCGATGGCGTGCTCGGCCGTGGTGACGTTGTTGCCCTCGGGCGTGTTCACCACGGCGATGCCGCGTTCGGTGGCCACGGGCAGGTCCACGTTGTCCACGCCGATGCCCGCGCGGCCGATCACGCGCAGCTTCTCCGCGCGCGCGATGACCTCGGCGGTCACCTGGGTGCCGCTGCGGATCACCAGACCCTCGGCGTCGGAGATGGCGTCGAGCAGCTCCTCCGGCGTCAGGCCCGGGCGGTAGTCCACCTCGATCCCGCGAGCCTGCTCGAGGATGTCGAGGCCCTCCTGGGCCAGTCGGTCACTCACCAGTACCTTGGGCACGGGCGATGTCTCCTTCGCGTCAGTCGCGCAGCAGCTCGGTGGCGGTGCGCACGCCTTCGCCGAGCTTGAACGAGAAGCCCAGGGAGGCCAGCGCCATCTCCACGGCCGCGATGGCGCCGATGGTGTCGAAGCGGTCGAAGTAGCCCAGGTGGGCGATTCGGAAGATCTTGCCCTTGGCCGCGCCCTGCCCGTCGGCCACCGTGTAGCCGAGCTCGTCCTTCAGCCGTTTGCGCAGCGCCGGGCCGTCGATCCCATCGGGCACGCGGACGGCGGTCAGGGCCGGGCTGGGGTCGTCCGGCGCGTAGAGCTCCAGACCCAGCGCGCGCATGGACTCACGCGTGGCGTGGGCCAGCCGCTCGGTGCGCCGCCAGGTCTCCTCCAGGCCGACTTCGTCCAGGATGATGCGCAGGGCTTCCTCCAGACCGAAGAGCAGGGACACCGCCGGCGTCCACGCGGTCTGGTCCCCATCCAGGGCCTTGAGCTCCTTGCCCAGGTCGAAGTAGTAGTGCGGGCAGCGGGCGCTCTGATGGAAGCGACGCGCGCGCTCCGACAGCGCCATGAACGCCAGCCCCGGCGGCATCATGAACGCTTTCTGCGAGCCCGACACCACCACGTCGAGGCCCCAGGCATCCACGGGAAGCTCGTACACGCCGACGGCCGTGATGGCGTCCACCACGATCAGCCGATCGTCGCGCTCGCGCACGGTCTCCGCGATCTCGCGGATCGGGTGACGCACGCCCGTGCTGGTCTCCGAAGCGGTGACGTAGACCGCCTTGATGTCGTCGTGCTCGGCCAGGGCATCGCGCACCCGGGCGGGATCCACGGCGGTGCCCCACTCCACGTCGATGCACGTGGCGCGCACGCCGTAGGCCTCGCAGATCTCGGCCCAGCGCTCTCCGAACTTGCCGCCCCGCACCACCAGGGCGTGGTCCCCGGGCGACAGCAGGTTGGAGACCGAGGCGTCCATGGCGCCGGTTCCGGAGCTGGAGAAGATCAGGACCGGCTCCGCCGTCTGGAAGATGCGCTGGAGGCCGGCCTTGCAGTGCTGGAAAATCGGAAGGAAGTCCGCCGCCCGGTGATGGATCATCTCCCGAGCCATGGCCAGGCGCACGCGCTCCGGGACGGGCACGGGGCCCGGTGTGAAGAGCCTTCGCTTCAACATGAGGGGCTCTCGAATCTCCAGGGATCCAGGGAAGCCGTAACCCCTGGAAAAGAAATTGGTTTCAGCGAATCAGGGACGACCGGGAATGTGCCGGAGCGCCCCGGGGGTGTCAATGTTGCTAGCCTCGGCCCGCCGAGGAAACCATGCGCGACGCCCAACCCGCCGTTCTCCACGCCCGCCAGGATCGCGGCTCCGCGCCCGGGTGCAAGGCTCGGTGAGCGAGCCCATCGCCGTCGAGCCGCGGGGCCCCTTGGATGCCGACGTCCGCCTCCCCGGCTCCAAGAGCCTCTCGAACCGCGCCCTGGTCGTGGCCACCCTGGCTGAGGGCCGCAGCCGGCTGGAGGGCCTGCTCCAGAGCGACGACATCGAGGTCATGCGCCGCGCCGTCGGCGCCCTGGGCGCCGAGGTCTGCGCCGAAGCCGGTGACGTGTGGACCGTGACGGGAACCGGCGGCCGCCTGCGCGCCCCGGCGGACACGCTGGACGTGCGCGCGTCGGGCACCGCCGCCCGCTTCCTCACGGCCCTGGCGACCCTGGCCCCCGGCCCGTCCACGATCGACGGCATCCCGCGCCTGCGCGAGCGCCCCATCGAAGACCTGACCGAGGCGCTCACCCGTCTGGGAGCGCAGGTCGAAGCCCGAGGCCCGGGCGGCTGCGCGCCGGTGCACGTCCGGGGGGGCGGCCTGGGCGGCGGCGAAACCGACGTGGATGCACGGCGCTCGAGCCAGACGGTGTCGGCCCTCTTGCTGGTCGCGCCGCTGGCGCAACGGGACGTGCGCCTGCACCTGCTGGAGGGCACGCTGGTGTCCCGGCCCTACGTGGACGTAACGCTCCAGGTGATGGAGGCCTTCGGTGCCAACGCAGGCTGGGAAGACGACGTCACGCTCTTCGTGCGCGCCGCCGGTCCCTACACCGCGCGCAGCTATCGCATCGAGCCGGATGCCTCGACGGCGGCCTACTTCCTCTGCGCGGCCGCCGTGGCCGGCGGTCGCGTGCACGTAGCCGGGCTGTCTCCGGACTCGCGGCAGGCCGACGTGGGGCTACTCGGCGTCCTGGAGCGCATGGGCTGCGGGGTGGAGCCCGAAGCAGGCGGCGTGACGTTGCGAGGGCCCGGCGACGGACTGGTGGGCGTGGACGTGGACATGAACGCCATGCCCGACGCCGTGCTGGCCCTGGCGGTGGTGGCGGCCTTCGCCAAGGGCCCGACGCGCATCCGCAACGTGGCCCACCTGCGCATCAAGGAGAGCGACCGCCTCGCGGCGCTGGCCACGGAGCTGCGCAAGCTGGGCTGCGAGGCCCGCGAGCACGAGGACGGCCTGGAGATCCAGCCCGGCTCCCTGCGCGGAGCCGAAATCGACACCTACGGCGACCACCGCATGGCCATGGCTTTCGCCATGGCCGGGCTGCAGGTGCCGGGCGTCCGGATCCGCAACCCGGAGGTGGTGAGCAAGTCCTGGCCGAAATACTTCGAGGCGCTCGCGGGTCTATGAGGTCAGGAGGAATCCCGGCCTTGCGCGGAACGCAGCTCTTTGGGCATCCGGCGGCGGTGAAAACGGCGCGGCCGGTTGGTGAGCCAGCTCTCGGCCACACGCCGGGGAGCGGGCTCCCCGGTGCGGCCCTCGGCACAGGCGCTGGAGCAGTACCAGGTGCAGCCGGCCTCCACGGCCGCCAGGTCCAGGGCGCGCTGACAGCGGGGGCACGAGCTGCTGTAGGGGCGGTAGTGGGAAGCCTTCGACATGGCGACCGCACTGTAGGGGTTGGTGTGCAGGAACGGCAAGCACCGCACGCGCATCTGAGAGGAGCATGAGCGAGCCGAGCGCGAGCCAGGCCGGCCGGGGCTGCCGGATCGAGGCACAGGACCTGGTGCGCCGTTTCGGCGACCACGTGGCCCTGGATGCCGTCAGCCTGGGCGTCGAGCCCGGCGAGACCTTCGGCCTGCTGGGCGCCAACGGCGCCGGCAAGACCACCTTCATCCGCCTGCTGACGGGGTATCTAGTGCCGTCGGCCGGCAGCGTGCGCGTGGACGGCCTCTCGCCCATCCGCGACGCCCGAGCCGTGCACGCGCGCATGGGCTTCGCCGCCGAGACCAGCCGCATCTACCCGGAGCTGCGCGTGCGGGGCTTCCTGCGCTTCGCGGCGGGCGCCCGCGGCCTGGCCGGCCGCGACCGTGAGGCCGCGGTGGAGCGGACCCTGGCGCGCTTCTCCCTGGAGCACGTCGCCAGCCGGATCGTCGGCAACCTGTCCAAGGGGTTCCAGCAGCGCGTCTCCCTGGCGCAGGCCTTCCTGCACGACCCGCCGCTTCTGATCGTGGACGAGCCGACCAGCGGACTCGACCCGCTGCAACGCGAGGAGATCCGCGCGCAGCTTGCGGAGGCGCGAGGGCGCCGAACCGTCGTCCTGTGCACCCACGACCTGGCCGAAGCGCGCGCCCTGGCGGATCGCGTGGCGGTGCTTCGCGCGGGGCGCCTGGTGGCGCTGGGCGCCACCGAGGACGTGCTCGGAGCCGACGATCCGCTGGCCCTGTTCCGGCCCGGCGACGAGGCGACCGCGTGACGGCCCTGCGCGCGCTGATTCGCAAGGAGGCGGCGGTGCTGTTCGGCTCGCCGGTGGCCTACCTGACCCTGGCCATGGTCGGCATCGTCACGGCCTTGGTCTTCTTCGACCACCTGCGCGTCTACAACCAGACCCTGTTCGTGTGGTCGAGCTCCACCATGGGCGGCTTCGAGACCGACACGATTCCCGACTACATCAATCTGCGCGTGCTGGTCTTCCTGCCCGTGATGGAGCAGCTGGCGCTGATGCTGATCGGCCTGGTGCCGCTGGTGACCATGCGCGTCTTCGCGGAGGAACGCGCACGGGGCACCGACGAGCTGCTGATCACCACCCAGCTTTCGTCGGGCCGGATCGTGGCCGGCAAGTTCATCGTCGCCTACGCCTTGGTGGCGCTCATGCTGGCCGTGAGCTTCGTCTACCCGGCCACGTCCATCGTGACCGCGGGGCTCGGCCTGAGGCATCTGGCGGCCGTCTACACCGGGCTATTGGCGCTGGGACTGGGGATCGCCTCCATCGGGCTGGC
>Ga0255054_10001167_pt1 | contig 15507 bp, 18 predicted proteins | sample JV7_2_23_MG_FD_188634 | JGI IMG/M metagenome (GOLD analysis project Ga0255054, IMG submission 188634) | Seawater microbial communities from Jervis Inlet, British Columbia, Canada - JV7_2_23 | ecosystem: Environmental > Aquatic > Marine > Inlet | place: Canada: British Columbia | collected...
AAGGTTGCTGATTATGGTATGGAGTAAGTCCTCTCGGTCAGGGACACTGTTGGCTATCGGCAAGGCTACATTATAGTAGGCAAGGTAAGGCTCTGGGAGTTGGTCATAGCCGTTGCCGTTGTGGTCATCTTGCCTTTGGTTGCGCCTTCGGCTAGACTTTACATGGCGGGGCTTTGTCTTGAGTGTTTGACAGTTTGCCGACTTTCCGCACCACGGACAAACGCCCTGCCTCTCATTTAATACCCAAATCTTACCGCACCGACTACAATGCCCTTGAGGATTATTGTTATCACCGTTTAGCGGTGCTGGTGCTGTTGCCATCGTTACCATCGCTTGACCCCCTTATTGAGCTTATTTGCCATCGTGGGGCAAGCGTTCACGTTGAGGCTTCAAATATTCAATTGTTAAGGTGCGTTTTTGTGTGTGTTTCTAGCTTCATTATTTAACAATTAGTCACATTGTTCACTGAGAAGAAATAGCTATATCCACAACCCTCCCGGGGACTGGAGAATGAAATAAAAAAGCAAATGGTAAAAAAACCACCTGTCAGATACAGAGTATCCCTCAGGTTGACGAAGAGGCTTCTTGGGTTTAGAATTAGCAGTGACTAATGCTATATGGAAGGACTTGCTAATTACCGTTTCCGGCGCCATGGGATTAAAGATGAAAAGCGAAATTCAACCCTCTCCTACTATAGAGGAGTACCTCGAAGCCGTTCTCAACATGCTGAGCGAGGGCAAGCCGGTTCTCGGAGCTCGTCTCGCCGAAAGGCTACAGGTGTCTCCGCCAACCGTTACTGCGACCCTTCAGCGTATGGCTCGTGATGAGTTGATTATTACCAGTAAGCATAAGGAAATCACCCTCACCGAGCAAGGAATGAAGAAAGCCATCAGCATTGTGAAGCGCCACCGACTGGCGGAAAGACTGCTAACCGATATTCTCAAGGTACCCTGGACTGAGACTCATCAAGAAGCTTGCCTTCTGGAGCATGGTATATCAGAGAGCGTAATGAATAGGTTGTATCAGGTTTTAGGTAAACCCACTACATGCCCCCACGGCAACCCGATTCCCATGGATGATGTGCTACCCCCGCTTCAGGGTACGCCTCTCGATACGATCGCCGTAGGTCAGAAAGTGGTTGTAGAGAGAATTTCCGAAGAGGCAAACCGGCTGCAGGAGCTGATGCAATATCTGGACCAAGCTGGTATCAAGCCAGGGGCAACGATCAGCATCAAGGAAACAGCTCCCTATGCCGGTACCATCGAAGTAACAATCAACAACAAGGCTTTTTCTCTAGGTACCAAAGCGGCAGCCATGGTGTGGGTAGTACCAAAAACTAGCCCCAAGCGTTAACACATCCCTTTCTTTCTAGGTGACCCTAGATTTATATTTCCCAAATGGCAATCTTCGGGACTTGACAACAATAAAGATATTAGTATATGCTAATACTAGGCATTAGCAACTACTTATTCTTCGCGGTTGTTTTATTTTTGCCGTTATTATTGCAAATGGTATGCATAAGTAAGTAATGGAGCAGACCGACATTGACTTGGTACCAGTTGAGGTAACTTTGAAAGGTTATTGCCCGGCGTGCCGACGTCAGAGGAGAGGTGGTGGAGCCATGCACTGATAGACTGTATTAGCAGACAGGTAATGCTTAAGAAAGAAAGGAGATAAACAAGTGTATAAGCGAAAACGGATTTTTGGTTTAGCCAGTTTGATGCTGGCAGTCACATTAATACTCGGAGCCTGCACCCAGCCGAGTGAACCAGCTACCTCTCCAGCACCTGCCCCGGAAAAGAAAACTTTAACCATATATTCGGGGAGGAGCGAGGAGTTGGTCGGACCCATTATTGACCAGTTTGCCAGCGCCACCGGCATCGATGTTCAGGTGCGTTATGGTAGCACTTCAGAGATGGCGGCCACCATACTCGAGGAAGGGCGCAACAGCCCGGCAGATGTCTTCTACGCTCAAGACCCGGGTGGACTCGGGGCGGTGGAGCATCTTTTTGCACAGATTCCGGATAGTACACTGAATCAGGTTGAACCGCGCTTCCGCTCATCGGAGGGCAAATGGGTAGGCATCTCGGGACGTGCCCGGGTCGTCGTTTACAACACAGAAAAACTCAGCGAAGCCGACCTCCCCGATGATATCTGGGGCTTTACCGACGCCAAGTGGCGAGGACGTATCGGCTGGGCGCCGACTAACGGCTCGTTCCAGGCGATGGTCACCGCCATGCGAGCACTCTGGGGAGAGGAAAAGACCAGGGAGTGGATTCTGGGTATCCAGGCAAACCAACCAGGGGTGTATCCCAATAATACCACTCAGGTGGCGGCCGCCGCTGCCGGTGAGATAGACATCGGCTTTGTCAACCACTACTACCTGTACCGTTTCATCGCTGAAGAGGGCGAGTCTTATCCAGCCAGGAATTATCACCCTAGGGCCGGAGGGCCGGGCGCAGTTATCCTGGTCTCCGGCGCCGGCATACTGGATACATCACAGAACAAAGAAACGGCTGAGCGCTTCCTGGAGTTCATGCTCTCAACGGTCTCCCAGCAGTACTTTGCCGGGCAGACCTTCGAATATCCGGTCATCGAAGGGGTGAAGACACACCGGCTGCTCACGCTTCTTGCCGAGATTAACAGGCCCGATATTGACATGGCCGACATGGCCGACCTCGAGGGAACGCTCGCCCTGCTGAGGGAAACCGGGGTACTTCCGTAATATGGCTGTACTGGCTGGCAGAGTTTCAGGTCTCATAACCAGATTGAGCAGGACGGGCCGGGGGTTTCGTAGCTCCCGGCCCCCTGCCATTATCTGGCTGCCTGTCATCTTTATCGCCATCACCATACTGTTACCCCAGGTCTACCTGGTGCTGCGGGCGCTGGGAGCTGGCGACCAGGTATGGGAGCTTTTATTCCGCGCTCGCACCCTGGAGATTCTGGGGCGTACTGCAGTGCTGACGGTAGCCGTAACCGCTGTCTCGCTGGCTATTTCCCTGCCGCTGGCCTGGCTGACTACCCGAACAGACCTGCCTCTACGGCGGGTGTGGTCGGTAACAACGGCGCTGCCCCTGGTAATTCCCAGCTATGTGGCCGGCTTAGTCATCATCGCCGCTCTAGGTCCGCGGGGAATGCTCCAGCAATTGCTGGCCGTACCTTTCGGCCTGGAACGGCTGCCCGAGATTTACGGTTTCCCCGGGGCTTTGCTCACCATCACGGCGGTTAGCTATCCGTACCTGCTGCTGGCGCTTCAGGCATCAATACGCGGTATCGACCCTTGTCTTGAGGAAGCCTCTCGTAGCCTGGGACATGGCTCGTGGGCAACCTTCCGCCGTGTCACGCTGCCTCAACTGCGCCCGGCTATCGCCGCTGGCGCTTTGCTGGTCGCTCTATACACCATCAGGGATTTTGGTGCCGTATCTCTGATGCGCTATGAGACCTTCACCTGGGCCATTTACTTGCAATACCAGACATCTTTTGACCGGATGGCGGCAGCCGCCCTTTCGTTGGTACTGGTGGCTCTGGCGATTATTATCTTATTGATTGAGACGCGCACTCGCGGCCGGGCTCAGTATCACAGAAGCACCGTCGGCGTTACTCACCCAACAACTGAACTAAAACTGGGGCGGTGGCGTTGGCCAGCCCTCGGCTTTTGCGTCTTCATTGTTCTATTTACCCTGGTCATGCCAATGTCCATTCTCGGCTACTGGGCAATCCGCGGCATCTCTGCGGGAGAGCCACTCCGCTTGGCATGGGGTCATGCCCTCAATTCAGTATACATTTCCAGTTTGGCGGCAATTATCATCGCGGTGGCTGCCGTACCGGTAGCCTTCATGGCCGTCCGTTACTCCGGACGTATAAGCAGACTTCTTGAGCGAGCCACCTATGTCGGCTTTGCTTTACCCGGAATAGTCATTGCTCTGGCACTGGTCTTCTTCAGCGCCAATTATGCCACGCCCATCTACCAGACTATGGTGGTGCTATTATTTGCCTATCTGATCCTTTTTTTACCCCAGGCGGTTGGCTCCATACAGTCTTCACTGCTTCAGGTTAATCCGCGTATAGAGGAGGCTGCCCGCAGCCTCGGCCGGAACGCCCGGCAGACCCTGCTGAGCGTAACCCTTCCCCTGGCAAAGTCCGGGATATTTGTTGGTGCTGCCCTGGTCTTTCTGACCACAATGAAGGAGCTACCGGCAACCCTTCTTTTGAGCCCGATTGGCTTCAGAACGCTGGCCACCTCGGTTTGGGCGGCCACCTCGGAAGCGTTTTTCGCCCGGGCGGCGGTGCCAGCTCTACTTATAATCATTCTGTCCTCGATACCGATGGCCCTGCTGGTTATTCGGGAGAAGCGAGAGGGGAGGGAAGAAACATGAGCCGCATTGCCGTCCGTTGCAAAGACTTAAGCAAGAGTTTCGGGCGTACCCCGGCAGTCAATGGGATAGACCTCGAAGTGGAGGAGGGAAGCTTCATGGCGCTGCTGGGGCCCAGCGGCTGCGGTAAGACTACCCTGCTTCGGCTCATCGCCGGGTTTGAAACGCCTGACCGGGGCATTGTTGAGGTGGGAGGCAAGCCTGTTGCCGCCCCCGGTATCTTTGTTCCGCCTGAGAAGCGCCGTGTGGGCATTGTATTCCAGGACTATGCCCTCTTCCCCCACCTCAGCGTCGGCGACAATATCGCCTACGGACTGAGCCGAGGAGTTGACCGAAAGGGGCGCGTGGAAGAAATGCTGTCCCTGGTGGGGATGAAGAATTATCAACTACGCATGCCTCACGAGCTTTCCGGAGGGGAACAGCAGCGGGTAGCCATCGCCCGGGCGCTGGCGCCCGAACCGGAAGTACTCCTGCTGGACGAACCGTTTTCCAACCTGGACGCGGATTTGAGAACCCGGATAAGAAGTGAGGTCAAAGGCATACTGGCCTGCGCCGGAGCAACCGTTATCTTCGTCACCCACGACCAGGAAGAGGCGATGTTCATGGGAGACTGCGTCGGGGTTATAAACCGGGGAAAACTGGAGCAGCTTGATAGGCCGGAGGCTATTTTCCACACCCCAGCCACCCCATTTGTGGCCCAGTTTATCGGCATTGCCGATTTCCTGGATGGCAAGACCGGAGACGGGTTAGTTGCTACCGAGATTGGCGAATTACCCGTTTACGGGAAGTTTCCTCAAGGCACGACCGTGAGAGTGATGATACGGCCTGATTTCTTTGATATCAAACCAGCGGATGACGGGATCGGGGAAGTCGTGGACCGCGTCTTTCACGGAATGCATTATCTATATCGAGTACGCCTGCCGTCAGGAGCTACCATCCGCAGCCTGCAGCATCACACTCGAAACTATCCGGTAGGCACAAAAGTTTCATTCCGTATGAATTCCGGCCACAAGTTGCCCTGCTTTGGTGAGTCTGCCAAAAGTGACGGATGAGGAGCCATCGGATATCGCAAGAAAACTAAACGAAAAAGCCGAGTTGGCAAAAACGTCCATAGTGTCACAAACACTCAATTTGTTGGCCTTGAGTAAGCGAGTAGAAAGAGCCGCGAATCCAGCTTGAGCCAATAGCATAAATAGACGGAATAAGCAAACCTGCGATCTGTGTTTTATCTCTACGACGAAGGTAATCCCTTCACAAATATTGATTACCAGAGATGACGATGATAGAATATCAGTACAAACGGGGAGTAGCCAGCCGCATATTCGGTTCGGACAGTCGACATCTCGGAGATAATCTCCCGGCTGTTCGCTAGGTAGCTTAAACTAGTGGCGAGACCGTCACGGAATAAAGTGCCGTGAGGTCTCGCCATTTTGTTGCTCGTGGCCCGTCTGGAGAAGACTAGGTTTGGTAGCCCGTTAAATCGAAATCTGTACGAGAAAAGTAATCAAATGCAATTTCTCAGATTAACTGAGTATGGTGAAAATAAGTAATGGATTTTGGGCTGTTTAGTGAGGAGCGATGAATAGCGATTTCTTATCTATTCTTCTGATAGCAGTTGGCTTGTCCGCGGATTGCTTTGCCGTAGCTCTAGGTGCAAGTACACAAATCACGAAACATTTCCGTCTACAAGTGCTTCGTATCTCGATTTCCTTCGGGTTATTTCAGGCACTGATGCCGGTTCTAGGATGGCTGGCAGGAAAGACTGTAATTGAATTAATCGAGAACTATGACCATTGGGTAGCTTTTGCTTTACTGGTAATTGTCGGTGTCAGGATGGTGTGGGAATCTTTCCGGTCAAAGGAAAACCATGAAAAAGGGGCTGATATTACAAGATGGTTTATGCTGCTTACGTTATCGATAGCAACTAGCATAGATGCTTTAGCGATCGGCTTGTCTTTCGCTTTCCTGAATGTAAGTATTATACTAGCCAGTATGACTATTGGTCTTGTTTCCCTTTTGGTTACATCGATTGGTTTGATACTGGGTAAAAAAGCTAGCCGATTGATCGGGAAACGGGCTGAGGTAATCGGGGGCATAATCCTACTCGCTATCGCATTTAGGATTCTGTTAACTCATATTCTACAATGAGAATGTGCCAATATTGCATTTTTGTGACTCTTGGAGAAAAGCCAAATCGTATCCAATCACTCTCATGGGGATGGAATAGTCTCAATAGTCCCGTCTTGAGGCGAACGCAAAGCCTGGTGCGGCTACGAGTTAACAAATAGAATCACTATTGGGGTCAATCGGGAAGAAGGAATAATAAGTAATGGAAGACCTTTTTGCAGGTTTGCCAATCTGGCTGAGTTTCCCATTGTTTGTTGTTGGAGGATTTATAATTACCAAAGCAGCCGACTATTTTGTCGGCGCTGCCGTTAAAATATCTATAGCCACACACATACCGAAGATATTGATTGGGGCCACAATTGTGAGCATAGCTACCACGTTGCCTGAATTCAGTGTTTCTTTCATCGCTACTATCCAGGGAAAGGCCGACGTAGCCATTGGAAACAGTATCGGCTCCTGCATAATTAACATCGGTCTAATAGCCGGAACCTGTGTATTGATAAGACCATTAATAGTTGAGAAGAAGAGGATCCTTGAACAGGGAGCTTTCATGCTCTTAGCTGGGGTTTTGGTCTATAGGGGGCGTTCTCACCCGACTCGATGGGGGTATATTACTGGCAGGTTTGGTAGCCTATCTTTATTATTCTATAAGGACGTGCCGGGCTGATATAAGAGAGGCAGGAGATGAGGAACTGCCAGTTGAAGGGCAAAATATAAACCTACGGAAACAGTTCTTGATACTCTCGGTGGGCTCTATTGGAATCATAATAGGTAGCACCCTATTGGTGAGTAATGTAACCTCGATAGCCAGATTCTTCGGTGTTCCTGACCTTATTATATCTCTCACTCTAGTGGCCTTGGGAACTTCTCTTCCAGAGTATGTAGTCTCCTTAACAGCGGTGATAAAAAAACATGGTGATCTTGGTATCGGTAATATCATTGGTGCTAATATCTTTGATATTCTTTGGGTATTAGGAGTTAGTTCCCTTTATTCACCCTTAATCGTTTCTCGACAGACTATGGTACTCGATTACCCCTTTATGCTCTTACTAATGGTTATATTGGTGGTTTTTCGCTTCACTATGCACCGCATTGAACGATGGGAAGGAGGAATACTTGTAATCTTGCTGGTTGTTTACCTGACCTTGATGTTCTACCATTTCACTTGATAAGCGGTCCTAAATCTCACTAAAATACGTGTGTGCTCCTCAATTATTAAAATAAATAGCCATAATGTCACATTTAAGTATTAAATTACCCTTGAAGAAGTGGGGAGAATGACCAACTAGAGTATTCTCTCGTCGCTACACTAATCAGATTTCTTCATGTGACTGGGGCCGATTTCGGGGTACAGCGTAAATAGCGGGTTGGACCAAAGCTCATCCCCAGCGTTAATACCCTTCTTTGTGAGACGGTAGTAAGTCCGCTCCGGAGCTGGCGAGTAGTTCTCCTGAATTGTTGATGGCTCAGTTTGGCCGGCAAGTTCTACCCACCCAAGCCGTTTAAGCACACCAAAGTACATCAGGAATGAATGATAACGCATGTGCGTAAACTTGCGGGATATCCTCTTCATCTCACGTTCGGAGATTGCGACCGCCTGTTCCTCGGTGACATCTTTGCCACCTAAAACCATGCGACTGATAATCCTCTCGGCACGTTCCCTGGCTGTTGCTCTAGCCAGTGCTTCCTTGTACTCGAAGTTGATGTCAGACTGGGGAGCGCCCTGCTGCAAGTCAATAACACGCGAGCCTTCAGGACCGTTCCCCAGGAGAAACTCCCGGATAAACCAGCCGCAGCCAAACGGCCTTAAGAAGCCACCTCTCGTTGGTCTAATATCTAATGTCATCTTTTGCTGGTTGCTCCCGTCTTTATGGATTCTAGTGCGTCAAACATCTTCGTAGAGACTTTGCGTATCGCTGCCAGGTTAGCTTCGAGTACCTTCTTATCTTCTGCCCACAGCGCCACGTAGGAAAATGACCTGACGCCGCTGTCGAAACCGAAATGGGCACCAACCGTAAAAGCGACACTCTCGGCAATTGTTTCAGCGTCTCTTCGCGGAATACGAAATACATTCTCAGAATAATAGTGGGCCACCTCATGAAGCAGAGTCTTCAGCTGTTGAGCTCTTGACTCTTCGGATCTAACCCAGATACTTTTACCGGAATAGGTACCCTTAATCGCCGGATCCTGGTGAGGTCTGGAATCAAAATTCACGTCTAATCCCTGTCCCCTGGTCACTACCATGATTCTTTCAAATAGCTCTTCGTTTGCTTCTCCGGTAAGAGACGGTACATCGAACTCGGGAAGAAGCTCGCCGTCTGTCTGGCTGACATCAAAGACATGCACAACCTTAAAATAAATCGGGCTGACATTGATCTCTTCTTCTTCGTCTTCCTTAGGTTCAGTCTTCTGCCCTTTGGGCGGCATGCAAGGCGCCAGGATGGCGATGCCTTTTTCTCCCTTTTTCACCCAGCGCCCCAGGTCTTTCCAGGTTTTAAACCCGGCTACGCGGATAGCCTCTGGTTTTTGCACCATAATCAGTATCAGGTTGCCGATGCTGTAGTCATGAAACTTGGACATAGTGAGCAGGAACTGTTTGAAGTTATCGCTCTCCTGAATGTCATTAACTCCATCCTTCAGCCTTTTCAAGACCTCATCGATCTTGCGCTCCTTTACCTCAAGCTCGATGGCAAAGCTGTAGTCCGGCAGCGGAGTTCCGACCCAACTGAGAACATCATAGTGTTGCGGCCGGACTATCTCGCACGCGGCTGATGTGCCGTTTCCCTTTTGAATTAGAAAGCTTTTCTTATCATCGAAAAGGTCTTTTACCATATCTCTCATAACTAGAGTGGTAATTGCACCTATTGCCAGAAAGCCGATAAAAGGCACCACAGTTGAAACCAGGTCGGAGGCTGCTGGGCCCATTCCTTCAGTGACCAGAGATTCAACCGAAACCGATGCACCAGGCTCTATATCCGCCAGCTCACCGGCGTTGACCTCAAGAAAGTATCTGGCAGGCAGTTGAGAAGTTACCATATACCCGGGTTCTATATCCCGATAGGTCTCAGTAACGGTAAAATCTTCCGAGAGAAAGGCGATATCGAGCGGAAAGAGCATCGGCACAGTGGTTACCTCTATAGTTTGCTCAAAGCCCATATCAAAGAGCATTCCGGTAGCCGGCGGCAATTCCACAAGGTCACCAAGACCCTGGGATAACTCCCAGGGAAGTGTGGCCACATCTGTAAACCATTCCTTGTTTTCGATTGTCACTACTGCTTGTCCTGCCATCACGGCCTCCCCGGCATGCGTTTAATTCCGTTTATTTTGTCTTCCAGGCTCATCTGCTGGTGATCATAGTCAGGAGCTCCGATATCCGAGCCACCGAACATGGCCATATCGAAGTTACGATGCCACCGTGCCGAAGCCTTGAAGTCGGTCTTCTCCTCGAACTTGCGACCGCGTACCTGTTTCGGCTTCATCCCGGGTGGTGCAATAGCTGTCATTCCGTTGAGATATGACTCACTGGTGGTATCCTCCCGATAGTTAATCGGGGCGTTGACCCCAAACTCATCGTGATTGGCATATTTACTCATCTTGTGTTCCTCCTTTCCATAGCTTCTGGTACCACTCCTTCTGCTCCTCACCGGACACCTTACGATATCTCATAGTAGTGGTAATGCTCCGGTGCCCCAGGTGCTCCTGCAGCATCCTTAATCCATCACCTGAATCATCCAGCTTCACCGCGTGGACGGCAAAAGCATCCCTGAGACGGTGAGGGCTCACATTATGCGTCTTACCTGTCTCCGCATTAACGATCCGGGGTAACCCAGCTCTCTGGGCACAGCCTTTAACAATCTGCCATGCGCGGTGCCGAGAAACATCGAAGAGGAGTCTTTTCCCCATTCGTGATACCGGCCCGTTGCGTTTTATATATTCCCTGAGCATCGTTAAAGTCGTTTCGTCTATGGGTAGCGTGCGGAGTCGCTGGTGCTCTTTCTCCTGCGCTACCGCTTTTTCGACCTCAAGTCCACACCCGGGACAAAACCGGTGAGACTTGCTCAGCCCCGCTTCACACTGAGGGCAGGAGAGACTGATTCGCTGCTTCAGGTGTTGGATGGTAACCGTGCCGCGGCTGAAGTCGATATCACCTACCGTAATGCCCAGGGCTTCCGAGATACGGCAGCCAAGATGAAACAGTAGCCTGATAAGAAGCCTGTCCCGCAGGTACTCGCCTGCTTCTTCAAGCTTCTCAATCTCCGTAGGTTCAAGGTATGCTTTAGCCACTACTCCTCCATTCCCCCACCGACCATCGGCATTATCATGCCCAGCATCATGATCGGCATTATCATACCCAGCATGTCCGTTATGTCGGAGCCATTACTGCCGGCAATGTTAATGACATCGTCAATCTCAGTTATCACGTCAGGCTGCTCCTCAATCTTCACGTAGAGGTCGTAATCGTTTCCTGCTGAGATACCGCCCAACCCAAACAAGCCAGAGCCGATAATCTCGATATCCACATAGCCAATGACAGTGGTGAACTTCTCGGGTGAATCGGGACATGGTAGAGATGCACTCGCACTCAATATCTCATCGAACCAGAGTAATCCCCTGCTTCCGATACTGCCGTAGAGCGTAAACTCACGCTCCGGCCCCCTGTAGGGCACGGCGACGCTCACTCTGAGCGTATCACCAGGCGCCAGAGTTACCTTCTCCTCAAGAGGCACCATCCAGCCCACACCGGGTCTGAATACCTGCAAAGAGCTAATCATTCCTACTACACCTTCGCATAGTCTGTTATCGAGATTTCTCCGAAATCGGAATCACCTACTTCTGTTACCTCGACCACGTCCTGGAGAGTCGGCGAGATTACTTTCGGAAAAGTACCGCCTATCTTGGCGTACAGGTCGTAGACGCCAGCTGAGATTGACGTAGTAATCGCGATATCCACGTAGGCTTCGCGGGTCTGCCAGCTTGCGTCCTCGGGAACGCTCAGAGTTTTCGAAGCATGCAGTACCTCGTCAAAACCGGTCCAGCCAGTCTTACCTATAGCGGCATAGAGCGGCTGGCTTTCCGCCTTGCCCCGGTGCGTATACTGGCAGGTGATTCTGAGCTTGTCGCCGGCTTTCACCTGTACATTTGCCAGCGGCAGGAATATGATCCCGAACTCCGATGGAATAAGAACTGCGCCCATATTCATTTACCTCCTTTCGTACCGTATTATTTCAATAGAGCCAAACTCTGAAGTCGCTTGACTCAGACTGATTTGCTTCTCGTACCGGTCATCCTGAACCCAGTCGCTCCCGTCCCAGTACCAGCTCCAGGCCGTTATTTCCACATTCTTTGAGGGCATGGTGAACCAGCCGCGAAATATCACGGTCTGACCCGGTGACACCAGCAGGTAATCGAACTGGAAGGGGAAGCTGGTTGAGTCAAATACCGCGGTGACGGCCAGATTCTGGTCTGAAGTGCCGATATTCTTCACGCTGGCATCAACAATGACCGTAGCGCCTTCAATAGCACTGGATGGTGCCTCAACCTTAACAATGTCAGCGTACTTCGCCATTTTTCTTACCCTTTAGTTCTTTCATCTTGGTATACTCATGCCAAACAGTGACCCCAATGGGATATACACCAATGCCCTGCCGGCCTCATCCAGGCCGACGATATGGAGACAACCTCCGATAACCCAGCAGCTGATACCGACGACAATCACCAGCACGGCTCCCCACCATGGTATCGGTGACATTTCCTTAAGTTGAGGGCTATTACCTAGCTCTTTACCGCAACCAGGGCACACCTTCTCGCTGTCAAGCAGGTAACGCTTGCACTCCGGACAATAGAAGTAAGATACCGTCCTCGAGGGATGCCTGACCGCCTGCATAAGGGAACGGACCATGAATCCCGGTATGGTTTTCAGCGTCTTCATCACACAACCCCCTGCATCATGCCGAACATCGTCGTCATCATCATGACCATATTCATAGTCTCAGTCATATCACCTGCCGGCACAGAAACCTGGGATACCTGTCCCAGCATGGTGCCCATCGCCGGTAGGCCGTACCCGTAGGCATTGTCCTTCTTTAACGGGGCATCCTGCGGCTTGGTAGAGAAGTAAGGCGCCAGCTGCCGTGCCTCAGTCCAGCGGAAGAGCCAGCCCTCGCCGTAAGCCCTTCGTCCGCTCTCCCAGAGCAGACCGGTAAGGCCGGAAAGCATGGGAGCGGCGAAGCTGGTACCGGACTTGGTAACGTATTCGTCATCCGACTTCTCACTGGCCATCTCTAAATTTGTGCCCCAGATAACGAAGTCAGGCTTGGTCTCCCCATGTACGGTGGGGCCTCGGGAAGACTTTTCCCAGACGATAAGCTCATCGCTAGTTTCAACAGCACCGACTGCGATAACCTCTGGCTCGCAGGCCGGAAGCATGACGGATGTCATCTTCGGCCCCGTGTTTCCAGCAGCGGCAATAACATCTATACCGTAATCGATGCTGGCCTGGCGGCAAGCTGCTCTTACCGGGTTGTCCTCATCGCCGTCATCCTCTCCGCCGAGACTGAGATTTATGATATTGGGATATAATTCGTCAGTCGGCCAGAGGCCTTTCTTGCGGGCAGCCTCAGCCAAATCACATACTTTATCAATTCCCAGGATAATGCTCTCATCACTACCAAGACCCTCGTCGCTGATTACCTTCAGGTTAATGATGGAAGCTCCGGGTGAGACGCCGGCCATTTCTCCGAGGGAGTGCAGTCCTCCGGCAACTACAAAAGCAACCTGGGTACCATGTCCGAAGACATCGTCCGCTGAAGGCGATTCAGTGAAGTTTGCCTCATAGATTACCTTGTTCTTAAGTGACCGGTGCGTTTTCCTGACACCACTATCCAGGACGGCCACGGTAAGGCCGGTGCCAGTGAGGGGTGGCTGAAAATAGGAGCGTAGTAGATAGAAAACATCGGAAAATGTTTCTACTGGCGGTAGCGCCGTCTCAACCTGGTCAGTTTTATACTCCTTAATCGGCTTGACCAGAAGGCCGGACACTCTGGATAGAGATTTGACTTGCTCTGAGTTTAGCTCGCAGAAGACCTGCCCGAGCAGCTTTGTTTTCGCTATATTCCCAGCTCCGATTCTCTTGAGTTCAACCTCAAGCTGAGCCCGGGATAAACCTTTAGATGTTATTGAGTACCTCATATTTCACCTCCTTCATTACCACGTCTTGACTATCTTGGCGACCACGCCGGCCTTGTTCGGGTCCTGGTCCAGATACTCGACGAGGACATAGTCGCCGATGGCGATATTACCCGCCAGCCACTCGTCTTTGACGTTCTGGGTAATATAGCAATCTAGTACGTAATCAGTGCCTTCCCAGGTTCTTCTGACCGTCGCCGGCTTCACGGCGGTTACGTTGACCGAATCCAGTATCGCCCAGCAGCCGTATAACGGCGGTACAAAATTCGGTAATCCTTTGATGAGAAGACTCATTACATTGCCTCCAGCATGTAGTCGTATTCTATGGCCGCCCCGTTATCGACAGCCTTGTTACTCATCGCTTCCACTCTCAACGCCTCGTGGACACCAACGCTGCCATTGACGATCCACAATCCGTCAGGGTCGGTACCCTGAGTAAATTCTCCCTGATACACTTTTCGCTCTGTACCATTGATCTTCATATACAACCTGACAGTAATCTTCGCTCCGGCCTGCACGGATCTGATGTTTATCAACAACGAGTGCAGCTTCTTCCGGGTATCATTAGTACCGATGGTTACCAGGTCGGAGCCGATTTGACCGCTGGTGGCCGTCCCGGAGTACCAGTCACCAGTAACAGAGCCGAACGCTGGTGTTTCACCGGTAAGTTTGTCTAGCTTGGCTTCCACAGTATCAATCAAAGCTTTAAGAGCAACCAGCCCCGAGGCCCCATCATCAAGCTTGGCTTCGATAGCATCAATAAGCGCTTTTAAGGCAGCCAACCCGTAAGTCCCGTTACTCAGCTCACCCCCTAAAGCGTCAATAAGCGCCTTGAGGGCAGCCAGACCAGTTGTACCATCGTCCAATTTGGACTCAATGGCGGCTATGAGAGTCTCCAGTGCAGCAAGGCCATAAGAGCCACTACCTAGATCACCCTCTATTGCATCTATTAATGCCTTGAGTGCTGGTAAGCCGTATGTCCCGTGTGCCAGCAGGTTATCCACTATCGCCTGGAGGCTGTGGACCGATTTGTTAAAGGTCTCGGCGTTATCCTTGTTCTTGATTTCGGCAACAGCGCCTTCAAAATCCATCATGTCTCTTCCTCCAGTAACACCATTAGCGGTCCCTGGAAGTATGGCGATTGCGTCTCGCTTAATGTCCTAAATGCCCTGTCCGCTCCACGACTTAGCCCGAAAATATTTGAGGCAAAGGCTTTGAAGTGATAGATGGTATCCGGTTTCAGTCCGGTTAAAACCTGTGAGAAATGGTCTCCCGCTGTTTTATCTTGTATTGGGGTAACCTTGCCGTAGCTATCGGTCAAACCCCACTCAAAAGCACAACTACAGAGCATTCCACCATCGTCTTCCAGGAAACCATTGATAGTAGCCTCTATAAGCCCGATATCTGTGGACGGCCCGGTGGTCACATCGGGAAGAGGCAGGCTGAGAATCGGAGGAATCTCTTCCAGCACAAACACTTTGCGTCCCCCGCCTGCACCTTCGTCATAAGTAGGTATAAGCTCGGTTTCAACGAAGATCCTTCGCCCTCCACCAGAACCTACGCCAGGGGTGGGATTCTGTTCAGTAACAATATGTGACCTCATTCCGCCACCTGAACCTTCAGAGTGGCTGGGATTGATTTCAGTATGAGTGAAACTAACTGTCGGCATTACGCTATCACCTTCAGTGTGTAGGTCACCGTAATTGCACCCCCATCGGGGATGCTAAAAGAGCTGCCAAGGACATCTCGAAAGCCCAGAGCGACTTTCCCGGTCATTGAGCCTGTGAACTCGATGTAGTTGCCGATTTCCTGGATCCCGCTG
>Ga0255054_10001171_pt1 | contig 15471 bp, 21 predicted proteins | sample JV7_2_23_MG_FD_188634 | JGI IMG/M metagenome (GOLD analysis project Ga0255054, IMG submission 188634) | Seawater microbial communities from Jervis Inlet, British Columbia, Canada - JV7_2_23 | ecosystem: Environmental > Aquatic > Marine > Inlet | place: Canada: British Columbia | collected...
GTGTCCTGATAATGACCTGTCGACCCCCACCCACCCACTTTCTTGGCGGACCGTGTGACCTAATAAGAGCCTGCCCACCACAAGGTGTGGCCCACCCCAGTCCTGTCCACCCGCCGGCAACTTGACAACATAAGAGCTTCATTATGTACGGCCAAGACCCGCCTTAGGCCGCGAAACATTCCAGCCATCGGACCAACAACGCAGACGTTCACAGTCGTAGTTTCGGCGGGGCTTGGGCGTAGGTCACAGCCCGTTCCTGCCACTAATGCGTCTGGGCTTAGAGGTGCTCGCCTGCCCGGGTCAGCGGGGACTACGATCCAGGCGTCTGACGCTATAAGTGAAGCCCCCCGCCGGCGTGGCCCAGTGGGGGGCTTCGTTGTGTCCGGGGACTCACCGATCAGGAAAGATATGTGTATCCGGACACGGGACCGTTTGTGAACAGCCTCTGCGCAGTCGACGGTCCCAAGCCACCAACAGTGGCCGGGAATGGCTCACCCAACTAGAGCCGAAAGTCATAGATCCCAACCGTCATTTAGAGAAGCCCCCCGGGGTCGGGGTAGGTGAGAACGGGGGGCTTCGTTTCATCCGGGGGCGCTGGGAGGCACTTGATGACGCCCCGGGCAATGGAGGCGTCTCCCCGGACACGTATCAAGCTATCGGCGACCAGTGTTCTCACCGGGGCAAAAGAGGAAGCCTCCCCCAAACTCGGTCGCCAGGGGAGGCTTGCTCTGTGGACGTGGAACCCTACGCGGACACTGGTAGGCCATGCCTGACGAACCGCGCGTTTACGGCAACGTCGTCCGTCTGACACGCGATAAGTGAAGCCCCCCGCCGAGACGAGGGGCTTCTGTTGTTCGGTTGCTGAAGTGGTTCACCGACGCCCAAAGGAGTGCGTCTACCCGGACACAAAGGTGCTACGTGGTTGTGGTTTTGCCTCCATGAACGGTTAAGGCGTAGATCACCAAGACCGCCAATGCGAACCCTAAGAGACCCCAATCACGGTAGATCGGTGTCACCAACTGGGCGTCGAGCGCACTCAGAACGGCGATGACGATTCCAGTGATGCGAGCCCAACTCTGACCCGACATCACCCCCCAGCCGACAAACAGTTGGATCACTCCAACTATTAGCATCGCCCAACCCCACTGGGAAAAGTCGAGTATCCACGCCGAATCCGGAGCGAACACAACCCATTCCGAGTTGGCGAGGATCGCCAACCCGTAAATGATATTGACTGCTCCAAGCAGGGCAAACATGACCCCGGCGAAACTGACCCACCCGTTCTCCGAAAATCCCTCACTAGTCATAACGATCCTCCCTTTCAATCAGAAGAGGCTGCGAGGCTAGTCCAAGAGAAGATTGGCTCAGCATGGTTCCACCAGCTAGAGCCAAAAGCCCCTACCGGCTTTGACCGATTGAATCCCTAAGAACAAAAGGAAGAGCCTTCCCCTCGTCGGTTTAACTGGAGGAGGCCCTTCCTGTGGTTGTCGAGGCTACGCGAACTCTGGTCGGCGCCGCCTCCCGAAACGCGTGACACAGGGCATTCTCAGCCCCCTTTAGCCGCCCATAAGTGCCGTTATGTGTGGTCGGTTGCCTCCTTTCCGGTGGCAACAAAGCAGACCTGAGAACTCATCTACACAGAAGAACCGTATCCGTTGGTGGGCTACGCCGATTCTGTGGATTCGACGTGACCGCCGACAATCCCACTCGTCGAGTCAGAGCGGGACGCCGAACCAGAGCTGCTAAATGCGACCAAAGACAGTTGAAGCCAACGAAGAGGCGCTGAAACGAAAAGCGCTGCGTCTCGAATATGCCACCATCGTATGGAACGTTGGCGAAGCGGTGCTGACCATTGCCTTGGGATCGATAGCCGGCTCGCTAGCGCTAATCAGTTTCGGCACTGTCTCCATTGTCGAAGTGTTCGCCTCGTCGGTGGTCGTTTGGCATGTCAGATCCGGCAATGACGGCGACCATGCCGCCCGCACCAGCCTTGCCCTCAGACTCATCGCAGTTGCGTTCGGACTTCTTTCGCTCGCCCTGATGGTGGTAGGGGTGAGTGACCTCGCCAGCGGAAGACGGGCGGGAGAGTCACCCTGGGGTATTGCCTATCTGGCAGTAACGGCGGTGGTCATGTTCGGTCTGGCGATCGTGAAGCGATCCACCGCTATCCGACTCGGCTCCGAACCGCTGCGATCCGAAGCAACCGTGACTTTTCTGGACGGCATTCTGTCGGCCACGACTCTCGCTGGGCTCGCCCTCAATGCGTACGCCGGCTGGTGGTGGGCAGACCCCGCTGCCGCCCTACTCGTGGCTGTCGCAGCAGCCAACGAATCAAGAGACACTTGGAAAGAGTCCACCCGCCCATAGCAGTCTCATAAGGTCCCTAGGACCGGGATAGTCCAGACTCGCCCACGGTCCGCAGGTCAACCTGGGTCGCTCTTAGATCTACGATTACGACGCTCTTCATCACAACAAGCAGCCGCCGATCGACCAGCCATCTAAAGGCATCCTGGTGGTCCATCTCAAAGGCGTCCATAACTCGACTGATGGCATGAGGTGCCTGAACCGGAACTGAGAAACCTTCCGATCGCAGGTAGGTGAACCATTCGCCAACTGAACCGAACTGACCTGGATCAGGGACACCGCCACCGCTCTTCGAGGGTCCTTCGACGTTTTCCATATCCGCTCTCCTTCCAAGAAGTCGAGAACGGACACAAACCACAAAACCCTTCGCTAGGAAGGGTCAAGGTTCGATGTCTATGTCTACATCGTTCAGACCAACAGGTCTGCCGGCGGTGGCACCTTCCCTATTTCTGGGAGGTTGCCGGGCTGTCACGGGGCCGGATCCCTCAAGCCGCTCTCGATGTGTTGTAGCGCCAGTATCTCACATGGCGTCGAATCTCCCCGTCGACGTCTTCGTACGATTGACCTCATCGCACTGAACAGCCACCCGTAAGTGCCGTTATGTGCGGTCGACTGGTTGTGTGGGAGTGAGTGTTGAGGTTCTTCCGACTCTTCACAGAAGGTTTCCGGTTCGTTTGGCCCTAGGAGGAGACCGCCTTTACCGTCACCATGATCCGGGAGGGGGACCAACCCATGACGAGCAACTACCGGCACACTCAACACGCAGGTTTCGGGTGGTGGCTCTCGGTCTCGGTTCTCTTCGCCCTAGCCCTCGCCGTTGAGGCTTGGTTTAACGGGTTCGTGGTCATGATTGTGGTGGCCATACTCATCGCCATAATCGTCGGGCCGCTGTTTGTCGTCTTCAGTCGTCTCACCGTAGAAGTCGATGACAACACGCTGGGAGCGTTCTTTGGGCGTGGCTGGCCATCCAAAACGTTGCCTCTCGCCGAGGCTAAGTCCGCTCAACCAGTACGCAACCACTGGTGGTACGGCTTTGGGATCTGGTGGATTCCCCATGGCACGGTGTGGACAGTTTGGAGCTTCGATGCAGTCGAAATCAACCTCAGTTCCGGACGCGTCCTCCGCATCGGAACTGATGAACCCGACTTACTACTCGCCGCACTCCAAAACCGAGTCCCGACGACCTGATCGAACCGCACCAGACTGTCTGACCGCACACATAAGTGCCGTTATGTACGGGTAGTGACCTTGTCCTCTATCTCGTGTTCGAGTTCCAATCGAGGATGATTATGAGACTCTTGAGGAGGTTTCATGTTGAGCAACGTGAACAGAGTCGTGTTCGGCCTGGGGTTGCTCGTTGTCCTTATCGCCGCCGCGCTTCTACTGTTGGACGTCATCGAGTCCGGCGCCGCTATAGGGATCGGCTTTCTTGGGATCGTTCTACTCGCTTCATCAGGAAGAAGACGCAGTCAGACGTGATGGGCAGACAACTGACGTCCATGTTCTGACCCGGCGTACATAAGTGCCGTTATGGGCGGGTGTCTGGGTCCTTTGTTTTGGGCGACGGAGACCTGTCACGGCTCCCGTTGATTAGCGTTCTACCAGGGGCCATACTTGAGATCGGAGGTGGAATGGCGAAAACCGGTTTCATAGTGATGGCCGACATCACCGGTTACACCGTGTACCTGAACGAGTCCGAGTTGGATCACGCCCAGGAGTCGATAGTTGCGATCCTCGACGTGATAGTCGGCAGCACCGATGCGCCGCTAACTCTTTCTCGCGTAGTGGGGGACGCTGTCCTCTCATACGCGTTCGACGGCACAATCCTGAACACGCAGACGCTGGTCGAGGAACTGGAGAGTATCTACGTCGTGTTTCGGCGGGCCCTCGAGCAGATGGTCCTCAACACGACGTGCACGTGCAATGCCTGCGCCAACCTGAGCGCGCTCGACCTCAAGTTCGTCGTCCACCACGGCGACTTCGTGATCCGCGAAATGGCTGGAAGCCATGAGCTCATCGGCCCCAATGTGAACCTGGTCTTCCGGCTCGCGAAGAACAGGATTAGGGAGATCCTCGGGTTTGGCGCATACATTGCCTATACCTCCGATGCCGTTGAGGCTCTTGAGCTTCCCGATTTCGTCGCCACATTGGCTCCACTCGTCGCGGACACCGACGAGTTCGGTTCTGTCCAGCTACACGTCGCCGACATGCAACCCGTTTGGGAGAGGAGACGCCACGAGTCGATAGTTACCCTCCCTGACAGTGATGTCTGGCTGTCGTTCGTCAGGGACATCCACGCACCAGTTGGGGTGGTATGGGACCACCTCACTGATCCGGCGAAGCGAAGCCGACTCTTCGCGTCCGATCCTGCTGGTACATTGACAGCAGATGGCGGCAAGATGGGCGTCTCCGGAACCTATGTCTGCGCCCACGGCAAAATGAGAATCCCTCACCGGATCGTGGACTGGATACCGTTAACTCAGTACACGTTTCAGAGCGAGGGTCCGTTCTTCCAGAACCTATGGCAGTTCCGCCTCAACGACCTTGGTGACCTGACGCAACTCCACATCACCGTCGGCAGAACACGATTCGTCCCGGCCATCGGGGTACTGGCGAGCCCTGTCTGGCGGCGCTACACCCGCAAGACAATAATTGAGGGTCTCGTTGAATTCATCACAGACGTCGAGACCTCGCACGCAACGGCATGAAGCAAATGGCCGCCCATATCCGGCATTATGTACGCCTCGTGAGGTCGTGATCAGCCGCCCATAAGTGCTGCGACTTCAGGGGATCGTTGCAACACCTTCGACGAGAGTTCGATGCTCGTTGGGGAGGTTGGTGGATGCGACCGTTGTCAGAGGCTGAGGGGTCTGAGATTTGGGATCGGTTCGAGGGGGGTGAGTCGTGGCGGTCGATCAGCCGCCGGTTGGGTCGTCCACCGTCAACGATTCGGACTCATGTCGTGTCGGCGGGTTTCCGGAGACTGGTGCCGGCTGGGGAGTGGTCTTGGTTTCGACTGTCGTTGACCGAACGGGAGGAAATCTCGAGAGGTTTGGCTGTTGGCGAGACAATGAGGTATATCGCGGTCCGGTTGGAGCGGGCTCCGTCCACAGTGTCGAGGGAGGTGGCAGCCAACGGCGGCCGTCACGGGTATCGAGCTGCGGGAGCGCACCGGGCTTTCCGCCTTCGTGCTCGACGTCCCAAACCAGCCAAGCTTGCTTCTAACCATCAGCTCAGGAAGGTGGTTGAGGAGAAGTTGGAGTTGTGGTGGTCACCTGGCCAGATATCGGGTTGGCTCATCGACGAATACGGTGACGATGAGGAGATGGGGGTGTCTGAACGAAACCATCTACCAGACGTTGTTCATCCAGGGAAAGGGTGCGTTGCGCAAAGAGTTGTGGCGTTGTCTACGCACCGGGCGGGCTACCCGCCGTCCCCAGGGACGTCCGGCGTCGACCAAAGGCCAGATCCGGGACATGGTGATGATCTCGGAACGTCCCGCTGAGGTCGAGGACCGGGCGGTGCCTGGTCATTGGGAAGGCGACCTTCTCATGGGGAAACGTCAGACTGCGATCGGCACTCTGGTGGAACGCTGGTCGCGGTATGTGATGCTGTTCCCCCTACCCGATGGGAACACCGCCGAAGCAGTCCGCATTGCTCTCACCACAACCGTCCAACGTCTCGCCGAACACTTGTGGCAGTCCCTCACCTGGGATCAAGGGCAGAGAGATGGCCCAACACGTCCAGTTCGGTGTCGACACCGGAGTCGACGTCTATTTCTGTGATCCCCAGTCGCCGTGGCAGCGTGGCACCAACGAAAACACCAACGGACTGTTACGCCAATACTTTCCCAAAGGCACCGACATGTCCAAACTCACCCAGCCCGACCTCGACCAGGCCGCCTACTCGCTGAACACCCGGCCTCGACAAACCCTCGGACGGATGACACCATCCGACAAACTCGCCGAAACGTTGCAACGACCACCTGAATTCACAGCCTGTTATAAGCGGCGCATGCGAGGGTGTCGAGAGTGATCCCCAACGCTCTTGGCAACACCTTGTCTGACTACGGATCAGAAGGTTGGGGGTTCGAGTCCCTCCGGGCGTGCGAGAAACCCCTGCGAAAGCGGGGGCTTCGTCCTTAGGCGGGCTCGTGGACCTTCTGACGGTTGGGAGCCATTCTCGGGCGCCATCCGTCGTTCGACGATCGACGATCGACGATCGAGCCGAACAATCACCTGGTTTCTGCGCCACTTGCGATCGTGTCATCCGGACGCCGGCAGAGCGAGCACCCAGTGCTGCTGCTGAGCAGCGTGAGTGGAGCAGTTCGGCGTGATACCTGGAGCTAACCGTCTGTGAGTTGCGGTCCAAGCCAATCGACTAGACCTCCGAAGAATCCGGCCCAGTCGACATCGACCTCGTCGGTGTCGCCGCAACTGCGCCCGTGGCGTACCAACACGAGGTCGGCGGCAGGGGCGACGTAGATGTACTGACAATGGTCGCCTTGCGCGTAATACGAGTTGCGGTCCTCATCGATCCACCAGTAGTACTGATAGTGCGAGGCCGGGTCGGTCGTGGTGTCCACCCGGGTGGCTTCGTCAACGAACGCGGCCGGGACGACCTGGACGCCTCCGTTACGGCCTTCGTTTAGGTAGAGCCAGCCAAACTTGGCGAAGTCGACGGCCCGGGCGTTGATCCCGACGAAGACCTTCTCGTACCCTGAAGTTTCGCTGTCGAGGCTCCAGGACCCGTCGGCTTCGGCGCCCATGGGCTGCCAGAGCCGGGTCTCCATATACGCCGACAGCGACATCCCGGTCGTGCGTTCCAACACGAGGCCCATCAGTACGAGGTTCCAGTCGTTGTAGTGGAATTTCCGGCCGGGCGCTACCTCGATCTCGGTCTTGATCAATGCGGCGGTACGGAGATCCGTCCCGTAGTAGGTGTTGGCGGGATCATCCCAAGGGGAGGCGCCCTCCCGGAACCCCAGACCCGACGACACCGTGATCACGTGCCGGAGCGTGATGTCCCCGAAGCGCGGATCCCGCTCACTCAGTTCGGGGAGATAATCGGTCAGTGGATCGTCGAGACTGGAGATGAGCCCTTCCTCGAGGGCGATACCAACGAGGGTGGCGGTGAAAGACTTGGCAACTGAGAACGATGTTTGGGTTGCCTCCCGGTTCGAACCGTTGAAGTAGGCCTCGTAGAGCAGGTCGTCACCGTGGAGCACGATGAAGGCAGTGGTGTCAGTCCTCTCCAGGAATCTCTCCATCGCCTCGCCGGTCGGGTCCACCCTGAATCCTTCCAGGGGCGGGCCTACAACTCCAGTAAAAGTGACTGGATCAGAACTAGCACCGAACGTGCGGAAAGGGAACCGGTCAGAGTCATCGAAGCTCGAATCTTCCCAGACGATCGTCCGGGCGAGTTGGGAGTTGTCGGTGGCCGTGAGGGCCCACGCGCCCACCCCGAAGCCGGCGATTCCCAGCATCGACAACGCGGTACCCAGGACGATGGCCGCCCCTCCCAACTGGCGACGGTTCAGCGCTCGCTGACTGCGACCCCACCACAGCAGGAGCACCGCCCCGAGAACACAAGCCCCAGCTACAGCGAAGACCGACACAATCCATGCTCCAGACGAGAACCCAAGTTGGCGTTCCCGGACGGCAGCCTATCTGGACCGGTCCGTCGATGACCTGGCCATCCATGCGGATCCTCCAATACGAGCATGGTCAATTGCGCGGCGCGACCGTCCGATATCGGCAGGCCAGCGAGCCGGGTCCCGGCACGTTTGCATTGATCAACGGTCCGGGTCTCCACACCGAGGCGTCCTCGGCTGGCTACCTGGAAGGGAGTCGATCGCCCGAGGCCGGCAGAGCAAGATCGGTGGTTCGCCGTCGATGACCGCGGCTGGAGCAACAGATATTCCGGTGGTCCGAGCTTTGATACCCACCGGAAGGTAATCAAATCCGCGTTCTCCGAACCCACATTTGGGTGGCGATCCAACTGCGCCTCCCGTCGGATGTTTCGCGCGATGTTGTGGGCCGCCGCGGAAGCCGGCGTCTCTGCTGCACAACTCTGGCCAGCGGCTCTGGGAGCCAAGTTGGGAGCCATTCGCCCTGGACTGGTGTGGATGTGACGCCGATGGACACCGAAACCTTCCGTTTCGGGCTGTGTGGACGCCTGTGGACACGGCTTGGAGATCTACTGATCAGAAGGTTGGGCGTTCGAATCCTTCTGAGCGCGCCACTTGCCAAACATCCTGGTCAGCGCCCCAAAGTTGACCGCCCAGCCGACGCCGAACACCTTGCCCGGAAGGATCGGTCCCTCCGGGTTCCAATAGGTGCTCCGCACTCGCCCAATGGTCGGCATACGGAAGTCGTAAGGCACCAGGTCGGCGACCTTCCCTTGCCACGTTCTCTCATCCGGCGGCTTGCGGAGCTCTTGGATGATTGCGACAACTCCGATGATCGCGAGAGCCAGTCTCCAAATGTCCCTAACAGTCGGCATCCGCCGTTCGCTGTCCATGGCCCGGAGGCTACCCGGATCGACGACGGGTCAGAGCGCCTCTCGCCTGGAGGAGCCTGAAAGCATGAGGGCTCAATGCAACTGGCCTGAAGGGCGCCCATCACCACGACACACACATAAGTCGCTCTCCTGCTGTATCTGTGGGTGCAGCGGACCACCTCGATGCCCTCCCGGTTGAGATGCGCCCACATCTTCAACGACCCACAGAGCGACTCCGGTCGACGTCGACCGTTGCGGTCGGGCTGGCAATAGTCGGCCAGGATCTCGGTGATCGTCATGTCCCACAGAGCCCGTTTCGACGGAGCCCTCGCCAACCAGGCGTAAAAGGTTCTCGGAGCGATCTTCCAGCACCGCACAGATCGGAGCGACCCCGAACCGAGCCCGATGCCCGGGGATGAACTCACACATCAGCGGTGTTGCGGGTCGCTCACCCGCACGAAGAAACTCGTCGCCGCCTTGAGAATCTCGATGGTGCGTTCCAACTCGGCGTTCTTCCGTTTCAGCTCCCGGAGCTCCCGCGCCGCCATAATCGTCACCCCATCGGCATTCCCGGCGTCAACCTCAGCCTGGCGTAGCCACTTGAACGCCGTCTCGGGGTGCATACCCAGCCGGGCCGACACCGTCTTGATCACGTCCCACTTAGAGTCGTAATCCTCCGCATGGTCGACCACCAGAGGAAGCCCTCGCCCTCGTGTTCTCGTCGTGCTTCCTTGGCATAGATGCCACCTTCCCAACTAAGGAGATGTGCATCAAGGCCAGCTCTCACCCAACAAGACTTAGACCAGGCCGCCTTCTCGTTGAACACCCGCTCTCGACAAACCCTCGGACGGATGACACCATCCGACAAACTCGCCGAAACGTTGCAATGACCACCTGAATTCACAGCCGTTATGTGCGGTCTGTCAGTCGTTCATGTCTTGTTGGTTCCCACGATCAGGAGGAAGTCCCAGGTAGCGCGGTAACTGGCATCGTCTGCTTCATTCGTCTTCTCCAGTGCATCACGCATCGCCGCGTGGGCCTCGTCCCAGCGGCCTAATTCCTTGAGGGCGCTGCGGGCTGCGATCATCCCACCCGAGTTCTTGAAAATGAACGATTCGAACGCCTCAACAGACTCGAACATCGCCGGGAAGGTCGGACGCTCGAAACGCAGAGTTACATCGTGGGCGGCGAACAAACCGCGAACATGATCCTCGTCTCCCCAGAGCGTGCTCGGTGTCACGAACTCGGGCGGAGACGGGAGACGCTCAGCCAGCGTCGAAAACACTGCGTTGTTCGTCCCATCCGGCGTCCACGCGGTGATCCCGAATGTTCCCCCATCACGACAAACGCGCACGAACTCGGACGCGACCAGATTGTGGCGGGGAGCAAAGATCGCAGCGAAGCTCGACAGCACCACATCAAAGGAGCCGTCGTCAACCGGGAGCGACTCAGCGTCCCCCAGCCTCAGGTCAAGTTCCACTCCCGCGGCATCGGCGCGGCGGCGGGCTTCATCAAACCAGGCGTCAGTAATATCAACGCCGACCACCTCGGCTCCCGTCAGTGCAGCAGCAACCGCCACGCTGCCTGAACCGGTGCCGACATCCAGTACACGCTGGCCGGTTCCCACCCCAGTCGCGGCCACCAGAACCTGAGCAGCAGGTTCGATGAGACGCCCAACCGGCCGGTAGTCACCTTCCCCCCACATACGACGCTGAGTCTCCTTGAACTCCGCAAGATCCATCACCCAAACCTCCAATACACAACACAAACGGCAGACAGATGCAGAACCAAACAAGACCCTAGAGGACATCAAGCAAGGCGAACACCAGCCGCCCACGTCCCGCACAAGGGGGTCAACAGACAGAACCCCACCGCCCATAAGTGCCGTTATGTGCGGGCTGGTATTACCGGCGCTGCGGTTCCAGCCGCCTCGCTCTAAGCTTCGACTGTGATGATGCCTTGCATTCCGGCGGCATGATGACCTATTACGGAGCAGAAGAACTGATACTCGCCAGGTTCGTCAAATGTCACTACCAACGAGTCAGACTCCCCAGGTTCTATGAGACCTAACTCAGCCACAACAACATCGGGGTCGGCTTCCATAGCCCGTTTTATCTCGCCCAACCCGTCGAACACATCGCCAAGGATGATCAGGTCGTGTTTGACGAGTACTGCTGCCTCATTCGTTGCCGTGATGGTGACTTCTGCGCCCTGGGCAACTGTTATCTCACCAGGTTCGAACGTGATCGCGTCGGTCATCACCACGTCCAGGGCAACAGGCTCCACTGGTTCAGAAGACGAGCCGTTCCCGCAAGCAGCCAAAAGCGCAGTCAGAACGACCGCAAACGAAAGTGAACGTCGCATTTCCCTCCAGGGTTCGATACGGAAGGACCCTACCCCCCCAATGAGTCATATGCATCGGATCAATGAGTCACATATATCACTTCGCTAGCCTCACCAGCAGCCCCTGGATGTTTCCAGCAGGCTCACCAAGGCTTCGCCAACGTGCCTGACGTCTGCATCACCCTCTCATAAGCGAACGCATTCGAAGGAGGGCGGAGGCAGAGCTAGTTGGGTTTCGGCTCTTCCTCTGGTCTTGTCAGAGGGAGTCCGCTGCTGGGGGCTTTCCTTTGAATGGAGGATTAGCGCACTCCCCTGCCAACCCTCCGTACATAACCGGCATTATGTACGGCTCGTCCGTCCCGATCTAGGCGTACATAAGTGCCGTTATGTGCGGCCTCGGGAGCGTATTGTCGGGGCTAGCCGGTCTGGAGGCACTGATGGGCAACAAGGACAAGGGCGGTAGGAACACGAAAAAGCAGGCCACAAGAAGTCTCAAGCAGAAGCGCGCTGAAAAGAAAGCGAAGCGAGAGACTGTCAAGGGCAAGCCGAAGTCGAATCCCTTCTAGTCACGGCCCACACCTGAACGCACCACCGGGTCGCAAACTGCGGGCGCTCGCCCGCCCGTCTCCAGCTAGCGCATAAGTGCCGTTATGTGCGGGTCCGTTTGACGTCAAACCGACGTTTTCGACGCTTCTAAGTCTGAAGCAATCAAATCTGAGTAGGTGGACACCCACATCTAGGTATCCGCCCCCGATGACCTGTCGGCGTCTTTTCCTTACGTTCGAGCTAGTGAGTCGGAGAGCAGAGAGGAGGTGCATATATGTCACTTTTCATGGACGTCCACACCATCGACGGCGGAGTTTCCGCTGCTGATGTTGCCGGCGCACATATGAAGGATCTCGAAACCCAAGAGAAGTTCGGGGTGAACTACCTCAGGTACTGGGTCAACGAGGAAACAGGAAAGATCTTCTGTCTTGTCGAAGCCGACAGCGCCGAAGACGCCAACACCGTCCACCGTGAGGCCCATGGCCTTGTTGCGGACGACATCTTCGCCGTTAGCGAACACAGCTGACTTTTCCGATTCAGGAACCGACCATCAATCAAAGTCCACGGCCAATAAGGAGGCCCAGACATGTTTCGCAAACTACTGACCCTTGGAACAATCGCAGCCCTATTCACCATCATGACGGCGGCTCCCGCTTTCGGACTAGCAGTCGAGACCGGACCCGACGACGACAAAACAGTACGGGTCCCCATCGACAATGAAGTAGAAGACGGCGAGGGCGGCTTCATCAGCCATAACGCACACGGTCCGATCTGCGGTGCCCTCAATGAGGGCGACAAGCCGTGCCGTAACAACAATTCCAAAGCTGGACCCGTCTACCCACCCGGGTTCGCCGATCAAGGGAGACCCGCGGGGGGCGCGAACCTTGGTGCATGGAACTCCGTCTTCGGTCCGGGTGGGATAAGCAACCCCAACTCGGCGATCTGCGGAGTGGTCAGCTGCTGAGCGGCCACGAGGTGGTTGAGTAACACCGATTGCCACTAACACGGCTCAGACGAGTCAGATAGAAAGCCCCCCACATAAGGGGGGCTTTCTCGTGTACAAGCAACAAGAGATTCCCCAACCCGACACCCGCACATAACCGGCATTATGTACGGTCCGTGGTGCCCTGGGTGAGGCGGCAGCCGCTATGTGCGGGTAGTGACCTTGGCCTCTATCTCGTGTTCGAGTTCCAATCGAGAATGATTATGAGACACTTGAGGAGGTTTCATGTTGAGCAACGTGAACAGAGTCGTGTTCGGCCTGGGGTTGCTCGTTGTCGTTATCGCCGCCGCGCTTCTACTGTTGGACGTCATCGAGTCCGGCGCCGCTGCAGGGATCGGCTTTCTTGGGATCGTTCTACTCGCTTCATCAGGAAGAAGACGAAGTCAGACGTGACGGGCAGACAACTGACGTCAATGTTCTAACCCGGCGCCCATATGTGCCGTTATGTGCCGGGTCGAGTCAGGTCTTGCTATAGGTGATCTGGCGTCAGCTTGCCGAGCCGATATGGTCGATGATTACCTGTTCGAGAATGGAGAGTGGGAGGCTCCCGGAGCCCAATACGGCCTTATGGAATCCGGCGATATCGAAGCCGTCGCCCAGTTGGGCGCTGGTCTCGTTCCGCAGTCTGAGGATCTCCTGTTGGCCGATCATGTACCCGGTGGCCTGTCCGGGGTAGACCATGTATCGCTCGACCTCACTCGACATTGTCGGTATCACTTGGTCCATGTAGGCGTGAGCCTCCGATTGCGACCATCCCAGGGAGTGGATACCCGTGTCGACTACAAGGCGCACCGCTCGTAGCAATTCCAGCTCGAGACGGCCGATGTTGCCATAGGGATCATCCTCATAGAGCCCCATGTCCCATGCCAGGCGCTCGGCGTACAAAGCCCAACCCTCAGCAAAGGCGTTGTACTGGATGACACGCCGGAAGGTGGGGAGGTCGAGCTCCTGAGCGATGGCAATCTGAGTGTGGTGACCCGGGACAGCCTCGTGGTAGTTAACAGTCGGCAGTGTCAGCAACGACACCTGCGAACCCGCACCTGCATGGAACAACCCGGGACGAGATCCGTCGAAGGACGCAGCAATATAGAATCCACCTCCTCCTTGATCTGGAACTACCTCCACGACAGCCTCAGGCCAGATTCCGAAGAGAGGCCTCGCCACTTCTTCGACGTCCGATATCAGCGCGTAGTGAATGGCCAGCACCTCGTCCAGTCCCTCGGGCGTAGTTCCGTTGAGGAAGCCCGCCTCTCCATACACTCTCTGACGGAGGTCGACGAGACTCTCGTCGCTCGGATAGCCAAGAGCATCGAAGACTGTTCTCATCTCGGCTTCGACCCTCTCGACGTGTTGAAGACCTAACTCGTGAATCGCTTCCGGGGTCAGGTCCGTCGACGTGTGCCAACCAAGCAGGTATTCGTAGAATGCGTCGCCGTCCGGCAGCCGCCACACGCCTGCGTCAGCGGGCGCCTTTTGGCGAATCGAGATCATGTAGTCACGCAAGTCGATCCAAGCCGGGGCGAAGGACTCCTCCACGGCCTTTAGCGCCGACTCCAGTAATCCCGTTTTCTCGCCTTCGGACAGTCCGGCGACTTGGTCCAAGCGTTCCTCGAAGCTCGTGTACAACGGCAACCTTTCGGGTCGGACAAGATCCAATCGGATCCCATTGGCTAGGTCGTCGCCCAGGGTCCCGATAGTCCAGTCGATGATCGGCCCGGGCGGCATAATGCCCATCGATTCGCGGATCCTGAGACCCTCGATTATCTGGCCCACCTGGCGTTCAATCTGATTCAACCGGTTTATGTAATCCTCGGCGTCCTCGACCGACTTGATCTGATGCTCCTCCTGAAGGAAGAGCAGAAGATTGAAGTTGTAACTGTTTAGGAAGTAGTGAACCGGCCACTCGTGGTACATGAACCTGTGCCCCCGGACCTGCTGGTCGAGATACCACTCGTACACGTCGTAGGAAGTCTGGTCCGACAACTCCAGTGAGTCGCGTTCGAAGGTGCGTAGCTGTTTCAGGGTCACGCCCTCGATGATCTGGGTCTTCCTAATGAACTCGTCCGAGTAGTCGTTGAGCTGGTCGTTCCGCACCCCAAACAGACCAGCCACGCCAACCGACGTCAGAAGCTCCGGATCTCGAAGCAACAGAATGTTGTAGGACTCCTCGAGGAAATCGGCGAAATCGAGCCCCGCCAGCCCCAGTGACTCAGCCGTGACTTCTTCGGTGAACGTCGTGGTGGTGGAACCGCCTACCGAGACAGACGTTGACGACACCGACACAGAGGTTGTTGTGTCCCCTGCAATCGTTGAGGAGCACGCCGTCACCAACAGCGCGATGAGAAAGAGAACCGCCATACGGCGACTGATCGACCACATGTGTTCCTCCGATACTCGCTTCCTCGAACCGTATCGCGCACTAGTGACAGCGGCGCCTTTTACCAATACAAACCACGATCCCGCTTCTCAGCTAGAGCACAACGTCCCCGTCTGCCCATCGAAACCCCCCGCCCATAACCGGCTGGGGGAGAATGGGTGTGGTGGTTTCCACCGGTCGGGCGGTGTTCGCCGGTTGAACTGTTAACGCCAGTTCGGTGAGGTCACGGCCGCCGTCCCGGTGGTTTTGCCACCCCTTTGGCCTATCAACGAAAGGGGCGGCCATGAGAATCGTAGGAGTCACTGGTGGAGTGGACACTCATGCTGATGTCCATGTG
>Ga0255054_10001172_pt1 | contig 15453 bp, 14 predicted proteins | sample JV7_2_23_MG_FD_188634 | JGI IMG/M metagenome (GOLD analysis project Ga0255054, IMG submission 188634) | Seawater microbial communities from Jervis Inlet, British Columbia, Canada - JV7_2_23 | ecosystem: Environmental > Aquatic > Marine > Inlet | place: Canada: British Columbia | collected...
GTGGCGGTGCTGCGCTGCCTCGGCGCCACCCAAGGCACCGTCTTCACCGTGTACCTGTTGCAGGCGGCCCTGATGGGGCTCGGCGGCGCGGCGGCTGGAGTGGTCCTTGGACTCGCGGTTCAGGCGTTGCTGCCCGGCATTCTGGACGACTTCTTGCCGGTCGCGGTTTCCCCGACGCTGCACCCCATGGTGGCGCTCGCCGGGCTCGGCGTCGGCGTTTGGGTGGCCGTCATCTTCGGCTTGCTGCCGCTCCTGTCCGTGCGCGACGTGACGCCCCTGGAAGCTCTGCGCCGCCCGTTCGACGGTCCGGCCAGCCGCTGGGATCTCCGGCGGCTGGCAGTGATGGGCGCGTTGGTGGCAACGGTAGTGGCGCTGAGCATCGCGCAGGCGCCACACCCATGGGCAGGGGTAGCGTTCGCGGCGGCAGCCGCGGTGACGGCGGCGATCCTGGGCGGCATGGCCTGGGCACTCACTCGCGCCACGCGCCGCCTGTTCCCGCGTCGAGCCCCGTACGTGGTGCGCCAGGGTGTGGCGAACCTGTTCCGCCCGCACAACCAGACCGTTGCTGTCACTCTCACGGTGGGCTTCGGCGTGTTTGTGCTTGGATCGATGCACATCGTGCAGCGCAACCTGCTCGACCGTTTGTCGATCGACGCCGGTCCCGACCGACCCAACCTCGTGGTGTTCGACATCCAGCAGGACCAGCGCGACGGAGTCGAGAGCCTGATTCGAGAGCACGGCTTCTCGGCGGGCGACCTGACGCCTCTCGTTCCCGCACGCGTGGCGGCCGTGAACGGCCGCTCGGTCGATGAGCTGCTGGAGGACACGACCGGACCGCAGCCGGCGCACTGGGCGTTGCGACGGGAGTACCGTCACACCTACAGGGACACACTGGTGGGATCAGAGGAGCTGCTGGCCGGAGAGTGGTGGCACGAGCCTGCACCGCCCGGCGCGCTGCCCCGGATCTCGGTGGAGGAAGACGTTGCTGATGACCTGGGCATCGGCCTGGGCGACGCCGTCACGTGGGACGTGCAGGGCGTGCTGATCGAGACCGAGGTCGCGAGCCTCAGGCGCGTATCGTGGGCCCGGTTCGAGACCAACTTCTTCGTCGTCTTCGAGCCCGGAGTGTTGGATGCTGCGCCCACGGTCTACGTGACACTCACTCGAGTGCCGGGCGAGGAGGAGCGGGCCCTGCTGCAGCGGGACCTCGTGGAAGCCTACCCCAACGTGTCGGCGCTGGACCTGTCACTGGTGCAGCAGACGATCGAGACCCTCATCGGCAGCATCGCCCTGGCGATCCGGTTCATGGCGCTGTTCAGCATCGCCAGCGGGATGATCGTGCTGGTCGGAGCCGTCGCGACGTCGCGGTACCAGCGCGTGCGCGAGAGCGTGCTGCTCAAGACGCTGGGCGCCCAGGCGCGACAGGTGCGTCTGGTGCTCGCAACGGAGTACGTGGCGCTGGGCTCACTCGCGGGGCTCACCGGGTGCATCCTCGCCGCCGTGGCAGGCTGGGCGCTCGTCACATTCCTGTTCGAACTCAGCTTCCGACTGCCGCTGCTGCAACTAGCCGGCATCGGCCTCGCAGCCGCTGTTACGACTGTGTTGGTGGGACTGGTCGCCGGCCGCGATGCGCTGCGCCGCGCACCGCTGGCGGTGCTGCGGGAGATCGGAGAGTAGGGGACAACCGGGGAAGGGGAAACGGGAAACGACGGGGAAGGCGGGAAACGGGAAGCTTACGACTAGGGCGGCGGCAGGGGCAGGCGGCGAGGTCGGAGTCCCACCGGAGCGAACGAGGAGGGCCGCCGGCGGCGAGGCACAGACGCTCCCCGGAGCGAACGTCAGTACGCCGCGCAAGCGGTACCCGTTGCCGAGTGGAGGCCGCCGCGCGCGTACTGCAGTTCGCGGAGGGGAGTGGCTGGTCGAGCCGCAGGAACTAAGGAACTGCAGTTCGCGGAGGTGGGACTCCGAGCGAGCTACCCCGCCTTGTCCTCCTGCCTCAGCTCCTGCACCGCGTCGTGGATCCGGCTCGCCAACTCGCGCTCCTCGCGCAGCGCCGTGATGATGGCCTCTGCCTCCTTGGCCTGGTACTGCAGCTGGCTCGCCTTCTCGATGGCGTGATCCACCAGGGTCTGCTGCCCGCGCAGCGTCTCCAGGCTGCCGCGAACGTCGCCCAGCACCGCGTCGAGCCGCGCCAGGCGCTCCTCAGCCTGGGTGACCCGGGACCAACGTTCGTCCACAGATGCGGCCAGGGTGTCCACCTCGCGGGCCCGTGAGAGCACTGCCTCGAGGGCGGCCCGACTCTCCTCCACCTCCTGCCGCGCCGCAGTGATCACCCGGACGTGCTCCACCGTACGCTCCGCGGTCTCAAAGATCTTGCCGAGCTCGCCGCGCACGGCGTCCACACTGGACTGGCGGGCGGCCAGGCCCTCGATCGCCTCCTGCACGTCGCGCTGCATGCGCTCGAGCTGGGCGATCTTCTCCTCGAACTGCGTGACCCTCTTGTCGGCGAACCGGAGGCTGTCGGCTCGCGCCTCGAGCTGCTGGGCCAGATCGGTGATGCGCTCGCCCTGCGCCTGCGCGGCGGCCAGTGACGACGTGAGCCGCCTCGTCTGCTCCTCGAGTTCCTGCACGGCCTGGGCGGCTCCCTGGCGCTCGATGGTCACACGCTCGAGGTGCGCCATCGCCTGATCGAGAGCGCTCTCTCGTTCCTCGAGCTGACGGCCGACCGTCTCTACCTGCTGGGCCAGCGCCTCGAGATCGGCGGAGCGCGCCGCCGCATCCTCCACTCCGCTCGAGACCCCCGCCAGGCGCTGCTCGGACGCGCCGAGCCGCTCGCTCAGGTCGCCCATGCGGCCCTCGATCGCGCCCACCTCTTCGTCGCGCCGCGCCACGGCCTCGAACCGTTTCTCGGCATCGTCCAGCCGCGTCCGCAACGCGTCGCTGCGCGCCTCGAGATCTGTGAAGCTCGCGCGCCGTTCTTCCAGCGCCTGCATGCGCGCATCTACGTCGTTCGAGAGCGCGCCGAGCCTGTCGAGCCGCTGCTCCAGCTGATCCACGAACTCCTGCCGCGCGCTCAGCTGGTCGGTCTGGGCCAGCACAGTCTCGGCGGTGCGTCGCGCCTGCTCAACGATCTGCGCTGCGCCCTCGACCGCGCCCATCTTCTGCCTGAGCGCCTCGACCTGCTGATCCGCATCGGCGAGCCAGCGGCGGATCTCATTGTGGGTCTCGTGGCTGCGCGACAGCTCTCCGCGGGCGGCTTCGGCCCTGCCAAGAGCGTCCCGCACCGATTCCGTGGAAGCCCGCAGCGCGGTGACGTCGCTCTGCAGCTCGCCCAGCGCCGGCAGCGACTCGAGGATCTGCTCCAGCCGCTGCTGCAGGTCACTCGCCTTCGCCTCCGAGCGCTCAAGTCCGCCCTCCACGGTGCGCACTCGCTCCGCCTGCTCGTCAACGCGACCCACCTCGGCGGCCAGCGTCGTGAGCCGGGCTCCCAGCTCGTCGGAGCGCGACTGCGCCTGGGCGACCGCCTGTCCGGTGTGTTCCATCTGCTGCACGCGCGACTCGAAGTCGGTAAGCGTGACGCGCAGCTCGGTGACCTGCTGCCCCATTGCGTCCAGGCCCTGCCGCTCGAGGTCGAGCCGTCCCAGTCCCTCGCGCACCTGCGCGTCGAGGCCTGCGAGGCGTCGAGCCAGATCCTCGGCATCCCGCCTCGAGTCGGCCTCGGTGGACTTCATCTGCTGCACGCGTGACTTGGCCTGCTGGAACAGCCGTTCCAGATCGGTGAGGCTGTCCTGGGTCTTTCGGATGAGCTTGCTGTCCTCCTGGAGCTTCTTGAGCCGAGCATCCAGGTCCCACACCAGGTCGTCGAGCCGCGCCGCCTGCGCGGCTGCGCGATCCACCGCTTCACGCTGGCTCTCCAGCGTACGCGTCTTGTGAGCGACGTGATCAGAGAGAGCGCTCAACTGCTGCAGCTGCTCCTCGGTTCGAACGGCCCGCTGCTCGATCTTCGCGACCTCAGCCAGACTCGCCTCCAGCGCGGCAAGCTGGCTCGACGCTGCATCCATTCCCTGCTTGAACCGGCTGGCAAGCGAGCCAACGTCCTCGTAGCTCGAGCGGATCTCGTCCTGACCGCGCTGCAGGCCGTCCTGTGTCTCGCGCGTCACCGCTACGTCGTGCTGATAGTTGAGGAACTGCTCGCGCAGCTCGTCGGCCTGCTGCTGCAGCTGGGTGACCGCGCCCGACGGCCCGGCCAGCTGCTCCAGGTCGGCCTTGAGCCGGAGCGCCTGCTCCAACGAGTCACGCACGCCCGAGGCCACGCTGGAGACGTCGGCGACGTCGTCCGCCACGCCACGCAGCTGCTGGACGGTGGTCTCACGGGCCTGCTCGAGCTCCCGGATCCCTCCCCCGAGGGCTTCCACCTGTCCCGACAGGTCGCCGAGCCGTTGGGCCTGCTGTTCGGCATGCTCCAACCGCTCATTGATCTGTTGCTGGCGCTGCAACACCTGCTCGATTCCCTGCTCTATCGGCGCTGCCTGGCTCGCTGCGCCGTGGACCCGCTCGAGCAACCCCTCGAGCGCGGCCCGTTCCTGCTGCATCTGCCCCAGCAGCTCCTGCAGCACCTCGGGAAGCTCCTCCGGGGTCGGTTGCGCCTTCGGTTTTCTATTGAAGAGGGCCGCCATACGCCGTCCCTGTTGATTGTTTGGTGACATGGGAAGTTTCGGGCAGTGGACCGGGGGCGTCAATAGAGCGGGTAAGTCCCCGCGCCGCTACCCCTGGCGCGCCGGCCCCGGAACGCATTGATTTCTGGTAGTATGACGGATCCCCAGAAGAAGCTGGTCGTCGTCGGAGACCGGGTGCTGATAGCCCCCGAGGAGGGCGAGGAGCGCACCAACGTCGGGCTCTATCTGCCGCCCACGGCGATCGATCGGCAGGCGGTGCAGAGTGGCCGGATCATCGCCACAGGGCCCGGCACGCCGCTAGCGGCCCCCACAGAGCTGGACGAGGAACCGTGGAAGGACATCGGCGGCAGCGAGCTGCGCTACGTGCCAATGCAGGCGCGCCCCGGCGATTTCGCGCTGTTCTTCCGCAAGGCGGCCGTGGAGATCACGTTCGAGGGCAAGCAGTACCTCGTCGTGCCGCAAGCCGCCATTCTGGTGCTCGTGCGCCCGCAGGACAGCCTCGAAGAGCTGTAGACCGCTCCTCACCGAAGTGCAGTCAATCGTCTTCCTCTGCGTGGCCAACTCGGCCCGTAGCCAAATGGCCGAGGGGCTCGCCCGGGCGTCCGCACCGGATGGCTGGCTGGTCCACAGCGCAGGCTCCAACCCCGCCACTCTCAGCTCCCGGGCGGTCGCGGCGATGCAGGAGATCGGGCTCGACATCAGCGATCACTACTCCAAGGGGCTGGACGACGTGCCCCTGGCCGACGCGGACTGGGTCATCACGCTGTGCGCCGAGGAGGAGTGCCCGGTGGCATTCACGCGCGGTACGCGGCTCGACTGGGCGCTGCCCGACCCGGCGGCTCCTGCCGAGAGCGAGGAGTCCGGGCGCGCTGCTTTCGGGGTTACCCGGGACGCGATCAGCGCCAAGCTGAACGCCTTCTGGCGGGGCGAGGGGCGTCGGCCGTGACCTCCTCGCTGGCGTTGGTCGTGCTGCTCGCGGCGCTGGCGGCCGGACTCGCCTGGTTCCTGACCGGCCGCAGACGGCCGCACCGCGCCGAGCCCGGCGACGTGGTCGGCGATCCGGACACCGATCCCGAAGTCCTGTCGGAGGCCGAAGAGGAGGTGCGCGGCGTGGACGCATTCACCTCCCCTGAGGATGCAAAGGAAGACCTCCCGGACTGGGGACCGGGGGCGCCCAAGCCCTGAGATCCGGCCACGCGCTTGCCAACCCCGGGTGCGCCGCGGAACTTTCCTCGCTCACAGAGACCTTCACTGGTAACGCCATGCGATTGACGATCTTCATTCTGCTCCTTCTGACGACTGCCGCCCCGCGGCTCGTGGCCCAGTCATACGGCGAGCACATCGTGCGCGGCGACAGTCTGAGCGATGCGCTCGACCCAGCCGGGGCACTGGAGGAGTACCGCGCCGCGTTCATGGACAACCCGTCCAGCTACGAGGCGATGTGGAAGTTCGCCAGCGCCCAGATCGACGTGGCGAAGCAGTTGCGCGACAGGGAGTACAAGGATCTCCGGGATTCGCTGTACTGGGTGGCGCGGATCTACGCCGAGGCCGCCACGAGCACCGACTCGACGGACGCGGAGGGCTTCTTCATGGTATCCCAAGCCCTGGGGCGGCTTTCCCTCACGCGCGGGGGACGGGAACGAGTGCAGTTCGCCAAGGAGGTCTACAACTCGGCCGCCAAGGCGATCGAGTACGGCCCGACGCACGACGGCGCGTACCACGTGCTCGGTGCATGGCACGCCGAGATCAAGCGGCTGTCAGGGCTCACGAAGTTCTTCGCGACGACGTTCCTGGGCGCGAGCTTCATGGGCCGCGCGCAGTGGGATTCGGCCGTCGTATATCTGCAGCGGGCGGTGGAGCTCAAGCCGGAGTACATCTTTCACCGGTTGGAGCTGGCGGAGGTCTACGTCGATCTGGAGCGTTGGGGGGAGGCGCGCACGCAGTTGGAAGCGATTGCCGGACTTGCGCCCACGTTGGACGTGGACGACCCGCTATACAAGGAAGAGGCCGCGGACCTCCTCGCGGAGATCCGCGACCGCTAACCCTCGGGCGCCCCGCCTAGTGCGAGCGGCTGCGTAGCCGGCGCTGCAACTTGCGCCGGTGTTTGCGGAGCTCCCGCTCGGCGTCACCCCGCCAATCGTCGAACTGCTCTCGGGCGTCCTCGCTCACGTCACGCACTCGCTTCCTGAGACGGCGCCTCGTGACGTCACCACGATCGGGCGCCACCAACAGGGCGACGCCGGCCCCGATCAGGGCCCCCAGGAGCAGCCCGCCGATGAAGCCGACCATCCCGCTGGTGCCATCGGCCTCTATGAAATCGTCGACGATCTCTTCTTCCTCTTCGTCGCGGTCGTCGTCGTCCACCAGGTCGATCTCTTTGTCGCGTGCCATCAGTTGCTCCCCGTTGCCTGTGGTTCGGCGGCTGACTGCATCAGTCGCTCAATGTCATCGGTCGTGCGCGGCGCGCCAATGGAGAGGATCTCCGAGCCATCGGGCGTCACGAGTATGTCGTCCTCGATGCGTACGCCGAGCTGTTCTTCCGCAATATATATCCCCGGCTCGATGGTGAAGATCATCCCCGGCTCCAACGGCATGCCGTAGTCTCCGACGTCGTGCACCCGCATCCCGATCCAGTGCCCGAGGCCGTGGATGAAGTACCTGCTGCACGACGACGTTTCGCACAGATCCCCGCTGTGCCGGTCCATGTAAGCACGGGCGACCCGGTTCAGCTCACCCATCGTGACGCCGGGCTTGACGGCCTCTATGGCAGCGTTCTGGGCTCCCAGCACGAGGTCGTATATCGCCTTCTGGCGCTCCGTGAACCGGCCGCTCACCGGGAACGTCCGGCTCACGTCCGCGGTGTACTGCGCATACTCGGCCCCGACGTCGACTACGATCAAGTCTCCGGCGTCCATCTGCCGCCGATTGGCCGCGTAGTGCAGCACGGTGGAATTGGGCCCGCTTCCCACGATCGACGGGTATCCCAGGCGATCGGCGCCCAGGTCACGGAACGTGTACTCGATGGCTGCTTCGAGCTGGTACTCCCACATCCCGGGATGCGTCGCCCGCATGCCGGCCTTGACCCCCTCGGTCGTGATCGTGATCGCGCGGCGCAGCGCCTCGATTTCCAGCTCGTCCTTTACGACGCGGAGGCTGTCCATCATGGGAACGACGTTGCGCACATCCCGTCCCGCGTTGACCCATTCCTGAACGGTTTCGTTGTCACGCGTGCCGGAGTACACGACCGTGTAGAGCGGTGCACCGGTGCGCATCGCGGCGCCCATCACCGCCCGGCGCAGGCTGTCGGCATGCATCTGTGTCGTATGGTCGATTCCCGTGAGGCGGGCCGCCACTTCACCCGGACCCAGCTTCACCCCTGTCCAGCGCTCCATGAACTCGTTGCGCGGCGGCAGGAACAGGGTGACCGCGTCCAAGCGACCATCCTGCACCACCAGGAGCAGCCATGCGTCCGGCGTCTCGATTCCCGTCAGATAGAAGAAGTAGTCGTCCTGGCGGAAGTCGGTGTCCTGCAGGACCTCCTCCTCGAGGTCCCTCGGGGCCGCGGCCGGGACGACAATCACGGCGGTTCCGGCGCGCTCGGCCAGGCGGGCCCGTCGCGCCCTGAACGTTTCCACGTCCACGGCCCGCCCGGCTCCGGGCAGCTCCGCAACGGGGGTCTGGGCGGCCGCAGGAGCGGACAGCAGCAGGGCCAGCAGCAAAATTCGTATCATGATGGGGATACTAGTCCCTTGACGGTTCTCCGTCGAGGCTGCAAGGTTTGCACCCATGACGGACGGTCAAGCGGGGCCCGATACGCCCACCTTCGAGCAGCTCCAGGAGCGCGTGCGCGAGCTCGAGCACGAGCGCAGGCACCTGCTCGCGGTCATCGAGATCCTCCAGGAGATCACGGGTACCCTCCACATCGTGGACATCCTGCAGGGGATTACACGCAAGCTGGGGGAAACGTTCGGCCTCGACCGCTGCTCGATCTACCTGGCCGAGCAGGGTGAGCGGACGGCCCGCCTGGTCGCCTCGTACGAGGATCCCTCGATACGCAACTACGTGGTGGACCTCGAGCGCTATCCGGAGGTGAAGCAGGCGCTCGACAGCGGCGAGACGGTCTTCATCCCCGACGTGCAGAACCACCCGGACCTCAAGCACGTCCAGGGCATGCTCCAGAACCGGCGGGTCAAGTCCATCACCGTGGTGCCGATAGCCTGGCGCGGCTTCGCCATCGGGGCCGTCTTCCTGCGCACTTTCCGGGACGGACCATCGTTCTCCGACGCCGACGTACGGTTCATCCAGGTGATCGCCAGCCTGGTGGCAAAGGCGCTGCGCAACGCACACCGCTACGAGCAGCTGCTCAAGAGGGGGGCGCCCGAGACCGAAGCGGAGCGGCGTGACGACGTTAGGCGGATGGCCGTGCTGGGGTTCCTGCGCCGGCTGATGCATACCTTCTCCGGCGACGACGACGCAGCCGAGCGGCTGCTTTCCAAGTCGGCTGGTGATGAACTCGACCGGCTCGTGGAGATCGCGATGGCCGTGTTCTCCGAGGAATCGAAGACGGGCTGATCCCTTGCGCGGCGCGCCGCGAGCGCCCTAAGTTGCGACGTCCCAACCCACTCGGCAACAGCCACATGGCGTCATCTCAAGCGAACGACGGGGTGGTCGGTATCGGGGTGAAAGCCCTGCACACGATCCGCCAGACACTGATCGAGGACCTTGGCGAGGCCGGCGAAGCGCGGCTCCAGGAGATTGGATACGCCGCCGGCGAGGAGGTCTTCCAGCATTTCTGTCACTGGCTGCCCGAGTTCGCGGGCGTTGCCGACCCCGGCGATCTGGACTCCACGAGGTTCTCCGAGGTGTTGTCGGCGTTCTTCCAGTCTCTGGGCTGGGGTCCGATGACGTTCGAGCGGACGGGCAAGAGCGGGATCACCATCACGTCGGCCAGTTGGGCTGAAGCGGATCCCCAGGCGCAGACCGAGTATCCCTCCTGCTATTTCTCCACGGGGCTGTTCGCGAGCTTCTTCACGTGCCTGGCCGGGGGGAGCGCGGTCGCGACGATGGAGTTGGAGTGCCGCTCGCAGGGAGATGTTCGCTGCCGCTTTCTGGCGGGATCACCCGAGACGCTCGACGCCGTCTATCAGGCTCTGAGTGAGGGGCAGGACTTCGAAGCCATACTCGGCGCCTGACCGGGAGCGCCGTTACTCGAGCTCTTCTTCCTCCAGCTCTCCAATCCTGTCTGCGTAGTCGGGACGCATCACCAGTTTTCCGTTCACGATCACTTCCCGATCCCACGGCAGCATGATGAAGCTCTCGGTAGCCAGCGCATGGTAGTCGGGCTCGTACGGTCCGGTCTTGAACGAGACGGCTGTGCGGACCTCCTTGGGGCCGAGCTTGCGTACCGCCGAGAGCGCGACCTTGAGCGTATCGCCCGAGTCGCACGTCTCGTCCACGATCAGCACGCGATGGCCCTTCACGCTGGGGGGCGGGTCGGTGACGAGTGTTGGGCGATGCTCCGCCTGGAGCCGTGTAATCGCCATGGCGGCAAAGTCGCGCTGCAGTATCGAGGCGACGACCGCTCCGGGCAGCACGCCCGCCTTGGCGATCCCGAGCACCAGTTCTGGGTCGTAGTCCCGCACGACTCTCAGCGCCAGAGCCCGGCACAACTCGCCGAAGAACGTCCAGTCTACCTCGAGGACGTCGCGGGTATCCTCAGTAATGAAGGGCTCTTGCATAGGGACAGGGATAGTACCGCGCGGGCCACAGACCGTCTAGTCTTTGGCCTAATGCGCTGCCAACTATTATCTTCCGCCTCGAATGGGTTTCTGGAAACGCCTCTTCAGACGGCGCCGTGACGCGGCCCTCAAGCCCCAGCGGCTGGACTACCTCAACGAGGCCCTGGCGCTCGAGCGCCAGGGTGACTACGAGGCCGCCCTCACTTCATACCGCCTCGCCCTGCGGGACCACCCCACGGATCCGCGCGTCCTGCAGAACATGGCAATCGCGTACTCCAAGACGAATCGACACGAGGAGGCGATCCGTCACTACCGTCGGGCGCTCGAGTTCGACGGGGAGCTCGCCGGCGCCCATTACGGGCTCGCATTCCTGCTGATGCGCCGCGGCGAGACCGAAGCGGCAGCCCGGCACCTGCAGGTCTTCCTGGAGCGCCCGCCACGCGGTCCAGACGCCGACAAGTGGGTCGAGCACGCCCGCCAGGCGCTCGCCCAGCTGGAACAGGGGGAGGCGCTTTGAGGCGGCTGATTCTGATCGCGGCGCTCGCGCTGGCGTGCACCGAGATAACCGGCGACTCGGACCGCATCATCGCGCTGGAGATCATCGGTCCGCTCCTCAGAACGGTGGAGGAGGGTGACACGCTCCAGCTGGAAGCGCGAGCCCTCGACGCCAACGGCGACGTCGTGCCCGACGCCGTGATACTGTGGGCGGTCGTGGACACGGCAGTCGTCGGATTCACGATCGGGGAGACGACCGGCCTGGTGGAGACCACCGCGCCGGACACGGGCAGAGTCGCGGCTATCGCCGACGAGCTCCCTTCCGAGCCGGTCCGGATCGAGGTCTCTCCGACCGCCGACAGCGTGGCGTCGGTCTCGGCCACGCGGGACACCGTGGACAGCGGCGAGCCGGCGTCCGCGGCCCTGACGGTGGAAGTCCTCGATACCACCTCCGACACCCTGCCTCTCCCGCTCGTCGGTAAGCCGGTGCATTTTGACGTGGTCGAGCCGCCTCCCGGAGAGCCGGCCGGTGCCGGGATCTTCCTGGCCACTACCGACACCGTCCCCGGCGCCGACCCCCACCACCTGGAGGTCGTTTCCCAGGCGTTGGGTCAGGCTTGGGTCGTGGTCCGCAAAGTGAGCGGCACTACGCCGCCGGACAGCGCCGTCGTACACGCGACCGTGGTCACGGCGACCGGCGACACGGTGGCAGGCTCGCCAGTTCGATTCGTCGTCCTGTTTCAATAGATCAGCGCAGGCACACTAGCATCCGCGAGCCGGAGGTATTGCCGTGAACGCCCCTGATACCCTGAACCAGCTGTTCTTCACCGCCGTCGATCAGTTCAGCACCAAGGCCGCTGCGTTGCGGTTCAAGGAGGGCGGCGAGTGGAAGGGCATCACACACCAGGAGCTGGCGCGCCGGGTCCAGCACGCCGCGATCGGCCTCATGGAGCTCGGCGTCGAACCTGGAGACCGGGTGGCGATCCTGTCGGAGAACCGGCCGGAGTGGGTGATGGCCGACTTCGCCTGCCTCACGGCGCGTTGTGCCGACGTGTCGATCTACCCCACGCTGCCGGCGCCGCAGGTGGCCTATCTGCTGCAGGATTCCGGAGCCAAAGCCGTCTTCGTCGAGAACGCGATCCAGTACGAGAAGGTGGCTGCGGTGCGCGGCGAGGTGCCGGGCCTACAGTACGTGATCGTATTCGACGTCGAGGAGGGAATGGAAGGACCCGGCGTCATGAGCCTCCAGGAGCTCGTGCAACGCGGGGCCGGGGCGGAGGAGCGCTACCCCAACTACCGCCAGGACGCGCTAGCAGTGAAGCGGGACGACCTCGCCACACTGATCTACACCTCCGGCACAACGGGTCCCCCAAAGGGGGTGATGCTCAGCCACTACAACTTCTGCTCCAACATAGAGGCGGGGCTCAAGGTGCTGTCGATCGGGCCCGACGACTCGTGCCTCTCGCTGCTGCCGCTATCACACAGCTTCGAACGGATGGCCGGCTATTACACGATGTTCCACCGCGGCACCACGATCAACTACGCTGAAAGCGTCGAGCAGGTGCCGGTCAACCTACGGGAAGTGAAGCCGACGATCGTGCTGTCCGTGCCGCGGCTGTTCGAGAAGATCTACGCGCGTGTGCTGGAGAACGCGATGGCGGGCAGCGCGCTCAAGCGGCGGATCTTCTTCTGGGCGCGCCGCACCGCAGAGCAGTGGGCCGACCTCGAGCTCGCCAAGCAGCCGATCCCCGCCGCGCTCAAGCTCAAGAAGAAGATCGCGGACAAGCTGGTGTTCTCGAAGCTGCAGGCCCGCACCGGAGGGCGGATACGCTTCTTCGCCTCCGGTGGGGCGCCCCTGAATCCCGAGATCGCGAAGTTCTTCTTCGCGGCCGGACTGGTCATCGTGGAGGGTTACGGGCTCTCCGAGACCACACCCATCATCTCCGTCAACCCGCTCGACGGGGTCCACATCGGTACCGTGGGCCCGCCGGTCCCGGGCGTCGAGGTCAAGATAGCCGAGGATGGAGAGATCCTGGCGCGCGGACCAAACATCATGTTGGGGTACTTCAACAAGCCCGAGGCCACGAAGGAGGCGATCGACGCGGACGGTTGGTTCTACACCGGCGACATCGGCGAGTTCGACGCCGACGGCTACATAAAGATCACCGACCGCAAGAAGGACATCATCGTGACGGCGGGCGGCAAGAAGATCGCGCCGCAGCCGATCGAGAACATCATCAAGATGAACCAGTTCGTCCTGAACGCCGTCATGCTCGGCGACAAGCGCAAATACCCCGTCCTGCTGGTCGTGCCCGACGTGGCAGCGCTCGGGAAGTGGGCCGCCGACCGCAACATGGAGGCTGACGACGTCGCCGCGTTCCTCGCGCAGCCGGACGTGATCGCGAAAATGGAGCGGGAGGTGATGGGCAGCCTGCGCGACCTGGCAAGCTTCGAGATGCCCAAGAAGATCGCGCTGATCGAGGAGGACTTCTCGATCGAGCGGGGCGAGCTGACGCCGACGCTCAAGGTGAAGCGGCGGGCGGTCGAGGCGGCCAACAAGGAGAAGATCGAGGCTCTGTACGCGGAGTAGGCGTACCGGCCTCCGCGAACTGCGGCCGCGTTCCTGCGGCTCGACGAGCCACTCCCCTCTGCGAACTGCAGTACGCGCGCGGCGGCCTCCACTCGGCAGCGGGTACCGCTTGCGCGGCGTACTGACGTTCGCTCCGGGGAGCGTCTGTGCCTCGCCGCCCCAAACACTCCCCGCCACCGCTTAGGCGTTCTCGCCTGGCCTCGCCGCGCACCCTTTCCCGGCCGTACGCTTCCCCGTTCCCCTTTCCCCCTTCCCCGTCGCTTCCCGCTTCCCCTACTCCTTCTCCCCTACCCACATCCCGTCACCGCTCGCGAGCTGCTCCGTATCCGCGGCTGCGGCAGCCTCCGCAAGCACCACCAACCGCAGTCCGCGCAGCACGAGCCGGGAGGCCTCGCCGAGCCATGGCTCCGCTGCGTGGTCGGCGCCTACGACGACGCCGCGCGCCATGGACGACTTGAGGGGAATTACCTTGGGATGGCTCAGCAGCGAGAGTGTGGCTGACGGCGCGACGTCGCCGGGGGCGTTCACGCCCACGAAATGCACCCCGTCCATGACTGCGGCCAGCTCGCCGGCCAGCCGCACAGCGCTCCCCACCAGCACCACGTAGCCTCCCGGGCCGGCGACCCCGAGTAGCGCCTGCACGGTGTCGGCGGTTGGAAGAGACGTCTCCGCCTCGGCTGGAACGCCGGTGCCCGCGCCGGCCGGGTCTCCGAAGCGCGCCACGCCGTCAGCGATGGTGTACTCGTTCTTGCACACGGGGCAGCCCACCGAGCCGGCGGTGACCGCGCGGCCCTCCATCGTCTGCGGGACGAGAACCAGGTAGGTCTGCTCGTCGTGTTCTTCGGGACAGCGGAGGTACTCGGTCAGCTCGATGTACATCAGGGCCGGAACACGACCCAGGTGACCTTCCCCTCCTCGACCTGCACGCGGCGGTAGAGCCGCTCGCCACCCACGTCTACGCCGATCACGTAGTCTCCAGGCGGAACGTCGCCGATGGCGAAGTGCTCGCCGTACGCCGGCGTACCCCGGGTGCGATCTCCGTACGTCTCGACGAACGAGAACGGCGTCTCCTGCGGCTCACCCTTGATCAGCCCATAGATGCGCGCCTGGCCGACCGCGTTCCCGTCCCCGTCCCACACCTGACCCGCCACGATACCCGTGCCCGGCAGCGGAGCAATCCACAGTTCCGGGTTGGTGCTGTGAGGCGGGTAGCGCTGCTCCGGATCGACCACCGCTCCCAGCGAATCCACCGGCGTGGCGTGCACCTCGAGGTGCAGGTGATCATTGGTGGCCCGGCCGGTGTTACCGATCCGGCTGATCGGGTGGCGTGCCTGTACGCGCTGTCCGGCCTCGACCATCACCTTGCTGTTGTGATAGTAAGCGGAGTACAGGAAGTACTCCTGCCCCTCCACCTCCAGCGTTCGGTCGTGCCGGATCACCACCGTACGCGATCCCGCCTCCGCGTCGGCCGCATACGCCACCACACCGTCGCCGATGGCGTACACCGGCGTGCCGGCGCCGGCGTTGAACTCCACTCCCTGATGCTGCTGGAAGTTGCCGCCCATCGTGGACCCATAGCGGTACGTCTGGTCGATGTAGGGCTGGTCGTCGAGCGACACAGGGCGATCAAACCAGGTGTGGCGGGGGTCGACAGGCGCCTCTCCCGCCAGGTACCCCGCCGCGGGAGGCTCAATCTCCACTTGTGGCGCACCGGGACCGACGGCATCGAGTCCGAGCGGTCCGCCCACCAGGAGCCACCCGGCATCCCCGCTCCCGAAGCTGATCATGGAACTCGCAAACCTGCGCCGCGCACCGATACGCGAATCGATCGGCCCGGAGCCGATGTGCGTGACCCCCAAATCGGTCGCTGCCAGCAGCGGCTCGTGCGCGATTCGCTGGACGGCCGACGCCTCGGGCAAGTCGAGCACTATGCCCTCGAACTCGAAGTACCCGC